>Ga0182004_10004240_pt1 | contig 11539 bp, 11 predicted proteins | sample Sormic07211540_1_FD_120479 | JGI IMG/M metagenome (GOLD analysis project Ga0182004, IMG submission 120479) | Endophyte microbial communities from Sorghum bicolor roots, Mead, Nebraska, USA - 072115-40_1 MetaG | ecosystem: Host-associated > Plants > Roots > Unclassified | place: USA: Nebraska...
TGGAGTTCTTGTGGGTGGCTCGTGTCAAGCTTGTGAGCGGTTTTGGGCGATTCACCACGACGGAGTGTCGAAGAATCAGCCCGTAGAGAGCACTTGGTCCTTGCACGGACCAAGGGGGAGCAATACCCTTGTGCGGGTGCTCCAACGAGGACTAGTGGAGAGTGGCGACTCTCCGATACCTCTGCAAAACATCGCCGAGCATTTGCTCCCACTAATCCTTTACTTTCTAGCATTTACTTTGTGCAACTACTTTGTATTTTTACATTCCTAGAATTGCCATGCTAAAATAGGATTGGAAATAGGTTGCAAAACTTTTATCCGGTAGCTCTCTAGTCACACTAGGCACAAGGGGTTGAATTGGAGCTTATAGGTTGCTTAAATTTTTAGAGAAGCCCAATTTACCCCCCTCTTGGGCATCTTGATCCTTTCAGCTTGTTTGCTTTGTCTTGGTTGGTGAGATTTGTGGGATTAAGAATCACAAAATCACTCTCGGTCACATCCCACACTTGATCATTGATTGAACCGAAATACATCATCATTTTTCTCTTCCAATAATTATAGCATGTACCATCAAAGAACGGTGGTTTGCCCCCCACATGGTTGAACACAATTTAAGCCATCTTTTGACACCAAAGGTTGTTAAGCCTTGATTAAATGGTGACCACGACTCTGATACCACTTGAAAGGTCCTAATATGGCTAGAGGGGGGGTGAATAGCCTATTTAAAAAATCTACAAAGCACTAGAGCAAAGTATTAATATAACAAAAGGCGTAAAGCAATTTTGCTCTAGCTCTACAAGAGTTGCAAGCCACCTATCCAATAATTCTAGTTGTTATGATCACTAGACACAAGCAATGGCTATGTCACTACTTTCTACAACTAATTACAACTAGCTAAAACTAGGTACCGCTAGTTACAACTAGTTTGCAAGAAAGTAAAGAGATGAGTGATAATTATACCGACGTGTAGAGGATGAACCAATCACAATGTGTATCAATAGATTCATCGGGAGAATACCAATCACAATATTGACACCAATATTTTTCTCCCGAGGTTCACGTGCTTGCCGACACGCTAATCCCCGTTGTGTCGACCAACACTTGGTGGTTCGATGGCTAATAGGTGTTTCACAAACCTATCCCAACAAATGGGCACCACAAGAACCTACCAACAAGTGAGGTAGCTCAATGACATGAGCAATCCACTAGAGTGGCTTTTGGCACTCCACCGGAGAATAAACCCAAGAACCCCTCACAAATATCACCTTGATTGGGGGTGGACATAATCACCAAATCCCCTCACCAATCAATAAATCCACAACCATCTAGGGGACGGCAATCACCAAGAGTAATAAGAAATCCATAATCACAATAATCACCCAGTGTCACAAGAATATGAAGTTTCAAATGCACCTAGGGTTTCCCTCAATCCTCTCTCAGATGAGCACCAAGCTATGAGACTGAGAGGAGAGAGAGGAGATGCTCACGAGCTCACTGGATCAATCACGCAGGCCTCTCAAAAATTTCTCGTAGGATTAGCACTTGGGAGAGATGGGAGAGGAGAGCTCGAGTTCTCTGTTCTCTGGAAAGAAAAGAAGTAAAGCATTCTATTCTGTATTCGCGAGAGCCAGAGGAAGAGGAAGAGGAGCGCTCGGCCTAAATTACTTGGCCAGCCAGCTCTCCTAACGGGCAACTACAGTACCGTTTGCCACAACGGACAGTAGCACATGCATTGAGTAGCTCTTTGTATTCTCTCAGCAATGAGCCCCGTCAAATAAATGAGCAAGTGATAAAGAGCTGCAACCTCCAGCAGTCCACGCGCATGCACGCCTGCCACTCTCCATTCTGAATGGGATGAGCTGTACCACAAAATAATTAAGTACCTCCTTGTACTTGAGTGGACCCATGCTATGAATAGCAAAGGTCCATGGCTGCCCCCTTTTCTCAAAGTGTGTTCACATATGCATGCAACCATGCAAAACACCTTTCTCTTTCTCTCTCTCATTTAATGTGGCAAGAGCTCCACAACATGCAACGCATACAAGCATCGCCCGTGTCTTTTTCTTCTTACGCACGAGACAGACAGCAAGCAGCAACTGTTTCTAACTTTCTTTCACCTGCCTGCTGTTGGACTGCACACTGGATTTAACTAGTTGCGACGGCTTCCACAGTCCTGCAATCACATTCATTCGCTTGCTGTTGAGCTGTGCACTGAATTTAATTGGTTCCAACTAGTCACAACTACTTCCAGCTTCTTGGAAAGGCTTTCACTTGCTTGCTGTTAAGCTGTGCACTAGTTTTAGCTGGTTCCAACTGCTTCCAACTTGTTTCAGCTACTTACAAAAATTTTTCAGCTTGTTTCAGCAGCTTGCAGTTCTTTTGCGTCTGGACAGCAGTTCACTTCTGTAAATTTTCAGCACCTTTTTAAGTAGCTAATTTCACCAAAATATTCCAAAAAAATTGGACATTTAAATTAGCTTTTCACAAATATTTTTAGGCTTTCTCATGCAGCTCACCACGTCACTAAGCGCTAGATATATGCACATAAGATTCATATTTAGTGGCACTAGATAACCATTGCAATTAAAGATTTCTCCTTTTTATAGTACGGTTATCTATCCTAAATCCACTCACACTCTCTAGGTGTCTTGAGTGGCAAAACAAAATGACCCTATTAAAAATACCTTTGTCTTGAGCCCATTTTATTTTTCTCTTTCTTATTTTCTAAGTTGGAGCACTTGAATATCATCTTTTGGTCACCTCCATCACCATGACCATTATCTAGCTCCATCACTTGGTGTATACTAGGGATGAAAACGGATCGGATACGAACGAATATCATTGATATTATATTTGTTTTCATATTTCTAGTCGAATTCGGATTCGAATTCGGATAATGTCAATCATGTCGGATAAGATATGATTGGATGTCGACATCATAAATATGCGATTTAAGTATTCGGATACGGATACGGTATCGGATGTTGAATATTCGGACTCGGATACGGACAGATCTAAACCCCTCTAAACGAATTCGGTCTCGAATACGATCGGAAAATATCCGTACCGTTTTCATCCCTAGTGTATACCAACCTATCTTTATATTTTACACATGACAAAGGTTAGTACACATAGGTTTCATCAATTATCCAAAACCAAACTAGGGCTTTCAATCTTGCGCTCGATGCCCCAAGAGATGTGGCAGTTGCTTGGAGCGAAGAAGACCGTCAAGGAGGCGTGGGAGGCGGTGAAGAGCATGCGCATTGGTGCTGAACATGTGACGCACAGCGCCTGTTGAAAGAATTTGAGAACATCAAATTCAAAGATTCAGAGACGGCTGATGAATTTGCTTTGCGGATTGGTGGCTTGGCTGTAGATCTGCGCACGTCGGGAGAGTCGATGGAAGATTCGCGCATGGTGAAGAAGATGTTGCGAGTACTACCACAACGCTATGCCTAGATCGTGATCTCGATCGAGACCTTGCTCGACCTGAAAACCCTGACCATTGAGGAGCTCGTTGGCCGGCTCAATATGGCAGAAGACAGGCTCAGCCTGGAGACTATCATTGACAAGACACAGAAGCTCATGCTGTCGGAAGAAGATTGGGAGGCAAAGAATTGCTATAGGCTCATGTCTGACCCCTCTTTGTTAGCAGGGAGTGAGAAGAAGTGGTGGAAACCAAAGGGTGGTGGCAGTGGAGCACGCGGTGATTGCGGTGGCAAGAAGGAATACAGCCCCAAGTATACTTCGGAGGGAACCCCAAGGCGAAAAGGCCATTGCAGGAACTGTGGCACCTATGGCCACTGGAAGGAAGACTGCAAAAGACCGCCACGCAAGCAACGCAAGGAGGAATCCCATGTCACACAAGCAGAATAGGAGAATCCATCGTTGCTCCTTACAACCATGGATGCCGTGTGTGTCAATCGGGCTCCGTTCGCAGTGGGGCATCAGGTACACCTGAATGAGAAGAAGGTGTATTCAGATGAACAAGATGAAGCCAAGGACATCTAGGTCCTCGACACCGGAGCAAGCAATCATATGACGGCGAGGCGGGATGCACTCTTAGGGCTGGATGTATCGGTGCACGGCACGGTGCGGTTCGGCGACGTCTCGCTGGTGAACATTGAAGGGATCGGCTCCGTTGTGCTTCAGACCAAAAATCAGGGTCACAAGGTACTTACTGAGGTCTACTATATCCCTAAGTTGAGAAGCAATATTGTGAGTTTAGACCAGCTAAAAGAAGGAGGTTGCAAGGTTGTACTGGAAGATGGCTGGTGCAAGGTGTTCGACGTTGGGCGTTCATTGCTGGCACGTGCACCTCGAGTCATGAATCAGCTCTATCTGTTGGAGGTACACTTGGCTGCCCTGGTCTGTCCGATGACGAAGACAGATGACAAAGCCTGGTTGTGGCATGGTCGGTATGGCCATCTCAACTTTCGAGCTCTTAGAGAACTCGGATCAAAGGGTATGGTGGAAGGACTACCACTGGTAGAAAGAGTTGAAGAGGTCTGTGATGGTTGTGCATTGGGCAAGCATCAGCAACACACTTTTCCTTAGGTGGCTAGTTATCAAGCCAAGTAGGCTCTCGACCTTGTGCACACCGATCTATGTGGATAGATCAGACCCACAACGCGAGGAGGAAAGAATTACTTCTTGTTGGTAGTGGATGGCTACAGTCGTTACATGTGGGTGGAGCTCTTGTCATCAAAGGATGAGGCATTCAAGTGTTTTAAGTGGATCAAGGTGCTGGCAGAAACTGAATGAGGTCTGAAACTAAGAGCATTCCGCAGTGATCGTGGTGGCGAATTTAATTCACTAGAGTTCAGGAGTACTGTGATGAACTGGGGATAAAACACTTCACCACAATGCCATACTCACCCCAACAGAACGGGGTGGTAGAGAGAAGAAATCGATCGGTGGTGGAGATGGCTAGGTGTTTGTTCAAAAGCAAAAGGCTACCGGCTGAATTTTGGGGTGAGGCGGTAACCACTGTAGTATATTTGCTTAACCGTGCTCCCACCAAAAGTCTGCAAGGGCGTACACAACAAGAAGCCCAAAGTGTATCATCTTCGCACATTTGGTTGTGTTGTGCATGTCAAGAAGATTGGGCCAGGGATTAGCAAGCTTACTGACACATCAACAAAGATGGTGTTCATTGGTTATGAGACTGGCACAAAAGGCTATAGGGTTTATGATCCTATAGCTAAGAAGCTCCATATATCTCGTGATGTGATCTTCGAGGAACGACGAGCATGGGATTGGAAGGAGCAAACTCGAGCTGAAGCCGTGGATTCAGGTTTCGATGTGGAGTATTACTCTATTGTCGGACAGGAAACACCAAATTGTCCGATAACTGAAAACGCAGCTGTTACAGCTGAACCCGAGGAGCAGACTCCTGGTTAGGCAGACTAGAGTATCAACACTGGTTCACAGCAAGAGTTAAATCCATCTACACCACAGCATGAGGGCCATGCTCAAGTGGAATTTGCAACACCATGATCTGGGGAGTCATATGATTCAGAAGGGGTGCCACAAAGGTTCAGGACCCTTGACAATATTTTTAATACTACAGAGGTGTTAAATGACTTTGAATACAGTGGTGTGTGCTACCTTGCAGCAGAAGAGCCAAGAAGTGTAGATGAGGCACTAGGTGAACAGTGTTGGAGGGAAGCAATGTTATCTGAAATGGAGTCAATTGAGGCAAACAAAACATGGTCTCTGTCTGAGCTACCTGCAGGTCATAAAGCAATTGGGCTTAAATGGGTCTTCAAGGTCAAGAAAGATCCTCAAGGTAAGATCATTAAGCACAAAGCTCGACCGGTTGCTAAAGGATATGCTCAGTGTGAGGGGGTGGACTTTGAAGAGGTCTATGCTCCTGTTGCTAGAATAGAAACAGTAAGACTCATGATAGCATTGGCAGCTCAGAAGGGTTGGAAGATACATCACATGGATGTTAAATCGGCTTTTCTCAATGGTGATCTGGTAGAGGAGGTTTATGTCCAACAACCTCCTGGTTTTATTGCCAAACGGAGCAGTGGTAAAGTACTCAAGCTGGAGAAGGCTTTGTATGGACTTCGTCACGCTCCGAGAGCATGGAATTCAAGATTGGACATGGAATTGCTCAAGCTTGGTTTTGAGAGGAATCCATTAGAACATGCAGTCTATAGAAGGTCTCACAGTGATGGATATCTTCTGGTAGGTGTGTATGTAGATGATTTAATCATCACCGGTCCAAGTCTTGCAGATATTGAAGCTTTCAAGAGGGAGATGCAGAGAAGTTTCAGCATGAGTGACTTGGGACTGTTGAGTTATTATCTTGGGATCCAAGTGACACAGAAGGAGGGGATGATAACACTTTCTCAGAGCTCATACACAAGAAAAATCCTGGAGACAGCAGGCATGAAGGGATGCAATCCTTGTCATGTACCCATGGAGAACAGGTTGAGGCTGATAAGAATGACAAGTCTCCTACAGTCGACAAGACTAAATACTGAAGTGTCATTGGAAGCTTAAGATATTTGGTAAATACCAGACTAGATATTGCTTATTCGGTGGGAATTGTTAGCAGATACATGGAGGATCCAAGAGGGAGTCATTGGGCAGAAGTCAAGCAGATTTTAAGGTACTTAGCGGGTACTATGAATTATGGCTGCGTATACAAGAAGCTGGGCATGTCTGAAACAAAAATTACTGGCTATAGTGACAGTGATCTAGCTGGTGATATTGGTGACAGAAAAAGTACAAGTGGTTCAGTGTTCTTGTTGGGATCAAGCCTGGTGACTTTATGTTCTTAGAAGCAAAGAGTAGTGGCCTTATCATCTTGTGAGGCAGAATATATTGCTAGTGCAAATGCAGCCTGTCAAGGCATTTCACTGAGTAGGCTTCTGGGTGGATTGCTCGGAGTTCAGACACCGAAAGTGAAGCTCTTGGTGGACAATAAATCAGCAATCGTGCTGAGCAAAAATCCAGTTCATCATGACAGGAGCAAGCATATTGACACACGATATCACTTTATACGTGATTGTGTCGAGAAAGGAGAAGTCGAGATAGATCATGTGGGAACAACAGATCAATTGGCGGACATATTGACTAAGGCTCTTGGGAGAGTCAGATTTACAGAGCTACGGCAGTAGTTGGGGGTGATCCAGGTGCAGCAGGATTAGGGGGTGATTGTTAGCCATAATCCTGTGCATATTATGTTCCACCATATTAGCTAAGTTAGTTGCATATCGTAGCAGTATAAGAAGCTTGATTAGCTAGTTAGATCATGCATTGTATAGACCAGACTCGTGCTGCGTTCACGACGAAGTCAGTGTCCGATCTCGCCACGTCACTCATGTAAACGTTCCCGTGCTTAGACGGGCATGACGCAGCGTGAGCGGGCATGGCGGGGATCCTGGTTGGAGATATATCAATAAAGGAGTCTTGGTCAGGTCATGCCATAGCGGCTTAAAACAGTTTGTCTGTCGAATATTCTATTCGTGGTGACCGTGAACTCGTTCCAGGTCAGACAAGTCGCGTTCCCATCCATCGACGTCGTGTCGCCGGCGGTGGTCAGCGCCAACAAGTTCTCCACAGAAACTGTTGCTCTTGAGGTCCGTAATTTGGAGTTTTGTGCACCTGCTCAGAGTTGATGGTAGTTCCTCGGACATATTGTTGTTGCCCAAAGAAATCTCTTCCAGTCTTGTAAGCTCACTTATAGAATCTGGTATATTGCCACTGAACCCATTCCCTTCAAGATTAAGGGTTACCAGATTCTTTAGCTTGCTGACATCACCGATCGATCCTTCCAACTGATTCTTTGGAAAAGAGAGGTGTTCCAACAGGGCAATATGGAGAAGGTCATCTGAAAGAGTCCCATTGAGGTTGTTGTCCCCAGCACTTAGAGATGTCAGCCTGGAGCAATTACTGAGCCCTGGAGGGATACTTCCACTGAACTGGTTGTAGCTGAGTTCAAGCACAGCAAAGGATGGGACACTGACACATAAGGTAGCTGATATCTTGCCCAGTGAAGCTGTTGTTGCTCACATTTAGCACAACCAGACTCTTCATCGTGTCCCATGTGGTGGATGGAAACTGCCCTGAAAACAAATTGCTCGAGATGTTCAGTACCTGGAGAGGTCGGAGTGGGTTTGAAGATTGCAGCTCTTGTAGGCCTCCGTTAAGTTGGTTGAAGCTGACATCAAGGACGATGATGGTACTAGACGACACCAATTCCAATGGTAGGACACCGGACAACAAATTGTAGGATAGGTTGAGCCTCAATAGGCCACTGAGATTGCCAAGGAATGGTGAGATTTCCCCCTCAAGGCTCCTAGATGCCAAGAAGACATCGGTGACCATCCTGTCTGGACTGCAGGTGATCCCTTCCCAAGTGCAGCAATCTGTGCCATTCTGCCATGACTTGGTGAGGCCACCTTCCTGTGAGAGCCCTGCGAGGAAGTGTAGGAGGGAGTTACTCTCCTGCTCGGTGCAAGAACTCATCGGAGATGCCAAGAAGAGGATGAGCAGCATGAGAGCAAGGCCAAGGAAGCTAGTGGGAAATCTGTTGCTGTTTTTCGTGAATAAGAAATGGAGAGTCCACATTTTCTCAAGAAATCAGAATGGAAGCATAAGCATAGGAGTAAGCTGTGTCCAGAGAGTTTATAAGTTTAGAAGAGATTGGATGAAGAAAGAGCGCGGAGTACAAACAGGAGCAGCCGCTGTCATCATTATTCATTTATCTGTCTTATTTGACTTTACTAGTCATATTCAACAAGAAGAAAAACCTAGTCAAGCACCGGCTGCTATAGGCACATCCTTGTCTAGATTTAACATCTGCTATACAACACCTTGTAAGCTGATTTCCATGTGCGAAACGGTACGCAATACGAGGACTAGCCATCCATGACTGATTACTTTTAAAAATACTATAACATCTCTTGCTTTACTTTGTTTGGGATCACTTCTCTTATCAGTTTTCGACTTTTCGTTATAACAAATCGTAGAAAAAATCTTGAATGAAGGACAAATTGCACGCTATAATTCAAAGCATCCATTGATGGGGGTATGAACATGGCTGCAAAAGGGCAAGAAGATTTTTCAGATTAACGGATGAGTTTACGCTGGGCACTATTGTTCTTGCTCACCCAAGGAATCGTTTACTTTCTAGCTGTCGTCATAATTAAGCCTAGCTAGCTGTTGCTGTCCTACACGTTTGACAATTGCAATTTTCCATTGTGCCGGCACCTGTGGGTTTCTGGACAACGACCTGGTGCAAATGTGTCAGGCTCAGCTGGTGATTTCAGGCCGGCCGGCTTGTGTTTTGACTCAGTAAATATCTCAGAAAAATTACCGCATACATTTTTTTCCTATCTTTTTGTAAAGCACCATGACTTGTGGGCAATGATTTGAGAGTTTAGTGCAATTACGGTGGGCTTATAGAGTTCATTTTCGCTCCAAATCTTCATTGGGGCTGTTTTGCCCTCTGCTAGAATGGTTTGGGCAGTCTGCACAAATGGTTTGTGAATTGTGATGCCGACAGCTCTTCTACTAACGCGTGCAGTACCAGGCCGAAATTCGAAAAGGATATGGCTCCCTTCGTGGCTCCATTTGAAACTAAATTTTATTGACATTAATTTTTATCACACTTATGCACTATGTATAAATAAAATTATAATTACCTGTGAATGCAATTCTTCACTTTACAATAAAAAAAGCAATTCTTCACTGGTAAAACAGACATGACCAAATTTTGGACTTCTTTTTCACGACTCGTTTTTCATTAAGCCAGGATGAAATACAAGTTTCAACATGTAAAAACATGTATTTATACTGCATATAAAATCCAACATCAGAGGTGGCCAAACCACTATACTAATGTTCTGTACAAAACTGATGCTGGTAGATATTTTTTTTCCCTAAAGGATGGAGAAAATTCAAAATGTTTATCCTTCCCTCACGGCCTTACCAGAAGGTCATACTCCACATGCCAGCCCATACTTATGCGAAATTGCCTTTACCACGTTTCGCGTTTCCGCTTCCCACTTTCCTCGCGCCGCACTGGTCAACGGCCGCGCTGCCGTCTCTGGAGGTCCGCGCAGCCGCACGGAGAGCCAGCTGCGCGCCTACTAGGGTCAGTTGATCTTCGATCTTGCCTTCTCTTCGCTTGTTGCAGTGTGAGATGATGTTATTGGATCGGACTACTGTCTACTCGATTTGCCACTTTATCAGTGATTTCGATGCGTTGAGCGGACTGGGGATGGGCCTTGACATTGGGAGGCTATCAAGCTTTGCCGTTTCGGTGTTGGTGACTCCCTACTTTATTGTATCACTAGACTAGATACCTTTTCGGTTTGCATTTACTTGGCTGTTTTGACACTGCAACTGTGGCCGCATGAATGACCAAATCTGTGTTGTTTTTTTTACCAAAAATTCACGCGAACAAATGGTAGAACTGAATAGTTTTCAGTAACATCTGTTCCCCTCATGATTAGTCTTACAATATAGTTGTTTCTCATGAATTGTTATGGACGGTTGTTCACCAGAGGGGCAGAGAGGTGAATTTACAAAAGTCTATCAGTCTGTTAAACTGTACAAAAGGTAGTGCGATATTTTAGCAGAACTAGTGCTTGTGAACCTATACATCTTATGAATTCAAGTACACTTATCATGCACATTACTCCATGCTCACTGAAATATCTTGCATGTTCAGGTTGGCGGCTATGCTGTCCAGGCAAGAGACTGTATTGTTCACCTCATGGATGGATTACGATTGACACACTGGCAGGCAGCTTCAAGCACCATCAGCATTTGCTCATCATACCCTGTGCCCCAGAGTGCTCGATCCAGAACTTCAATCTGCTTTCCTTCAGATCTCATATCCCATACCCAATGGACGAGTTCCTTTGACACAAAAGAGATTGCAATGGGCCGCTGACCTGTGAGTAGTTCAAGCAAGACTACCCAAAACTATACATATCTCATTTAGAATAGCCACCCACCCTTGCACATAATCAGGGGGAATGTAACCGAGAGTGCCAACCAACTCGGTCGTGACATGGGTTTTGTTGGGTCACAATCTTCTTTTGGTGGTGGCTGGGTAAGGAGGGGAAATCCTTCTTCCTTACTGGGCTCCAACTCTAAAGCTTCATGAGAGGTTTATGTGGGTGGAGGAGCTGATCGCCCTTCTATGTCCATCTTTCTTTTGGTTTTCAGGGACATAATTGGGATTCCTTCTAGGATTATAGGCTCTTGGCCTTCCACTGCTAACATCCTTCTTTTGATCCTAGGCATCCTTCGACTCCTGAGCATGGCGGTCCTCAGCTGCCTTTAAGACTTCCGCAATGGTAGTTTCACGACTCTCGGCTGCAGTTGCTTGGGCCTGAGCCTCCGCAAGCTGCACATGGAGCTTTCTAGATATGATCTCGGCTTCCTCCGCACGATGGATGCACTTCCTTAACTCTGAGGCCTGCTCATTATATTACTTATCTAGAGCAAGCAGGTATGTGGTCATGAATACCACAGTTGGGTCATCCTCGAGTGAATAACGTCCTTGCAA
>Ga0182004_10004241_pt1 | contig 11537 bp, 15 predicted proteins | sample Sormic07211540_1_FD_120479 | JGI IMG/M metagenome (GOLD analysis project Ga0182004, IMG submission 120479) | Endophyte microbial communities from Sorghum bicolor roots, Mead, Nebraska, USA - 072115-40_1 MetaG | ecosystem: Host-associated > Plants > Roots > Unclassified | place: USA: Nebraska...
CGCGGTTTACAGATGAACTGTGCAAATAGTTTTTGTTTTTATGTATATTTAATGCTCCATGCATGTGCCGCAAGATTTGATGTGATGGGGAATCTTGAAAAATTTTGCGAACTAAACAAGGCCGAAGCCTCAGCATCGAGGCTTGAAAGGTCTGTAGACCTGAGTGGTCAGAAGATGTGTCAGAATGATTCGCTTCCATCCGCCATGAGAGCCGTTTGAAAATAACTTTTTTATTTGAGCCTTGTTTAGATGTGAATTTTTTTTGAATTTCGCTACTGTAGCACTTTCATTTATTTGTAGCAAATATTGTTCAATTATGGATTAACTAGAATCAAAAGATTCATCTCGTGATTTACAAGTAAATTGTACAATTAGTTTTTATTTTTGTCTATATTTAATACTTCATGCATGTGCCGAAAGATTCGATGTGACGAGGAATCTTAAATTTTTTTTGGTTTTCAGGGTGAACTAAACAAGGCCTTGGTCAAGCCTCAGACACTTTCGTTTTTATTTATTAATTATTGTCCAATCATAGACTAACTAGGCTCAAAAAATTGATCTCGCGTTTACAGGCAAGCTGTGCAATTAGTTTTTATTTTCGTCTTTATTGAATGCTCCATGCATGTGCCGCAAGATTCGATGTGACGAAGAATCTTGAAAAGTTTTTTTGTTTTGGATGAACTATTGCAAAACTTTTTGCAAAATGAGGACCATAGTACTTTCGTTTGTAATTGATAAATATTGCCCCAATTATGGATTAATTAGGCTCAAAAGATTCGTCTCGTGGTGCAATTAATTATTTTTTAATCTATATTTAATGCTTCATGCATGTGCTGCAAGATTCGATGTGACGAGAAATCTAAAAATTTATACAAAATTTGTTGGGAATTAAACAAGACCTAATTTGATGGTGCGAGTGTGCGAGAGTTTAGGTCTTGTTCATTTGGCAATTTTTTTGTTTCGGATACTATAGCATTTTTTGTTTATATTTGATAAATATTGTCTTACCATAAACTAACTAGCCTTAAAAGATTTGTCTCATAAATTACAAGTAAACTGTGTAATTAGTTTTTATTTTTGTTTATATTTAATGTTTTATACATGTGACGTAAGATTCGATGTGACAAGAAATTTTAAAAAGTTTTGAGTACTTTTTAGAACTAAACAAGACCTTAGCTTCCCACCTGTGTGAAAATGAGCTGTGACGGTCCTTCCTTGCTCCCAATTTTATTGTCACGGTCATTCAGTAGTTTTTAATCGAGCGAACGATCCAACAGCTAATGCATGTCGGTCGTCCATCCTCCTCCCCCACTTTCCTTTCCTCTGCTTTTGACATCATCATGAAAAAAATAAAATATTTTTTTCAAATTACTATTACTTTTGAATAATATATCTATTTTTAATTTCGTCTTCACCGGTGTGTTCAACGTGACGAGACGAACAAAACTAGACCCCACTTTCTATATGTTTCGAAGATTTTTATTTTTCTAGTAACAATTTATGTATATTAACTAATAACATATAAGTTATGTTGCTAACTTATTCTGCTAAATTATGCTGCTAACCTATTCTGCTAAGTTGTATTGTATAACTTCTGTTTATGTATAATAATTGCATAACTTTCTATATGCACTAATGTATTAGTTGTGTAACTTACGTACATAAGTTGTATTGTGTAACTTATGTCTCTCTCTATTCTAAATTATAAAATGTTTTGATATTTCTACATATATTGATTTTGTTATGTGTATACATATTGTTGTGTCTAGATACATACTAAATTTAATTTAGAAAAGTCAATATGCCTTATAATTTAAAATAGTGGGAGTAAATTTATGTACATAAGTTATATACTATAACTTTTTGAGAACGACTAAGTTAGCAATGTTAAGTTATTTCTCGAACCTATGTTATCTAGAAGCACTTCTAAGTTAGTACTATTAAGTTTATCATGAAAGTTATGCTTTTTTAATTCTGTTTTATAAGTTATGAGCACATGCTTCTTAAAAAAAATAAAAAAATATTAAAGGGCGGGTGATCTAGGAAAAGAAAGTGAAAAGAGAATCGAATGCCTAAAAAGAGAAAGAGAAACGATTCCTGTTCTGTCCAAAAATAAAAAGAAACATATGCGTTTTCCAAAAAAGGAAAAAAAAATAGCTGCCGGAAAATGACCGCTGCTTTCGTTTCCACTGAACTTTCGTAAAATAGTGGTGTCCGGTTGGGAGGATCACCCCGCAAGAAACGAGAAGGCGTTCGGTATGCAAAACTTTGCCGTGGTCAGGGGTAGGTACTATAGTATTTTTGTTTTATTTGATAATTAGTGTCTGATTATAGACTAATTAGGTTTAAAAGATTTGTCTCGCAAATTACTCTTTGACTATGTTTTTAATTTCGTAAATAGTCTATATTTAGTACTCTATGCATATGTCTAAACATATGACGACAGTAAATTTTAACCGGTGAAACCAAACAGGGCCTTAGTTGCAAATTTTTTTTGCAAAATAGACATTGTAGTATTTTTGTTTGTGTTTGATAAAATATTGTTCAATCATGGTGTTAGCATAAAAAATAGTCTTCAGGTAACATACTCGAAGGCTCTCAGAGACCACTAAAAACTAGAGTTCTTGACCTCGTGAGCCTCAATGCACGAATTGATCTTGGTGGTTTAGATCCACAGCATGACAGTCAATTTGACCAGTAATTGATAAAGAAAAAGCAAATATCAAATTGTGGAACCTGCCGGTTGCTGCTAGTTCCAGAATATATGATTTAAGATAGCCGTTGATTAGAGGAGATTGACTAAAAAGTCAACTCCTAACAGTACTTTAATGATGACAGATTATGGTGTTCATTGTTCATCAATTCATTTATTTAAATCGCTTTTTAAAGCAAGTTATGTGATCGGGTTATGAGCGTAGGTAATTGGATCGACTAATTAGTTGATGCAGTGTCTATGAAGAACTTAGCTTATACATGTTTATTATTTTATTTATTAAATAAATAATAATTTATTAAAACTGGTCTAGAGGCCTGCGGTCTTAATAAATTATTTTCATAAATACATTAAACTTACATTCACCTGATCTAAAGACCAGCAGATTTCACTAAATTCAACACATATTACTAGTTTATTCAATAATCGAATCCCCATGTATGTACTATTCATTGAAGCCTAATTGGATCGACTATTTAGCCGATGTAGGGTCTATGGAGCATGAACAAAATCTATCTACTTTATCATAATCAAATTTGGATTAATTTCCAGATTAATTATGATTGAATAGATATCTCGAACGCCCAACATGTAACAATCAAGATCGACAAATTAGTTAATATAAGTTTGGTCAATTATTTGGTAATTAATGTTTATTAGAATTCGTTGCGATAAAGGTTGAAGCTTAATCTAATCTGTCACATCTTGATTGGGCAGAATATTTTTGTAATAAATAAATCATTAAATATAAACAATATTAGAAACTTAATAAATCTACCAAATTACCGATCTGGTAGAGCCGATAACTAGCTTAAATCAATTATTTATAAGAGATTATGATAATGTAGCCTTACAAAAAAGATCTAAACCGATAACTAGCTCAAATCAAGCTTAACACGACATCAAACGATGCAGCCATGATTAACTAGATATGAACCGTGACAATACTTATAAGCAAATCGAAGGTCGAAATCAAGTAATGCAATTTGATTCGTTGAAGGTCTTGTTGAGATCTACTCTTACTCCTACTTCTAAGGTTGGTGGCCGGAGCCAAAAAGGTTTTGTATTGAATTTGTGTGTTGTTTTTACAATGGTCAGACCTTTGGTATTTATAACCCAGAAACTTAATCATATATCCTAACAATATAGGACTCTTAAAAATAAAAGATCCTAACAACATACAACTTCTAAAAATCAATCATCGCGTGCAACGCTGGAGGCTCAACAGGTATCCAAGCATCCCATCTTGTTTAACCTTGAATGTGTTATTCATTTTCATCCTTTTGTAGCCCTGTCCTCCGAGTCGATGTTGGGGCAGACCCTAGCCATCCTGCAGGAGCAGCGTCGGTGTCTTCTCTTCCTCCGGTGGAGGCGACGGCCTTTAAGGAGGCTGTTGTGAGCTAGGCAGCCTCGAAGCCGCTTGGCCATGAGGACGCTCTAGGACCAGACACCATCTTCGACAATGAAGATGACTGAGACTTTCTCCAACACCTCTATGGTGCCCAGGACCTCTAATCCGAGGAGTGCAAGAGATCCCACAGGCTTCAGGAGCAGCTCAACGCCCTGGAAGCGGTGCTGGAGAGTACCGAGGGGTCCTTAGCCCGAACCATGGATCAACTGACAGAATCTGACTTTGCTGTTCTCAGTACGTACCTTCTCTTATATATGTTCTTCAGTGATCGACTCTTTTATTTGCTAATCGTGTTTTTATTTTGCCGATCACCGGACACTAGGAGAAGTTCAACATGCTCACCCCCGCCATCAACGTAGTCACCAGAATGGTGAACACGTGTGGAGGGACCAAGGTGGAGCGCCTCCAGGATGTCCCCAACCGCATTCAGGAGGTGGCTCTCCACGGCGTCCGCTCCGGGGCAGCAAACGCGCTAGCAGTGGCCCAACTCCGCCACGGGGTCCAGCTGTTGAAGTCCCTTACTCCGAACTTCATTGAGGAGGGCAACGACGAGGGCATCGAGGAACTGGTGGAGGAGTTTGCCCCCTGCGCAGATGCTGTCACCCAGATCTCTTCCGTCGAAGACATCATTGCTCGTGCCTTCGGCGATGAAGATTAGATTTTATTTTGTTGTTGGTTTTTATGTTTTTATCGATGTAGTATCTTCTAAACAATGCCATTGTCCTTTGAGACAGTTTTAATTCAGTCTTGTTGATCCAATTGCTTGAACTTCTTTGACATTGTCCATCGAGACAATCTTATGTGTTTTCCTGCATTGATAGGAAATTTTCTTTTTCTATTTAATTTTTGCTCTGAAGGTGATACATATCGTATTGACTATTTCCAGTTGTCAGTAAGACTCTGTATTTTTTTTGCTAAAGGTGATACCTTCCTGTATCGGCTATCAAAGGTTATATTCCAGGACTTTAATCAATTAAAGCAAATCGATCCAGACACTAGGATAATACTTCTTAAAATATTTTCTGTTGATGGCTCTAGAATATTCTTCTCCCTCTAATATTTCATAAAAGTAAGCATTTCCAGGAGCAACCCTAGTAATCCAATATGGTCCTTCCTAGTAAGGTGACCGTTTGCCAAATCTGTTATCTTTAGATCCAATCGGCAAAATCACTTTCCAAACTAATTTCCCTTCACTGAATCTCTTTTCGTGTACCTTCTGATTATAAAATTTGGCAATTCTAATCTTATGAGCTTCAATATTCTCCAAAGCTCATAGCCGATGAGAATTTAAGTCATCTAAGTTATCCAACATAAGACTCTTGTAATCATCAGCTCTTAATTCATCTTGTTGTGACACTCTTTGAGAGCCAATATTGATCTCCCGCGGCAATACTACCTCATGCCCATAGACTAATTCATAAGGTGAACATTTAGTCGATCCATGACAAGCCATCTTGTAAAACCAAAGAGTTTCACTGAGCACCGAATGTCACTTCCTTAGATGTTCTCTAATCTTCTTCTTGATAATCTTAATGAGAATCTGATTAGATGCTTCACCTTGCCCATTGGCTTGAGCATAATAAGAAGATGAATTAATCAACTTAAAACTTGTACTGGTAGCAAAATCTTCAAATTCTTTGGATGTAAATATCTTCCCTTGATCAGTTGTAATGGACTAAGGAATTCCAAATCTATAAATGATATGTTCTCTGATAAACTCAATCACATTAGTCGATGAAGCCTCTTTCAAAGGAACAACTTCTACCCATTTAGTGAAATAATCTGTTGCCACCAATACAATTTTATGTTCTTTACTTAATGATGGAAAAATATGGCCAATCAAATCTATTCCCCATCATCTGAATGGCCATGGCTTCACAATAGGATTCATAGCCAATGCTGGAGATTTCTGAATATTACCAAACTTCTGACATTCTTGGCATCATTTGTAATACTTAACCAATATAGTTGGCCAAAAAGAACCTATTCTTCTAATCATCCACTTTAATTCATAAAAGATTGATGTGCACCACAAACAATTTCATGAATTTCTCCCATCAAGACCTTAGCTTCTTCTTGATTAAGACATTTGAGAAGCACACCATCAACTGTTTTACAATATAGCTGATAATCAAGAAGAACAAACTTAAGAGCTTTATATCTCAACTTCCTGGACATTTGCTTTAAATATTCAATGATATATTTCCTCCAATCTTCATCATCAACAAGTTCATCAGCTAAAATCTCAACAATTTGTTGATACCCAGAAGCACTATGAGCTAGTCGATTGGCTTCTTGATTCTGACTCCTAGGAATATACTTAATAATAATAGAAGAAAAAAAATTGAGAAGCTCTCGACATTTTTCATAATATTTCCTCAATATATCATCTTTGCACTCATATAGGCTGAGCAATTGGTTAATCACTAATTGAGAATCACCAAAAATTTTAATACACTCAGCCTTTACCTCATGTAGAAGTTGAACCCCCTTGAGTATAGCTTCATACTTAGCTTGATTATTAGTAGATGTCACCTCTGTGGGAATTGCATATTCAAAACTTACCTCTTGTGGAGAAATCAAAACAATACTGACACCTCCTCATTGTTTGCAAGTAGATCCATCAAAAAACAAAGCCCAAGGAGTCAATTCTAATAATGTTACTTCTTTTTCATGATGATGAGTAATAAAATCAGCTATAACTTGACCTTTAACTGCTTTAGCCGATTCATATCTCAAATCAAATTCTGATAATGCAAGAATCCACTTACCAATCCTCCCATTTAAAATAGGCATAGATAGCATATATTTAATCACATCAAACTTAGACACCACTGTGCACTTAGAAGATAACAAGTAATGTCAAAGTTTAGTGCATGAAAAATATAGGCACAAACATAGCTTTTCAATAGGAGAGTATCTTGTCTCTGGATCCAATAACCTTCTACTTAAATAGAAAATTACTCTTTCCTTTCCTTCAAATTCTTGCATTAAAGTCGATCCAATAGTATGATCACCGGCTGCCACGTACAACTTAAAAGGTTTCCCTTTCTGAGGAGGGATCAACACTGGTAGAGATTTCATGTACTCTTTAATCTCCTCAAATGTCTTTTGTTGTTCATTACCCCCACTTGAATTCTTGATCATTCTTCAATTTTAACAATGCAGAGAACGGCAATATCTTAGCTGATAGGTTTGATATAAACCTCCTAATGAAATTAAATTTGCTAATCAAAGATTGTAACTCAGTCTTCAAAGTTGGTGGCACAGTTTTGCTGATCGCTTCAAAACTCTTCTGTCCAACTTCAATCCTTTTCTCATGCACCATGAAACCTAAGAACTGCCCTGCTGATACACCGAACGCACACTTATGAGGATTCTTTCTTAATCCATGTTTCCTTGCACATTCTAGAGTATCCATGAGATCCTTCAAATGTTCCTAATATCCCTTAGATTTTATAACTACATCATCTATATAAATCTCAACAATTTTGTCAATCAACTCATGGAAAATATAATTCATAGCCCTCTAATAAGTTGCACTAGCATTCTTGAGCCCAAAAGTCATAACTACCCACTTATATAACCCCAATGCACGAGGGCATGTGAAAGCAGTTTTATGAATATCTTCTTCTGCCATAAATATCTGATTGTATCTAGCATTACCATCTATAAAACTAATCACTTTATGCCCTCCTCCTGCATCTACTAACATATCAGCAATAGGCATTGGGTAACTATCCATAGGAGTAGCCTTATTTAGATCCCTGAAGTCAATGCAAACTCCCACTTTACCATTTTTCTTATATACAGGGACCACACTGGATATCCATTTTGTATATTGACACTGCCGAATAAACTTTGCTTCATATAATCGAGTAATTTGTGCCTTCATATCGGCCATGACTTCTGTTCTAATCCTTCTTGGAGCTTGTTTAAAAGGCTGATATCTAGGTTTGATTGATAGCCGATGTTTAACTAATTTTCTATCAAGATCAGACATTTCATAATACTTCCAAGCAAAACAATCTTTATATTCTTTTAACAAAGTCACCAACTCTTGTTTACACCTAGGATCCTATTTAGCACTAATGTATGTCGGCCTAGGTTTATCACCATCTCCTATATCCACTGCTTCCAATTCATCAGCCGACATAAAACCTTTGCCCATCTTGTCTTCATCTTCATTGACTAAAGAATCCATTAATTAAAACTCTCAAAGCTGACTGCTTGTATCGGCTGTTGATCATCCCCAAATACTTTGATGACATCTCCTTCATGTACCTTGCCAGAGCAACATTCCATGCCTTCAAAACTCTACTCATCTGCGTCAGCAAAATCAGCTGGGACAACTTCCACAACATCTCCAATCCACTGAATCAAACTCTGGTGTATAGTAGATGGAATACAACAATTGGTATAGATCCAATCTCTTCTAAGAAGTATACTATATGTGCCTTTAGCATCAACCACAAAGAAAGTAGTGGGCAAGCTCTTACTACCAACTATCAATTAAACACACACAACACCTTTAGTTACTGAAATATTGCCACTAAAATCTATCAACCCCATATTAGTTGGACATAAATCTTCTGCGCTTTTGCCAAGTTTCCTAAATATTGAATATAGCATTAGGTTGACTGTTGCACCCCCATCAACTAGCATCTTAGTTAAAGGCTTTCCATCAATAAACCCCTTAATATATAAAGCTTTTAAATGTAGATGCTTCTTAGGCTTCTCAAATGTTGCACTTTCTGCTTGGCAAATCCACTAAGCCATAGATATCTCTTCATTGGATTCTTCCTCATTGTCATTATCTCTAAACTCAGCAGGTAACATAAAATAGTAGAAACTTCATCTGGTACCTTACCCTTACTCTTATCAACTGTTTGCTTAACATGCCAAACTTTATGTCTTTTCTGGTGTAGCTCGTCATTTCTCACACGTTGAACTCTCCTTTTCTAACTTCTTGTAAGCCCACCTAGACACCACTAGTTTTCCTGTCAAACATACTCTTTCTCATTTATTTTCTGATCAATTATTTCATTTTTTAGCCGATCTTAGGTACACACCGATCCACCTTCTCAAAACTGAATCGTTCGTGTATGGGTCGGCAGTTGACTTTTGCCTAACAATACTCTCAATATTGATCACTACATTCAGGACAATTATTGAGGGTAGGCAACTTCAAGCCTTCATTCTAGCAATGCCTAAAGAAAGGACAATTCCAATGATATTCATTTTCTTCCCCGATTCTTCTTTCTTCATGCATCTCTTGATATCTCCAGTAATCTCTTTCTCGACGCATTTGATCCTACTCTTTCTACCATTGCCATTTGTTCAACAGGATTCTAACAGTAGGACTCCTACACATTTCAATAGCTTTGGGAGTCTTAGGGTGACCACATCGACTATTTTGCTGATCTTGTTTCTTCCTATTTTCTTGATACTCATCAGCTGATATCTGCCTTTTAGAATCAATTGCCTTGGTTCTCTAGCTATGTCAGAAGTAAGTACCTCAAATTTACCTTGCTGGAAGGAAGATGTAACTATATTTGTTAGAAAAGGATGACCTTCTATACCCATACCACCTTTAGTCTTCTCCAGTCTAGTCCTTCCTTTGTTGATGGCTTGCTAGATAATATCTCTGGAAACTTTGCAATCACTAGTATTATGGGTAGTAGAATTATGGTACTTACAATACCTTTTCTTCTTGAGCTCTTTAGCTGAAGGTATCCTATGGTTTCCTGTTAATTTGATCTTCCTTTTTCTAACAGATAATCAAAGATTTTATCAGCCCTAGTGATATCAAAGTTGAATTTCTTTCTGTCTTCCTCTGTGGACTTATTCTTTGCCCATGGAATATACTCCGTATACCTCCAAACCAAGTCCACAACAGCAACCTCATCACTTTCAACTTCTTCATCACTATCATCAACTATCTCTTCAAGAACACATGAATCGGAATCATAGCCAATATTAGCGACCTTTTGAGGCTTATTAAAACACACATATCTGAATTGTGCCTCCATGCTAGATAATTTCCTGGCCAAAGCAGCTAAATTAGGGCAATAAAACCTAATCTTTTCCTTAACAGTTGGTATTAGCCCTCGAATTGCAATGCTAACCACTTCAGCCTCTGAAAGTGTCAAAGTGTAGCATTGATTCCTGACTTATTTGAACTTTTAGAGATAATGGAGCCCAGATTCATTATTCCCTTCTCACATCAACTAAATTTGCAATTCCCTTTTTCATAACTCCAGAGTCGAAGTATTGGTGAAACTTGGTTTTCACATCCTCCCATCCAACAATAGAATCAAGTGTCTGGGATGCAAACCATGAGAATGCAGACCCTGATAAAGGGAGAGGGAAAAATCTCACTTCAAATGCTAGTTCATCAGTAACTTCTCCAAGCTAAGCTAGATACTAACTGATATGTTTCATGGTAGATATTGAACCTATTCCAGTGAACTTGACAATATCAGGCAATCTGTATCTTGGTGGTAATACCACCTGATCATACCATGCTAGATATGGCTTCCTGTATGAGACTGTCATATTCTTAGTCTTTAGACTGAATTGGCGTTGAACCATAACAGTCACTTGATTCATTAGATAATCTACTTGAAACTGTGTTCCTTGGTGATTCATATTATTTGGCTTTGGATAACCAGGGTTCTGCCCCCTTGAAAGATTAGGCTAATATCTAGGATTTTCATAAGCATTCAATATATAATGCTCAGAGACACAGTGATATCCAGGAGGTGCCGCTCTTTCTTGATATGATGGAACATTGAAATCCCTGACAAGTCTTCTGTTCTGGGGAGAAATTTTTATAGCCGAATTTTGATGCTCCATCATATGTTCTTGTTGTCCATGTTGATGATTGTGGTCCCATCAAGCGTGCCAAAAATGTGTGAGCACAAAAAATGGTCTTCGTATAACACACTCAAAGGCTCTTAGAGGCCACTTAAAAGCTAGAGTTCTTGACCTCCTAAGCCTCACCGCACGAACTGAGCTTGGTGATTTAGATCCACAGTGTGCCAATTAATTTGACCTGTAATTGACAAGGAGAAAGCAAATATCAAATTATGGAACCTGCCGGTTGCTGCCAGATAGTTCTAGAATATATGGCTAGAGAAGATTGACTAAAAAGTCAACTCTTAGAGCAACTCCAGCAGGACCCCTACTCAAGCCCCAATAGCTAAATATGGGTGCTCATGCTAAAAACATTACTCCAGCAGGGCCCCTACTCCAGACCCCATATTTGGCTGGACACCCATATTTCTCCCCCAGACCCCATTCCTGTTGGCCCAACAGGGCAGCCCCCATCCTCCATCGTGTGTTCTAGCCCCAGCGCATGCTCCCTCTCTCTTTACCCTTGCATGTGCATGACACCCTACGGTAACCGGC
>Ga0182004_10004242_pt1 | contig 11536 bp, 11 predicted proteins | sample Sormic07211540_1_FD_120479 | JGI IMG/M metagenome (GOLD analysis project Ga0182004, IMG submission 120479) | Endophyte microbial communities from Sorghum bicolor roots, Mead, Nebraska, USA - 072115-40_1 MetaG | ecosystem: Host-associated > Plants > Roots > Unclassified | place: USA: Nebraska...
TAAGTTTGGTTATTTCGGCCTTAATATCAGGAAGAATATTAGGATTACATCGGCGCGCTGGCTGTTGATGTGGCCGAAATCCAGACTTGATGGGTAACCGATGTTCAACAATCGATCGGTCTAAACCAGGCATCTCAGTATAATCCCAAGCAAAGCAATCTTTGTATTCCTTTAACAAATCGGTTAACTGCTGCTTACACTCAGAATCTAACTTAGCACTAATAAAAGTAGGTCTAGGCTTATCACCACTACCTATGTCTACCTCTACCAAATCCTCGGCCGATGTGAACCCCTGGCCTAATTTTCCATCATCGGCGAACCTATCCATTAAAACTCCTCATCAAAACCGACTGCTTGGATCGGTGGAATTTCATAATCGGCAACTTTGAGGAAATCCTTCTCCCAAATTTCTCCCGAGATACACCTAGTCCTTTCATCGGTGTCTGCTTCTGCCGATACAATGACATAAGAAGAATCCCCTGGGACAATCTCAATCTTGTCACCTACCCACTGAACCAAGCACTGGTGCATTGTAGACGGGATGCAACAATTGGCATGAATCCAATCTCTCCCTAGCAGTAAATTATAAGCACCTTTTCCACTGATCACGAAGAAAGTTGTCGGCAAGGTTTTGCTGCCGATGGTCAACTCGACACATACTGCCCCCTTAACTGGAGACACATTTCCTTCAAAGTCTTTCAGCATCATATCGGTCTTGGTCAAATCTTGATCTCCTTTCCCATGTTTTCGATAGACTGCATATGGCATGATATTAATAGCAGCGCCACCATCAACTAATATCTTGGTCATAGGCTGACCATCAACTCTCCCTTTGATGAACAGGGCTTTAAGATGCTGCCTTTCATTGTCGGCAGGCTTTTCAAAGATAGCTGTCATCGGATCCAAAGCTAACAGAGCTATCTGGTCAGAAAAATCCAGCTCCTCATCATCACTGGACGGCGCAAGGAACACCATCGGCAACATAAATACCATGTTAACATCTGCCGATGGCCCTTTTCCATTAGGGTCCAGCTGCTGCTGATCCCCAGATTCTCTAGAATTCTCGCCTCTGTTTAGCTCTTCTCGTCTTTCGTGCTGCAGCCTCCTTTTCTGTGTCCTAGTCAACCCCTCTGGACACCATGGAGGAAGCTATGGTTGCCTCGCCGATGGGCGACGATTTTCCCTTGACTCCATCCGATAAGCATTAGCATCCCTACAAAATATGAACACATCGGGAACTCGTGCATTGGCCATCTCTTCAAGCTCTTCCTGGTTCTTGGGAAAATATTCAACACGATCACCAAGCCTATCGTGTACACTGAGTCTGCCCCCAGCGGATCATGAACTGACGCTCTCCCCCTAATCGGCCCATTAAATCACCGATCATCGTCGTGATAGCGCCGATTCGATCTGTCATATCGATCATAAACATTGCATTCAGGGCAATCTCTAACATTGGCTAATTTAATGTTCTGTTCCTAGCAATGGATAAAGAATGGGCAGTTCCAGTGATCCTTGTGCCGATTCCACTCCTGTCAGCGTCTTTCTTCTTCCCGGCGATAATCTTCTTGCTGGCGCCGATACCGATCTTCACGTTGCTGTCAAGTCTCCCGAGGCCTTCTATGAGTTATCACAATACCGGATCGAGGAGGCCTCCCTGAGCTATTTCCTTCCTGGATCAAACCCTTTCCTTTAGCATCGGTAGCAGTAATTTGACGCTGAGGATCTACCGATGCACTCCTTTCAGCTGCTTCTGACGTCAAAACCTTGGTCTTTCCCTTAGCATCCAACATATTTGTTGGGAAAGGATGTTGATCAATCTTCATCGGCTTCTGCGCTTTAGAACCATCAAACTTGATTCTCCAAGATTCTATAGCCGATTGTAGTTGTTGCCTAAAAACTTTACACTCATTGGTGCTGTGAGAAGTCGCGTTGTGCCACTTGCAATATTTCATCTTCTTCAATTCCTCAGCCGATGGAATCACATGATAGGGTGACAACTAGATCTGGCCTTCCTAAAGTAGAATGTCAAATATCCTATCGGCTTTGGTAACATCAAATGCGAACTTCACTGGCTCTTTATGCCCAAAAGGGCAAGACATCGGCTTCTTATTTTTCACCCACTCTGCCAAGCCGATGACTGGCTCTTCATCAGAATCCGAGCTCGCTGCCTCATCAACAAATGACACCCTTTTGTTCCATGCTCTCTTGGGTTCAAACGGTTTGATATCCTGGTCGGAAATCCTCTGCACCAAGTGACTTAGGATCTCGAAATCTTGAGAAGCATACTTGTCTCTGATATGTGGCAACAAACCCTGGAAAGCCAAATCGGCCAGCTGCCGATCATCGAGAACCAGGCTATAACATTTATTCTTGACTTCCCGCAACCTCTGCACAAAGCTTTCAACTGATTCATCATTGCGCTGCTTCAACCTAACTAAATCGGTAATTTTCTTCTCATGAACTCCAGAGAAGAAGTACTTGTGGAACTGCTTCTCCAGATCGGCCCAGGTGATCACCGAGTTGGGAGGTAACGAAATAAACCAGGTGAAAGCTGATCCAAACAAAGATGATGAAACCAGACAAACCCTCAATTCATCCCTATTAGTAGCTTCCCGCATTGGATGATGAACCTGTTGACATGCTCCATAGTCGATGTATCATCCTGTCCAGAAAACTTAGTGAAGTCTGGCACCTTGTACCGATTTGGAAGTGGAATCAAATCATATGCGGGAGGATATGGCGTCCATAAGAGTAAGTGTTAACTTTGGGTTTTATCCCAAATTGGTCTCTCATTACTTCAGCAATCTTATCGGCCCAATAAGCATCGGCATCTTGCCGATGAGGTGGTTGCGGATCTGGCACCTGTTGATATGCTTCCACGTGTCTCTAAGGTGCATGATCCGCATGGAACATAGGGTTGATCATCTGACCACCAGCCTGTTGACCAAGATTAATCGACTGGTTAACCAATCCTTGATTTTGAAAACCAGGTTGAACTTGTCCTTGTTGAAACCCTACAGCCTGATGATTCTGCTGAGGCATCTGTGGAAAGACTGGCTGCCCTATCCATACATTGTTGGCATTCATCGGCATAAACCCTACCAATGACTGGAAGTTGGGTATCATCATTGAATTGACATACCCTGGCTGAGTCATAAACATCTGTTGCGTCGGCATTGAATCTGCCGATGCGTTAGGCATCTGGAACGTTGGAGCTCGAGAATTCCCAGTGAAAGGTCTTGCAGTAGTAGTTGTAGTATACTGGGGACTCTGATTCATCGGCAGATTTGGAGGTGCCGATGCCATAGGAGCCTTGCCTCACATGTCAGCCGTCTGAGACGTGCCACGCGTCTTCAACATCATCTCTGGGGGCATACCATAACCCCACTAGTTGGGAGGAATAGATCCCGACATTGCCGTTGCTAATAGATCTGTGGCAAGCTTGATTTGCTCATCTGAAGTTGATGGATTGGTCGTCATCGGTGTAGATTGCACATTAGTGAGTCCTAACGTGCTTGGAGAGGCAGTAGTCTCTGTGCCCGCAGCGGCTGTATTAGCCGATGGAGCTGTGACAACTGGTGATCCTGACTGATGATAGACAGGGCCCACATAATTTGGTGGCAATTGTCCTTCCTTAAAAGTTCTAGCCACAGTATTGGAAACCGTGTTGGACAGCACACCAGCTTGGTTAATCAAGGCACGGTTGATAGCATTGTCGACCATGTCTTGAAGTTTACCAGGATTGGCTTCAAAAGTAACCTGCCGAGGTGCCGACAGTTCTTCTTTCTGGATTACTTCGCCACTCCTGTTGATACTGAAGGACTTTAAACATTGCTGCTTGTAATCCTCCATGGCTTTTGCAATAGCTTGCTTCTGCTCATCTCTGAGATTGGCTTCCGTCACGGGGATGACAATCTCCAGGTCGAAATCAGTATTCGACATGTTGATCTTGATCTTGAATCTGTCCCACCGAGCATGCCAAAAGATGTGTTGATGCAAAACTGATCTGCGAACACAACGGGCTAATACCCGATTCAAACGTTAAGGCGTGCCAGCCGATTTGACCTTACTATCGGCAAAGGTGATAACTCGAATACTTTGGTCCTGACAACAGTGATGCACCTGGATATCACAGCCAAGAGGTATTCACGCGGAACTTGAGAATACGCCGAGCTTAAGTCGACAAATTCCTAAGAACTCATGGTAAAAAGGAAAATATGACAAAGTCGTCGAAAAAGTAGGTACTGGAATATGAGTAAAAACTTGTGTTTGATTGATTGATCTATATCATTACAAGGCCCTAAGGTCTACTTTTATACCCTGCTCAAAGAGCTACAATTAGACACGAATCCGTATACAAAACGAATTTAAATAACTAAGGAAAACATAAAACTATCCCCTTGTAACCGACCGGGACACCACCATAGATCAATCGGCAATATCCATGCTTTCCTCTAGAACCATCGGCAGACCTCCTGTTATGGCCATCGGCAAACACTAATAATGATCATCGGCACAAACACGTCACCACCTCTGGACTAAGTCACATTCAATTGTCTCTTCATAGGCAATCACCTCCATCGGCAACTTCCCTGCAGACTAGTTACCGTTGCTCCACCTGCCGATCTATACATTGCTGACCCCCGGGTACGTGTCTAAAAACGGTGTCAACAGGTCTCAGTGAGCAGCCTCTGCCTTTCCACCATTATTTGCATCAGCTCAGCTGGATTTGGTGGTGGAGGAGGAGGGGGTGGATTCATGTTTGCACGATTTTCTGCACCTCGAGTGCCGCAAGACATCTGTAAAGACACAGTCAGCAAGCATTGATGATGACAAGATTTGCCGCAGAAGAACTTATAATCATGCCTCAAAGTATTCGAGAGAATAACTTTACAGAAAAAGGCACAATAATTCAATTCCACAAAACAACATCACCAATCCCAGCACATGACACAGATATCCGTAAAATGCATGACAATGGAAAGTATGGTCACAGCCGATCAAACATGATAAGGTCAAACAACATTGGGTCCATGAAGTTATTACACCATCACAGTACAGGCACAAGTCTGAGATCAAGGTTCAGGATTATAACACGATTACAAAAGCATGACTGCCAAGGTCACACTACAAAAGATCCTCACAAGGTGACTACTTGCTACCCACTACACTCCAGGCTCGTCGTCCGAGTCAGCGTCGAAGATCGCCTCTCCGTCCTCATCGTTAACCGGCTCAAGCTCCTCATCCTCCACGTTCTCGTGCAAAGGTGGTGCCGCTGTGACCGGTCCATCTACCTCCATACCATCATCATCGGCCATGATCACCTGAGGTCCCACCTCTAGGTACACTGGTACAAGGCGAGGAATAGGGTGTAGCAAGTTGTTGAGACGGTGAATCTCCATAAGACTAGCCTCAATCTGACCCTGCAGATAGTTCTCCCGCTCAAGCGACTGGATGCGGTGCATCTCCCATGCCCCACGCCTGTTCTCCGACACATGGAGTGGAGTATCCCTCTCACGAGTGATCTGTACCAAGCGCTCCTGCACGGTTTCCTTCTCCCTGACCAACTGATTCATCTGGTCCTGCTTATGATCTCCCTCTCTAATGGCCTTCACCCACTGCTGCCTGCGGTATTCCGCAATGTCTTCCTAGTCATTGCGGTCCTTCTGGGCTTGCTCTAGGAGTCTAGCCTGCTTGCAAAACTTACGAGCACGCTTTTCACCCTTCTGTTGCATCTCCTGAGCCTGAAGAACAGCCACCATCACCTGCGCATAGGTGTCCTCTCACTGACTGAACAGCTTGAGCACAACCATCATAGCACTCATAGCAGGACTGGAGCTCTCAACTCGCTGTCCTCGCCCATGGACCAACACACATCCATCAGCCTGCATCCACTCCGCTGCTGCTGAGTCAGCACGGGGAATGGAGGCCGTTGGCCCTCCTGTCAGCTCGTCGCCAAACCTTTGACAGACGTTGAGCAGCATAGCATGGGTGGTAATCTGAGCTGCTTCCCATGGGGTCTGCCCATCTGAGTTGCAGGTCCACCCTGTCCATGCAGGCCTTCCCCCATGTGGTGGGACAACTCCCTGCACAGCGAACCACTGCAAATCTCCTATGATGTCCACCTCCCACCAAGAGTACTGAGGTGGCGCAGTATACCCCACTGACTGCAGCAGCCTCCAAAGCAGAGTAAGAGTGCCAAACTCGCTTAGAAAGGTGTCGCTTGGGAGAGATGAGGCGGACACATCCATCTGTGGAAAGGAATAACCGTAGGTAAGAGAGGATTAATTAAGAAACATTTATTTAATTAAAAAGGAACAATATTGTAAGGGAAGGAGTAGACAGAATATATGTATGAATGCGATATGATGCATGCACGAACCGTACGTCCTCACAGACTTACAAAATTAATATTGTAACAGATATACGGTGGCATACATTCATCTCTCGATATGGTAACTATCGATTTACACTCGCGCTGTTAGAGTACCTACAGAAAACTTCATTGCAGCCCAACAATTCCCAATATCTCAATCAAGAAAGCAGTAAGCTAAGTGCACATTGCTTATACATGCCCAACATGCACAAACAATGACACCACAGCTACTCGAGAAATTAAATACTCCCCAATTAAGTTTCTTTCGTGGTTCCATGGTTTGACATGTAACCACTCCAGAAAACCACCGCGAACACTCATCTAGACCACCATTTGGACGATCATGCTCTCACAGCTCACACTTACCAGAGCGTAGGTGCGACGTTGCATAATTTAAATCCAGCGACATATGTGGCTAATTCACATATGAAGGCTACCTCTACCATTAGACCACAGGGTAGCATAGTGCGGTCATCACACATCCATACCTGAGTACTGTCGGAGATGCATACTTAAAAAACCCCCAAGTCAGTACTTAAATAGCCACTTAGAGTCCTTATATGGGCAAGGAGGATTCGACCACTAGCATAATTTAGTTATTGATTTTCATAATTTTATTTATAAACTCTTTTGTTTTTAAATACACAAACGCTGCATTTATAATGTTGAACTTGCTCCGATGCCAGCTGTCACAGAACCGACCAAATTATAAGAGTTCAAGTGTAAAAACGATCGATCTAGCAATCAAGTTTCCACACATGAGCCCATATAATCCCGGTAGTCAACTGAAATCACGAAGGACTTCAGACCAACTTTGCAACATACCAAGATCGTAATAGTTCAACACAATACGGCGAATGTTACATAGTCATTCATTGCTGATGAAGCGGCACCACATCGGAGTTACTTAGTTATTATAACACAAGTTTTGAAGTAGCGGAAGCAAAATAGTTTACACACATATTTCACTAGTTCTTGTTACTGCCAGAGTCTCATCTCATCCATCAAAAGCATCAGGGTACGAAGTCGTTAGAGAACCGCGCCCAACGGTTTAGTCCTCATCCCCAGCGGGATGGAGACAGGTCTTGCAGAAGCCATCATAAAAGACATCATCTGCAATAGGTGGGAATAAACCCTGAGTACGAGGATGTACTCAGCTAGACTTACCCATCTAACCAAACATAAAAGACACCAATGAATATGCAAGGCTGATTATAAGTGTAGCTGGCTTGACTCCGACAATTTGCCAAAAGCTTAAGTGGATAGTACACCATTTGTGAAAGCATCATATTAATCATCATTAGTCTACTACTAGATTAGCACCTAGACTAAGCACTTCACCTGATTATTACAAACAATAAGAACCATATCAAATTCATCATATGTTCTTCCTTGCTATCATCAACATCATTATCAAGAACCATGTACTTAGTGAATGCTACATTTGTCGCTGCTCTGTCAAGTTCTCACTATCCGGGAGAGACGGCGATTCAAATCAATTCCTATCCAGCTGGAGGGTTATTCCTGGCACTCACCGAAGCATCCCCGGTCGGAGAGCAAGCGGGTCACCTTTGGTACGACTCAGGAATCGCGGATCCGATCAGGGCCACACTCCCAGGGCTGCCACTCTGCCAGGGAGGTTAGGACTTTTAACTCACCTGCCTTTGGTCTTACACCAATGGCCCCCCGCACACCGCACTTCCTCCGGTAGTGCGCACTTTATACTTGCCGGTCTTCCGACCTGACTCATACTACTAGGCTTCGCGGTCAGAACGAGTTATCCGGCCAACTAAGTGTCAGGCATGCGTTCAACATGACAAGAGGATGTACAACGATCGGTCCTTAGCTGCCACAGACGGAGTTACTACCACCTTGCAAAAGTTCACCCGGCTTAAGTCATTTTAATCAGGTTCTTTCCCACGATAGCACATATAGTCAATCGTGATCCGACCACAGCCTTATTTCGCGTAGGTGACAGGATATCACCTGACTTCTACCGATTAAAGCATGGCTAAGCTGCTACTCGATTCTAACACTACAACCAGGCAGTAGTAAGATATCTGGACAAGGAAGGTATAATGCAGCAAGGGCTTCATCACAACTCCTATACGTAATGCATCAATAGATATAACATAATCAAATGTGCTTTTGAAATTAAAGTGGGAGACTTAAGTGCTCCTGGTCTTGCCTTTCACGAACGAAGCTGGCTCATGATTAGGGCACTCGACCTCATCTTCGGGCTCCTCTTGTCCGGCTGGCTGGACCTCCGCCTCCTGAGTGATCTCCGGGCCTTCATGGTTCACCTGGTCAAGCTCGAACAAGGCTGCCGCTTCCGGTGCACCTATTGCATGCGCGATGAGTAAGAATTGTGTGCATACTAGATGATGATAAATGCTTGGTAACATGATTAGAACTTCACTGGATACTCATTTACGGAGTAACTCCCATTACATGCTCACAAAAGATGACTAACTAAACTAACAAGATTCACCAAGTTAAACCATAAACAGCGACAACCAAATAACAGGGCAGCTCAAGGAACAAATCATAAATTAAGCTATGCAGATCCAACAAACATGAATGAGGACATTCTCGAAAGCTTATGAAATTTTTTACATTTCATCTTTAGATATCACAGCAAGATTTATAAGTTAAACAGGTCAACTAAACAAAATTCCAGGTTCTGTCCCAGAAAAACAGAGAGCACCTAGTTCTGGAACTCAACTTGGAAGAGCCATGACTTTTAAACTACTGGACCAAAAGATCCCAAATTTGAACTGCAGCTAGCTCACAAAGTTTACAACATCTTTGATATAAACAAGTTAGTCAGAAAACGAAATTATCTTTAGACAACACTCAGATTACTCTCTTGCTGTCCAGAACAACTATAAAACCTTTAATTAATTATTTGATGGTATGGCAAAACATATTTAGTGCCAACCAAGTAGCTTATAAGCACAAGCATAACCTAAGATTACCAGAACATCACATGTTGACCACTAAACATACAATAACAAGGCATTTACTAGTTTAATTATATAAAAGGACATAATTACAAGATACCAGCAAGAGTGCTCAGAAAAATCTAAAAAAATTACAGAACCACAAGCATGGCATCTGGACATTACCATAAAATTTTCAAAGCAATTGCACATGCCAAACTTAAGATAAGTAATTAACATGTAACAAGGTGCTTATTTCATAAATTAAGAAACATGGCTTAGATAGTGTCAAACAACAGATTTCAGATTATTTACATGTTACTACTACTATAAACAAGCTTGACACCAAAGGAAAACACCAGCATAAGTTTCAAACATTTATTATGATTTAAATATGAAATCAAGCCATAACATTAACATAAATTACATATCAGAGATACAACACTCCAAAAATCATGAAATATTTATCAGAGCATTCTAATACTACTCAGAGCATAGCATAAAAATTTCACAGCAAAAGGAGCAGTATATCAAAAGATATGAATTTACACATAGTTAACAAGATTAATTCATAACAATTATTTTTCCTAGAAAAGTTGGTGCATATTATATTTTTATTAAAAACAAGCCATCCCATGGATCATCACAAAATTTTGGAGCTCAGAAACTGGAGATATGATTTTTGCAAGATTGCAAGAAATCTGGATTTTAAATAAAAGAGAAGAGGGAGCCGTTGTGTCACTGACAGTGGCACCCGCGTGTCAGCGTCCTAGAAAACAGAGAACACCCTCGCCGGCGAATGCTCGCCGACGGTGAGCTTCTCCAGCGGATCCAAGGGCACCAACGTGATCCTTGAGTGATTCTACGTCGATAGAGGTAGGTGGCTCTAAGGTTTGAGGGACGGAGAATGGTCGCCGTCGGCCATGGCTGCACGGCGGAGCTACCTCGGCTTACGCCGACCATCTCCGACAGGAAGAACGTCGGTGAACGGCGGCTTAAGCATCAGTAAGACCGCGCGGAGCTTTCTAGGTAGAAACGCCTAACCCTAATGGCTCCGGTGTGGGGTAGTCGTCGGCGTTGAGCGCGGCGGTGCGGTGGCCGCGTTCCCGCACGACGGTGAACCAAGGCTGGAATGGCGTGGCACAGACCATGACCTTGACCTAGACAAGCACTAACGCGACTCAGAGAGAAGAAAGAAGACAATGATGGAGAAGCTGCGAGGTTCGCCAGAATGGGGTCGCAACGGCCGTGAACCCGACGACAACAATCTCGCGAAATGTGGCTCACCTTGGGGTGATCTCGTCCAGCCAAGAGGTGGAGAAGATGGAGGAGCTCGAGGCAGACTTGGAGACGCTTGGAGGAGAGGTGAGGCGCAGAGACGAGGGTGTGAGGAGCTCGCGAAGGTCTCGGCGGCAAAGGCGATGGTGTTTTCGCCGTCGGAGTCGCGAGAGAGAGAGAGGGAGAGAGTGGACGGGCGCTGGGTGAGTGCGGGGTGTCGTGGCGTCCATGACGACATCAACGACGTGACGAGTGGGGCCAACGCTGGTGTACGGTCGCCAAATGGCAGCTAGGTGCTGCGTTGGTCGGCCACGACGGCGAGGACAGCGTCCATTCAGAAGCCGCGATACTTGTCTGACAGAGCCACTTTGACGATGATTAACTCCCAAACCATGGCAAATTAGGAGATGATGTAGTTGACAAAGTTGGAGTACTAAACGAGTTCTACAAGATTGTAAACTGGAGCAAGGACCAAATCGGCCTGCATGAAGAGATATGATGTTTCCAAAACCGATCAAGCAAACTGGTGGCGCCAAGACTTAGCAAAATTTTGCTAAGTGCCAAAACAGCACCCAAATCTGCCTTGCAAGCACTTCTTGAGCATGATGTGATCATTTTCATGAGATCACCATAGAACAACTTTTGTTCCTTATAAAATTTGCTACAACTTTGCTTTAGGAAGTTTTGACATGTAAATAATTTATGAACCACTTTTTAAAATCCTAAGCAAAAGAGGTTTTTAGGGCCTATAGGTGAAAGTATGACTTAGGTACTTAATTTGGAGATATGACCAACATCAACATTGTACCAAGAGTTGAGTTAAGCATAGATGAACCAATTATCAAAGCATAGAACACAAACAAGAGCATGGTACACACAAACATAAGCATAAGAAAGCATATTTAAGCAACTTAAATCATACTTGTGCATAAAATGA
>Ga0182004_10004243_pt1 | contig 11534 bp, 8 predicted proteins | sample Sormic07211540_1_FD_120479 | JGI IMG/M metagenome (GOLD analysis project Ga0182004, IMG submission 120479) | Endophyte microbial communities from Sorghum bicolor roots, Mead, Nebraska, USA - 072115-40_1 MetaG | ecosystem: Host-associated > Plants > Roots > Unclassified | place: USA: Nebraska...
CAACACGTTTCCTCCCCCCCCCCCCCCCAAAAAAAAAAATATAAAAATATTTATTTAAATATCTATTTTTTTCTTTTAAAATATAGTTATTGGGTTTTTTTTTTTTTACTTTTTAATAAAAAATTTTTTTTTTTTTTTTAAAAAAAGTGAAAACCAACACCTTTTCCCCCCCCCCCCCCCCAAAAAAAAAATGTTGAAATATATTAATTATATAGTCCAGTTCTCCGTTAGAAGCATTACGGATTGGGTGTTTCACTTTCACACTGTGAATAATGAATGTTTCTGTTCTCTCATAAAATAATTACAGAGAACACACAGAATCAAACCGAGGCAATCTATCAAATGGTCAAGATTAATACTCTGAACTTTCTTTGTTTCCCAAAGTTGTTGGAAGCAGCTGGGAAAAAAAATTTTGGGTAAATAAATATGCATTGTATTTCTTTTTTTTTTTTTTGGGGGGGGGGGAGGGTAAAAATATTCATTGCATTATGGTATTTGATATCATGAGTAATGTATTGCCAATCAAGTGACAGTTGAAATATGCTCATAGCACTGAATACAGTATGGTAGATGATAGAAAATGTAAAAAAGAAAACCATAATACAGAAACAATATGATGATGAAGTGGCCAGTACTCAAACTTATTGTTTGGGCTGTTGCTTTCTTTATTTTATGTTCATGGTCTCAGTAACTTTTTTATTATGTTGACAAATGTACCTCAATTCCCTTGCAGGTAAAGCGATGTGCAGAAATGTCACGCAAACTAAGATTTTTCAGTGATCAGATCAACAGGGCAGGAGTAAGATCTTCTGTTCGACCTGCACTTGAACCGGATATTGATTTGGAGGAGCTAGAGGTGCATTACTCATCTTTCCTGTAGCAGAAAGTTTTCTATGTTTTTTCTTTCGAAGGTTGCTGTTTTAAGTGAAAACAAAAGCTTGCTTGAGTGAGAATAAAAACTTGCTTTTGTTGGTTCTCCAGGCAAGATTGGGTGAACATGAGCATGAACTGCTTGAGATGAATACAAATAGTGACAAGCTACAACAGACATACAATGAGCTTCTTGAATTCAAGCTGGTCTTGTCAAAGGTTGTATCTCATTCTTGTGACTTGATTGAAATTACTGATCCATGTGTTTTCTTATGTATTTTCAATGAAAGATGAATATCTCTTTTGAGTTTTGACTTCAATGATACACCTAGTGAATTTTCTTGTGGAAAATAAAACATGCCAGAAATTTATACTGTAGGCAATGTTAGGTGATTTTTGTTATGTTACAAACTGCAACATTGCTTGGCAAGCACAATCACCTTCTGTAGTTAGTCATTTCCAGTAACATATCAAATTTGGTTTAAATAGTATTTTGCTCTTCTTTCCATTCCATGTTTTCTCAAACAACATCTTGCAGGCAGGTGGCATCCTTGCTTCTTCTCACAACCATGCAGCTTCAGCTGAGCGTGAGCTAGATGAAAACATAGATGACAATGGAGTAGACGAGGGAAATGCCTATTTGCTTGAACAGGTCTTATTTTAGCCCTGATCCATAATGTTAACACTATTCCATTGCCTGTTCCACCATTATAAACAGAACTGTTCCCAGGGAGTGCATCAAAGAGCACATGGAAATTCTGGAGTGAGATTTGTTAGTGGAATAATATTAAAGTCGAAGGCACTTGCTTTTGAGCGGATGCTTTTTCGAGCTACAAGAGGAAACATGTTATTCAATCAGGCATCTGCAGGGGAACCTGTTACTGATCCCATATCTGGTGAAGAGGTCTGATCATCATGGTTTGCCCTTGCTAATTTCTGTGTACATTGAGTTAAAGTTTTTTTTCTAAATTTGCTTCAAAATATTTACTGATCGCATTATTTGGACTCTTTTTTTAGTTTTCATTTACTTCAGCTAAAATCAATGCAATACGTTCAGAAAACCAATTTAGTTCATTTGGTATCTTAAAAGATTCTGAATAATATGTTAACATTTTGACAGGTAGAGAAAACTGTTTTTGTAGTTTTCTTTTCTGGGGAACAAGCAAAAGCAAAGATACTAAAGATTTGTGATTCATTTGGAGCAAGTTGCTACCCTGTTCCTGAGGAGATGGTCAAGCAGAGACAAATTTTCAATGAGGTATTAATTTCCCTGTTTGGCACACTATTTTGTTAGTTCATTTTCTTACTTTGAAATGCAACATGTGATTTGATTCTATATATTGCTATATTATTAGAGTGTTCTTGAGTCTTTGATGATAGTAACTTACAATTTATGACTTCTGCCAGGTATCGGCTCGTCTCTCTGACCTGGAAGTTACTTTGGATGCTGGAATCCAGCACAGAAACAAAGCTCTTGAGTCAATAGGATCACAATTGTGGAGGTGGACAATCATGGTAATAAAGTAAATACCAATTTATCATTTTCTATTTCTGCAACTTTTTCACACCTAAAATCATGGTATGTGGACTTTTTCCTGTTTCTGGCAGTTATGAACCAAAATTTTTTTGTATTCCTTTTAGGTTAAAAAGGAGAAAGCTGTATATGACACACTCAACATGTTGAACTTTGATGTGACAAAGAAGTGCCTTGTTGGAGAAGGATGGTGTCCTATATTTGCTAAATCTCAGGTCAGAAACAATACATTTAATTTGAATCATTATGATCATTCATTTTTGACAGAACAGAAGTTTCAGAAGATGTTTCTTACTTCAACTTGCATTTCAGATCAAGGATTGTTTGCAGCGTGCCACGCTTCACAGCAATTCACAAGTTGGAACAATATTTCATGAGATGGACACTATTGAATCACCACCTACATATTTCCGAACTGATAAGTTTACCAATGCTTTCCAGGAAATAGTTGATGCATATGGGTATGCGCATAGCTGCAAAACTTTTCATGATGGATAATTTTATTTTATTATATACCTCTGCCTTTTAAGTAGTTGCTTAGTGATTATAATTATCACTATGCTATCAAATAAATTAGCTGGAGTAACGCTAGCTACTTTGTCCAGGGCAAATTTTTTCCTATGTTGTTTTAACATTTAAGTGATTGAGGCTGTTGTGTGTTCAGTGTTTTCCTATAGCATTTAATGTTGGTGATTTTTACATGGGTAATTATTTATTGAAACCTTTGTGGTTATTTGGATCATGGGATCCCTTGAATCATTGGGTGTGTGTTTGATGTGATTACCTTTGCCTGGGAAAGTTCGTTATATTCAATATTTTTTTAGCTATTTTCTTATGAAAGAGATGCTTTGTCTGACAGGTTTATCATGAACCTTGCATAGTGAGTTGATTATGATTATGATTTTGTTTTATTGCAGTGTTGCTCGATATCAAGAAGCTAACCCGGCTGTATATTCTGTTGTGACATTCCCATTTCTTTTTGCTGTTATGTTTGGAGATTGGGGTCATGGAATATGTCTATTACTAGGAGCTTTGGTTCTTATAGTTCGCGAGAAGAGACTTTCCTCTCAGGTAAATGGTGCTGAACTTGATTATTTTTTATTCTTTCTTTAGCATAGCCATTAGAAACAAATCATGTGTTGTGTTATACTGTATTAAATATCATGAAGGAATTTTAGCACCTAAAGAATATTCTTAATCCACTCCTTAACATTTTTTGAATGTATTATACTTCATTCTGATGAGTTAGAGGCAAAAGAGAAACCTATTATGTCACAGGACCTGTTCAGAAATATGGCAGATAACCCATTTAGTAATTAGTCGTGATATATTTGCATACGAGTTTGGAAAATCACTCTTGTAATGCAAATGGAATCCAGTTTAACACATCTGCATGCAGGAAACCCAGTGAAGAGTTTTTCTGGGTCCTTTGGCTCCAATGATGCTTGTCTGTTTCAGGCCCATTTGAACCCCTCTTGGATTATGAAAATCCGATAAAAAGAATCTAAGTAACAGCCAAACGGGAGGGATAACACAGGGTAAAAAAAATCCAATGTAAGAATCCGTGGAAAGCTGGATAATACTAGATTCTTCTCACTACCATTGATGGAACACATACATTGCATGCCTGTTTGCTTTGTAGTTGGTGCCAATTCACAGTCATATTGGGTAAAAATGTTTAAGGGTATATAGAGAAAATAATAATACTTCAAAATAACTATTATCTCAATATAAAATCTAGGATCCAAATAAGTAGAGATTATTTATATCTAGAATCCGGATTCTAAATTCCATTCTTTTTTTTAGACCCAGTTATAGACGCAGACGCTCACAAACACGAGCGCACACTCACCCCTATGAACGCACGCATGCACACCCTACCTCTATGAGCACCTCCGAAGAACCAAGTTGGACCAGCAAATCTCGAGATTGACGAAGTCACCACAGGCGCCTCACTATCGACGGACATGTCGCCTACCACTGAAAGCATAGCGGCGTTAAATCCTGGAATAAATCCAGAAAAATGCGAGCACCTGTGTCAAGTCGGAGACTTGAACCCAGGTGGGCAGGTTTCACCACAAGGAACCCAACCAGCTGATCTAAATTCTATTAATGGCGAAACAATTTGCTTTTGGGCAGACCACTGGTTGAGTGGCAGGACAGTTGCTGAAATTGCTCCCAACCTGATCAAGTTGATCCCAAAGAGGGTTGTCAAGAATCGGACTGTTGCTCAGACCCTGGAAAACAGCTGGGTGGCCGACATCAATGGGCCTTGACAGTGCAGGTCCTCACTGAGTATTTGCTTTTATGGGATCAAGTTGATGGCCTATATACCCAACAAGATGTCCAGTCAGGTTCTTATAGAAGCAAATCATCCTATGCTGCTTTCTTCACGAGTTCAATTAAATTCTCTCCTTGGAAGGAAATTTGGAAGAGGTGGGCTCCTCTTTGCTGCAAGTTTTTCATTTGCTTGGCCTTCAAGAACCGCTGTTGGATTGCCGATAGCTTAGCTAAGCGGGGTCTGCCTCACCAGGATGCCGGCCCCTTATGCGACTAGGAAGAGGAGACAATCCAGTCCAGCACCTGTTAACCTCCTGTTTTTTCACTCGGTAGGTGTGGTTCTTGATTTTGCAGCATCTGAACTTATCTGCTGTAGCTCCCACTACCACAGACGTCCTCTTCTCAACTGGTGGAGAAAAGCTGTTAGGGGAGTCCCAAAGGAGATGCGGAAAGGATTAAATTATCTCATCATTCTCATATCCTAGGAATCCTAGAAGCACTGAATTCATGTGTGTTTGAAGGAGCCTTGCCTAGTATCCATACACTCCTGCAAATCCTAGGAGATGAGTGCAGTTTGTGGTGCATGGCTTGAGCATCAAAGCTTAATGAATTGCTCACAAGGTCTTTGGTCCAGTTTGCCTGATTTGTAGAGTAGTTTTGTTGTTCAGGTACTGGTCTTGTATAGAACCACCCCCACCCTTTCCTTCTCGGTTAGGGTGGGTTGGTGTGGTGTTGTTTGTTTGGCGAGCTGGGTTTCTTTCTAAATCCAGCTCGTCTTGTATTCTTCTATCTTAATGAAATGACATGCAGATCCCTTGAGTAGTTCGAGAAGAAAAAAATCTATAGGGAATTTGAACGGGACATAAGTCTTGGTATGGTTCTGTGAAGGGCTCTGTTGCCCTTTTTATTTCTTAATCTTATACTCCTATAAAGCTAAATCCCACTAACTACTTCTCTCAACATGCAAGCTATCCAACTAAGCAACCCACTATCATACACAATTAAAAATTTACTAGCCCATGCAATTGTAGTGTCCATGTCACCAAGTCACTATATTTTCTCTCAACATGCAAGCTGTCCAACTAAGCAATGCCTATCACTTACAACTAAAATCCACTAGCCATACAATTATAATGTCCATGTCAGCAAGACACATAAGTGTTTTGTTTGTCCACATCATCATGCCACGTCATCCACCGCATTCCCGCAGCAACGCTTGGGGTATTCTTAAGTATAAAGATACACAGCTCTCCTGCATGTTTGAAAAAAAAATATGTGCTTTAAAAAGTTTTCCTTTATAAGTATGAAATTGTTTGGAATCTATCCTTTTCTTTTAGTGTAGCTTCAGGAGCCTTAATTTGAACTTTGTATCTTGCCATTTATTTCAGTGTCTGCTCAAGCACACTTAATCTCTTCCAGTAACCTTTGGTTTATAACTTATTTCAGAAGCTTAGCAGCTTTATGGAGTTGGCATTCGGCGGACGATATGTTATTCTTCTGATGGCAATATTCTCAATATACTGTGGCCTTATATACAATGAGTTCTTCTCAGTTCCATTCCATATATTTGGCAAATCTGCATATGAATGCCGGGACAAAAGCTGCAGGTGTGCCTACTCTTCAATGTGTTCAAGTTTTAATGAGATCATTGTTCTCTGAATTTTCTAAAATGCTGGAGGTCATAATATCAATTAAAATCCCACGTTAGCTCAATTATTTGTTAGTTATTCTGTTTTTGTGGCTGCTGGCGAAATCCCTGCTTTATTTGATCACAGTATCTTAATTTCACAATGATCACTATCACTGTATCTTCAATTTGCTACATGAGAGCAAGTGCATTTCCCCCCCTTCTCACCTTTCAGGTTTACACTAATATGGGCCTGTTTGGATACACATGGCTAGTTACTAGTTGGGGCTAAAAAATAGCCCAAATTAGCTTGTGGTTGGCTAGCTAGTTGGCTAAAAAATTAGCCCTCCTATTAGCCCTCATGTTTAGATGCACTAGAGCTAATTTTGGCTTATTTTTAGTTAGCTAGCTAGCAATTACCCCTTGTATCCAAACAGGCCCTAAAGTTGCTATCCCAGGGTATACAGTCTATCGATAAATATGCCAAATTACAAAAAGTCTATACCTTAATCTTTTGTATGACTATCAAAGAGATATGCATAAAATATTAGGGACATATGCGCCATCGCTCATCAATCATACAAAAGTCTTTAAGTTTCGACCTAAAATCATGTGCACCTACTAGTCAAATTGTGACAGTGAATTTCTTAGTGCATTGTCTATAGTGAAGTATGTGGCCTAGAGAGCCATACTTTTTGCTTGGTTGTAGCCATTTTTTATTGATGGTCTATAAGCCTTTATCCGATTGTTTGTTCCTTTTCTGAATGGCTGGTAATTAATGTAATGTTTGACCTCCTCTATTAACATATAGCAACAGTAGGTCAAGGAAGCAAATTTTGCATGTAACTCACTTTAATGTCAGATAGCCATGCATTGAATGTTTCTCCGCCAAGATTTAACACCTAACTTATTGCTTCAGTGATGCACATACTATTGGTCTCATCAAAGTCCGTGACCCCTATCCTTTTGGGGTGGATCCAAGCTGGCGTGGAAGTCGGTCTGAGCTACCCTTTCTAAACTCATTAAAGATGAAGATGTCTATACTAATGGGTGTTGCCCAGATGAACCTGGGGATTGTATTAAGTTATTTCGACGCACGATTTCATGGAAATGCCCTTGACATAAGGTGCTGTATATTCTTTTGTATCTTCTCTTCTGATACAGCCAAATAGAGAGAAATTGCAGTGCTTTAACTGTGCACATTCTTCAGGTATCAATTCATACCACAGATGATTTTCCTGAATAGCCTTTTTGGTTACTTGGCACTCCTGATTCTTATCAAGTGGTGCACGGGCTCTCAAGCTGATCTTTATCATGTGATGATATATATGTTCCTTGATCCTGCTGGAGATCTTGGAGAAAATCAACTGTTTTGGGGCCAAAAGGAACTTCAGGTTCAATTAAGTGCATCCTTCTGAAAAAGGAAAAGTAATACTCTGTATTTCTAACATCCTTGGTGTGCCAACTTATCTGCCTTTTCCTTTCAGATATTGTTGTTACTTCTGGCTTTGGTCGCTGTTCCATGGATGCTCTTCCCAAAACCTTTTATCTTGAAGAAACTTCATAAGGAGGTATTGTGATTTGGAAATTGTTCTTGAAAAATATATCAAGGGAATTTTCTGTACTAAGTTCTCTTTAACCATGGCCCTTTTACTTAGTGCAGCCTCAGAATTTCTCAATAAATCTACGTAAATGATCAATGTTTATGAGAAACAAATTGAAATTCCTTTTATGTTTAAGTAGGCAAGGCAAAAATAACTAATTTTGCATACCTGGATGCAGAGATTTCAAGGTCACACCTATCGCTTCCTCGGGACATCTGAAATGGATCCAGATTCTGAACCTGATTCTGCCCGAGCACGTCATGATGATTTCAATTTCAGCGAAGTTTTTGTGCATCAAATGATACATTCCATTGAGTTTGTACTTGGCGCAGTTTCAAATACTGCATCTTATCTTCGACTTTGGGCTCTGAGGTTTGTCTCTTGTGAATTGTGATGTTTTGTTGGTTGCTGCCAGTTTTAACTTTCTCCATTTCAACTCCTCACTTCTGTGTACTGATTGTTGGTTTCAGCTTGGCGCATTCAGAGTTGTCAACAGTTTTCTATGAGAAGCTGCTGTTACTTGCCTGGGGGTGAGCACTTGCTGCTACTCTGACAAACTCCGCAGCTAGTTTTCAATATATTGTCTGCTGGTTTTATAAGAAACCTTCCGACACTTCTCCTTTGTACTTGCATGATGAGCAAAATTTGATGATCACATACTAAGATTGCTTTCTCTGTTGTCAATAGGTATGACAATCTTATCGTGAAGTTAGGGGGGCTTATAGTTTTTGCTTTTGCTACTGCCTTCATATTGCTCATGATGGAAACACTGAGTGCCTTCCTGCATGCACTACGTCTGCACTGGGTTGAGTTCATGAACAAGTTCTATCACGGGGATGGTTACAAGTTCAAGCCATTTTCATTTGCTCTGCTAGCAGATGACGAAGACTGATGCATATGTAGTTCAGCACGTAAAGAGATTGGTTCATTTCTTACAAAGGAATTTTTGGAGCACAGTGTCAAATTTCGTGGGCAAGATGGACTTTCCCTGATACACAGCATTTTGGCAGACCGCTAGACTTCTTCCCAGCGCATGAGTGCAGTCCATGTTGAGATTGCCAGCCTTGTGGAAGGAGATTTTGTAAGTTTACAGCAATATTGTAGAGGGCAGGTTCATGGTACAGTTCCTCCAACGGAGATGCAGATTATAGTTACTAACAAAAAAGATAGAAATGTAGATTTGCCCGCGTACTTTTAGCTTTAAATTTTATCAACATGACTGGCCCTTACCGCTTATGAATGGAAAAGATGTATTTGGCCATTCATATGCCGAGGCTGGAAAAAGGCATACAAGATATTTTTACTGTTTTTTTTTACAATTCAAATAAATAGTTGTCCTTGTGCTTATTCTTTTTTAATCTTTTTTAAATGCTGCTCTTTGTCTGATGTGACTAATGCTCATGTGCTGGCAGACCTTTTGTGTGGTCCGTGTGATAGGTTAAATTTGGATTAGCTTTGCTAGCTTAAGTTTACTATTGGCCTTGCCGATAAATTGACTGTTCCCTTTTCAGTCGCAAGTTGCGTTCTGTAAATCACCTGGAAATATTGATGTCCTACACATTGTATAGTTTCTAACTTTTTATGCAAATCCCCGTCAAGGTAACAATATTGGTGGCCAACTCATTCTAACCGTACTAGTTCGTCTGGAAAGTTTACATCTAACGTTTGGAAAGTTTTCACGGAGCAGGCCTCTTTTGCCGGACGGGAGTATTTTTTGCAAATATTGTTGATGTTTGGATGTAAACGCCAGCCCACCACGAATTGATGCTGATGTCTGCCAATTTCAGTTGTTCTAGATTTGTTGTCGGAATGCCATGTTTATGTGATTGATCCGAGGAAGAACATATGCCTCCATTCTAAATTGTAAAAATCTTCACTCTAAATTATAAAAATTATAAGTTGTTCTAGCTTTTCCTACACAATAATTCGACACACGCCTCTGGCTCGGTGAGTATGTCAGATCTATTTTTTTTTCTTTAAACTATCGGGATTCACTGGTGCAGGTTGGACAAAGGGAGACTCCAGATGAGTTTCGGGCAAGGTGAAATGCTGGACGCCCTAACGTCGGGGGGGGTTGAGTAGTTCCCCACCTGAATTTCATTATTGGCCCAAAACGGGACATTTGACATTGGGGAAGATTACAAAATAATAGGAAGGAAAAATCTGGCAAGCTCTGAGCCTCTGGAGCATCTATGCCTGCATAACCATCTCCAAAAGTTGGCACCATTGATCCGCAACTCCTTTTTTCCGTCTCGGTATTCTAACCCGCCACAGCGTAGCCGCGTTCCTGCATTCTCCGAACACCTGTGACAGTGTTTTTAGTTCGCTCTGAAAAACTGTGGCGGTCCTGGCCTTCCATAGCTGCCAGCAGGCTAAGGCAACAAAAGTTGAGAACTCCTGATCAGGGATTGCACTCGTGGGTGTTAAGTTGTGGATGTTGTCGACAGACATTCCGATTATTGCCGTCAACCCCAGTCCTAGAACTGCTTGTTGATTGTGCACCCACTGATTATGTGTTCCGGGGTCTCTTCCGCTTCCCTGCACACTTCACAAACCGCATCTTGCACCGCATTCTTCTTCAGTAGGGATACGGCCCCGAAGTAATAGCCACATGAACAATTGGACCTTGGCGGCGCTGAGTTCTGCCAAATAAATGCCGCTCTCGCATCATTTGGTTGGCCCTTCGCTTTCAGCAACGGGTAGATTGCCCCGGTATCTAGGCTGCCGTTGGCTTTGCAGAATGGCGACGATCGCTGATTCCTGCAGCAAGGTTCGCTGCAGAATTCCTTCTACCACGATAAGCTCTGACTGAGCCCTCCCAGATAGTCGCGGCATGAATTTTTGGCGAAGACCGGAGGCTACCATGTCCCCCGCACTCGCATCTCTGTCAGTGCAGTGACCAAACAGGGCCTTCACTGCGCCGCTCGCTATTTCGATGTGCGTCGGCGGATGAAGCAGTAGGAGTAGACCATGTGCCGAAGGGCCTTGTCTGGTATCACGAGGGTGTACGTGTACGGGCTGGAGTCCGATTTAGCGAGGATGGTCGCGGCATTGGAGACGAACCAGGCAGATAGATCAGAATTGCGATGGACCATCCTAGAAACCAAGAAGAAGCACCTGCAAATGCTGCTGGACTGGAAGATTATGAAGGTAAGGAGGGAGAGTAACAAAGTGGCTCACGAACTTGCTCGTTTAGCTAGGCGGAATTTTCATACAGCTACTTAGTGGAGAGAAGCGTCTGTGCGAACGATGATTGTAATTCTCCGTGTCGAGCGGCAACCTGCTCGCACCTAACGCTATAATTCGTAGCAACGACACAAACGATTACCATGTAGAGGCGGTGTTTTTTTTTTTTTTATTTCAGAGTAAGAAAGAAAAAAGCACGGTAGTTTTGATGACTCGGGAAATTATAAAAAAAAACTGAACGTTCCAACCAAATTAGGTACTTCGCATGAAGTTTTCACTTTCAACTCAATATCTGAAAAGAGAAGTAATACTTTTATCGTTTCAAATTATAAGGTCCCATTGGATAGGGCTCCCTGCGGCTCCTGCTCATGCAAAGTAGGTATTCTTGTGATTGGTTTAGGGCCTGTTTAGATTGGGAACGAAAATTTTTTGG
>Ga0182004_10004244_pt1 | contig 11533 bp, 9 predicted proteins | sample Sormic07211540_1_FD_120479 | JGI IMG/M metagenome (GOLD analysis project Ga0182004, IMG submission 120479) | Endophyte microbial communities from Sorghum bicolor roots, Mead, Nebraska, USA - 072115-40_1 MetaG | ecosystem: Host-associated > Plants > Roots > Unclassified | place: USA: Nebraska...
AAATTATAAGTCGCTTTGAATTTTTTGGTATATCGAATTTATTATGTATTTAGACGTAACGTATATCTAGATACATAGTGAATTTGATGTACCAAAAGAATCAAAACGGTTTATGAAAGAAGTATTATATATGGATTTTAAAATTTAGAACATGTTATATAACATGGAAATGCGAGGAGTTGCACCACAAAGTGGGAAAAATAATGTTCTTGTGCATTTTTTTGCAGATTATTCCTAGCGTCTGCTAAAAGATTGTACATTGTCCGCAATCCAGTATCAAGTGACAAAGGTAATTGCAATATAATGCTGTTTAATTTGTCCTAGATTGATTACCATTCTTTTTTATATATTTGTTTGTGAGGTTTTCTACATATATGTAAAGAGACTAACTACCATTCATATATAAACGTTGCTTATACCACGATATGGTTGTTACACAATTTCTTTTCAGGTCAGGGTGAAGGTGACGGAAAATATAAAACCGAAAAAGCAACAAATGACTGAAGGCACTCTTCAAGCAAGTGGTCACAAGGACACGAGCATATATGCACTATATGCTTGCACATCTCTTAATTTGGCAAATATAGCTCCGAATTACGTACTTTTCTTCTTGTACTAATTAAGTGAGGTAGCTAGTATCCACGTGAGTTATATGTTGCCGTTGTTGTTTCCTAATCAATGTGCATATAATTTTGATCGTTATGTAAGAAAAAGATCTAGAAAGGCAAAAACATGCTGTCAGCATTGGTCTCAACAGTGATAAATAAGGCAGGTATATGACTTTGTTGACCACATTGTGTTTATCATGTCACTCCCTTTTTAATATCATCTTGCATACCAACTCAGTATTTTGTGACACCAAACCCTAAAAACTGAAATCCTAGATGGCTTTTGATCCTGGACTAACGATTTAGTTTTCTTTACTTCGGTCATCATCCTTAGTTAATCAAGCAGCCTGAATAGCTCTGAACCATGTTTGATTAGGCCAAGGTTTAACATGGTACCTGAGAGCTTGCCTAGGGCTTCTCATTTTGCTATGCTACCATCCATAAGCTATTCCACCCACCTATAGAAACATTAAACATATCAAAGTATTTTTCTGCTTTTTCTTTCCATACGTTTAGGCATCAAATTTGGGAAAAATAGATTTAGGCAGGCGAGGTTCACGCAAAGGATGCATAGGATAGTATGGATTCATATCACGAGATTCAGGAACCTGAGAAGCAGACACAGTGTACTAACCACTAGCTAGGGGGTTGATGAAAGACCATGGCCCTTGCGTTGGACCCTGTGGTTGGTGAGCAACTCCGGGGCCTGCGGCCCGCCCCTCTTCCTTACACTTAGGGCCGATGGCGGAGCGGGTGGAGTAGCCACTTCCAATGCCTCGGCATGCGACATGAGAGATTTGATGTTTTGACTGAGCTCGGTGCAGAACTTATCAATCTCCGGATGTCAACAGTTGAAGGTCTCCATGAGCTTTATCATGGAGTTCATATGCGCGGCCAATATGTGAAGCTTCTTGTCTGTGGTGGCCATGCGAGATGTTAGGGTTGGACCTCGCACTAGTGGGTCAAGTTGGTGGTGGTGGAGTGGAGGTGGCGGCGTACAGGGAGCTGGTGGTAGTGAAGGTGGATGGGGTGGTGGTGGTAGATTTGGATCGAGTTCAACCTCAAAGCTTCACTAGATTCAACCGCATGGCCTTAGTCTCCATGGGATTTTACAAATCTAGGTTCAACAACTAGATCGACCTTGCTCCCAATACCAAATGTTACAAGGTGCCGGTGAATGCACGCAGCGGTGAGCATGGTGGTGCCATTTTAGTAGCAGACAAGCACGGGAATGAAGGATTTGGGAATTTTAGTTGTATTGTTCCTATCTCACATCGAGTTTTAGTCTAGTGCACGAGAAAATGAAATGGGCTAAAGCCCAGTAGTTACACACTTGTGGCACATATGCTGACTTATAGGTCCAATTCAGCTAGTGTAGCCTATATTGATGCGCATTTGAAAGCCCAACTATGACATCACCCATCAGCTCTAGTCAAAGCCAGTTCTATAGTTTTGAGAGCCCTAGGTGGAAGCGATAACGAGGGCCCTTCTAACCAAATATTCTCTATTTTACTTGAAACATGATAAAGTAGATAGTGGTACCAGTAACGTACTTAAATCTTGAAAAACTGTTGATACTCCAAACTAAAAGAGTAAATGAAACTAGAATGATTATCCTAGCTAAAAACCAAACTTCCAACATCTCCATTGATATTGAACATTTCTTGATGCAAAAAGCTCTAGCATTAGAATCTTACTTGACATATTAGCATAATAGACAACTAGAGTAATTTGTTCTTCACAGCTCACATCTAGGATGTAAATCCAAGATAATAGAGAAATACTTGGTTAATAAAAAAAGCTAACAAATAACTACAATTGGAAATTAGAAACCCTAACAATCTATTAATAATCTAACATGGTAAGAAAATAACTAATAAGCAACGGATTGACAACGAGAAACTATGTGAAGGCACAAAATTTCTCGAGTAGCTAGGCTACTCAACAATAGGTTAGCAACATATGTGGGTGGGTGATGCATATATGGGCTATTATGGCCCCATCCTAGGCTAGGCCTTAAGTGGTCGCCCCTCCTATCTACTAGGCCCAGAGCTAGCCCTGACCAATTGACGCACGTAGCCCACCTGGTCCAGTAGCTACCCTACAACTTGCAGCCTATCATTGACTATTTGGTTGATAGACGCTTTCAGGAAGCCACAAATAGTTTGTCCCCTCCCAAGCAACCCGACACTCCTAGTAATTGCATAGCTCACCACCTCACCAATTTTGATGGTCCTATGCTATTGACTACTCAAAGCTCACATGCCCTAGATCTTCTAGCACTTTTGCTTCGTGCCGTACTACGTAAGCTCAATCATTCACTCCTAGTGTTGGTGATCTTTAGCCTAACTGGAACACTAAACAACAAAAAATTCCAAACTATCGGTTACTTAAACTTTTGTCATTAGTTTAGTCAGCAACTTTAGAGCACTCAATATTTTTTGAAATAACAAACTAAATTTCTAATCATAATTGAACACACAGCCTTAGGTCTTGGTATTATAAACTAAATAACGATTTTAGACTTACTATCTAAACCAGACTTAGTTCATTAAGAAAAGTAACATGTGGTGGTGCCCCAAAGACAAACATGATAGCTGGTTCACATGTCTTTCCTTTGTGTGACCCTCCAAAAGCTTTACCATATCAAACCTTAGTGGTTGTGGTTGAGTAGAGGTGCTATTTGTTAGAAAACAATGATTACTATGAAATTCCTATATCTCAAATTTATTGTACGATATTCTTTTTTTCTATACAACAAAACATGCCTATCTCCTAATATCTTTCAACCCTTGAGTGTCATGAACAACACTTGGTCTCCCTACCCACAGAATTTACATCTAATCCTAACAGAAAAGAATAGTACTATTGCTGACTTTGGCTTTATTGCATTGGAAATTATGGTTCATCAAAAAGTGAGATGAAGCATGTGAATTGAAAGAGAGGATCATAATCAAGGCTTTTTTTAATTTTTTGTTAGAATTAAAAGATGGTTTGTGGCTCCTTGTCAATGTATATGGAGAAATGTTTGGGACATTCCTAAAAGTGCAATCATCAGTGTGAATAGTAGATCAATGAGGCAAGTTCCAATCCATCAAATCAAGATTGGAGGAAAATTATTATTGTCACACACTATAGTGAAGTAACATATTATGCAAGGCAAGATGGTGGGACTGGCCTAATGATTTTCCCAACCATCTTGAGATCACTTATGATAGCATGCATATAAAATTTTATTTGTTTCAACCATCTCTTATTGTTCTTAGTGCTCACTATAAATTGTTATGCTTTTAATTCTCTTAAGTTATCCCTAGTGTAATACATAATAATGTAAATCTTGATTGAAAGTGAGCTTTTCTCAATTTTTGTTCTGTGCAAACTAAAGTTTAATTAGCCATATAGTGTCCAGTTTCCCTTAGTGTTGGTATATTATATGATGCTACTATTGTATATAGAATGTAAAACATACTTAAGTTGTTTCTTAAACTCAAAAATTAAGAAAACCTTAGTCTAATTTGTCAATATTCTTTAATTTTGCTAATTTGGTTAGACTAATTATGTTAATTTCACTAATTTGGTTACACTCATTAAGTATTTACCATGTTCTACATAATTACAAATTTGTCTCTTCTTCATTTTTGTCTTTTGTTCTCCTCACTATACTAGTTTAATATATACATGGGAATCTAAAAAATATTATATTTCAATTAAACTATGTATCCACCTACTATATTAGCTGAATGTTGCACCTAAAGAGTGATTACTTTTCATATTACAACACCAATAATATAAGTGTGATGAAGCAATACTAGATCCAAGATTTTACTAACAGGATTGTTTGTTCTATCATGTTTTTTTTGTGAAATAATGATGAATTTAAGTTGTGAACAACAAGAGGAAGAATTGAAAATTTTGTAGAAGGGTACTTTGAGTGGGCACAGTTAGTATCAGTTGTGGAGTAATATATTCAACAATAGGTCGATTCAATAAACATATGATGAGCCTTACATGATTTGTATTGATTGTAAAACAAAGGAAAAATTCTACAAAAGCATAGAACCTATCAAGGAAAAAAACCCATGTACTACTTTTTTTTGACCAAAACCCATGTACTTCAAGACAAAACCAATTTCATCACCATACGATAGAGTTTAAGAAAGTAACTTAAGAAAATGAGTTGATTTGTTTCGTACACGTAAAGAAGACAACAAACCATGTGGCTGCATCTGTACTGGTGAAGGTCAATTAATATGTAAAATATTTTAAAGAGTAAGATATGCTAAAATTTATTCATAGGACATTAAATGTTGGAGATATACTTGCATGCATCTCTAAGTCAACGACATATTTTCAACCAAACCCTTATGTTATTGCCAATGCAAAGTTTATTGGTTAAAAACATTGACATATAATAGGACCAACATTTCCATTTTGTTCAAGTACTCTTGAATCCTAATAAGGTGATATGGTAATATAAAATCAACCCTATAAAAATATAATAATAAATAAATAACCTTAACGTATGTTTGTTACTTTTAAATAATTCAAAAATAGTTGTTAGTTTAGAAATTTAATATTGGAAAACTAAAATAAAAAGTGATCAAAAGTAGAAGCGTAATACCAAACAAACGAGATGCTAGATTTTGGCATAAATTAAATCACTATTAGACAAGTTAACGAATTGCTAATATGAGATCATTATGTACTATATAGACATGGATTTTTATTTTGTAATTTTTCACAGTATATACTACATTTTTAGAATTTATATTTTGCATGTTGAAATGAAAAGACTAGCTATCTTGTGTGTGTGTGTGTATATATATATATATAGCTATCTTGGAATATTTTTTAAATACTATATTATTCAAGGATGGAGTTGTAAAAAGTGGCTATGCCAAGTGAACTTCATTTAATAGTAGGTCACTCCATTTGTTATAAATACCCACATCTGGCATTCGACTAGGTATGCCTATTGTGTTCTGCACGGATATCATCTGTCAAGGTTAGGAGAAATCTTGCATCCCTACATTTCATTTGTTTCCATTTTAATATTAGAATCATGATTCCCTCTTTGATGCAAAAATACACAATTTTTTTCCTAGTGACAACTAATTTGGGGATCTGAACAAGTATTTTAATTAAACAAACAACTTATTTTATTTTTGTTTACCTAACAGAGAGCATACTAGGACTCTGCCACTAATCTCTTATGGATGAGATCAAGAGTACGGATGCTTTTGCTGCACCTGAGGTTGAGGTGCGTCCAGGATTCTCACCATCAAGGTTTGTGAAGGTTTTCATGCAAGGTGAAGTTGTTGGGAGGAAGATAAATCTGGCCACTCACCAGAACTATGCCTCGTTGTCCTTCACCTTGAAAAGATTAGGCAACAACTATTCTAGTAAGTTAAACTTCCCTCCACATATCTTTAGTCAATATGTTGATGTAGTTGTTCTTGATTCACTTGGATCTGTAGGATTTATTACATAAATCTATGACTATGATCCATCCAACTCAGGGGCTGTTTAGTTCCTGAAAAATTTTGTAAAGTTTTCAAGATTCTCCATCACATCGAATCTTGCGGCACATGCATGAACCATTAAATATATATATAAATAACTAATTTCATAGTTCGCCTGTAATTTGTGAGACGAATCTTTTGATCTTAGTTAGTTTATGATTAGATAATAATTGTCAAGTACAAACGAAAGTGCTACAGTAGCCAAAACCAAAAAAATTTCACCAACAGCCCCTCAACATAGTTGTCTACACCAAGGTTGAGATCCTAGTTTTGAACTTATATGACCCTAGCAATCAATTTATAGAGGATGGAGATTGTACGGAGTCTAGTAATTATAACACATATGTAATCTTGGAAAATCTGAGTCAAATTTCTCTTCTCATGTATGGAAAGAATTAACATTTGAGTATCTTCTAAAATTACATCTTTTAATTGGGATCATTCACTCAGAGGATCTATTATATAATGGTTTGCTACTTTTTCTTGATAATAGACTTCCATAATTGTACATCTATGTGAGCATAGTTGGAGGTATGGGTGTACAGCTCCATTACCATGGTTCAAGTCACATTAGGCTCTATTTTGGGTATCTTTTTTTTTTCTTAATGTAGAATTACAAGGTTAGGTGCCTCCAACTTTGTAGTTTTACAAGTACCTTCATATTTCAAAAGTGTTCTTCTATAGAGTAACTGGTGTTGAATTCACTTCCATTTTTCATGTAACACAAAGTTTAAAAATATAATCAAGTTTGAATATGAAAATACATATTTATTTGTTTTTCTTCGATGTTATAGTGCCATCATGTGAACTTAATGGGTTAGGAAACAAAGAAGTTGATGGGCCATCAGATGACAATAACTTCATTCTTTTCTATGATAACGTGGATGGTGATCGTTTCTTCCTTGGAGAAGTTCCATGGGAGTGAGTCCTTCAACTTCTATCTCTCACTCACTATTTGTCGCTCCATGTATACATGTTTTGCTTTTTACTCTCCTTTCCAAATTACCTACAATGCTTGTTATGTAAAAGTAAGTTAATACTGCAGGATTTTTGTCATTTCTGTCAAGAGGATCTACATTGTTCCTGTTCCACAGGACCAAGAGAATGGTGCGCACAGTAACACACATTTCCTTACATGCCACATTCGTTTCCAAATAGTACAAATAAAAACATTAAAAAAGAAGTTACATTGTATATTTAAAGCACTTAGTGCATCATAATTTGTTATTATCCTGTACAATGCCAAACTCGTTATAATATGTCTAAGGTAACAAAACTTTTTGCTGGCAGTTGCAGACAATGAAGAGGAAGAGGAAGATAGAGAGAATGGTGAAGACAATGTTGCTGCTATTTCTGCTGCTCCCCAAGATGGAGATGATACCCCAGCTAATGATGATGAAGATGATGAGGTTGTTGAAGATGGAGATGCTATGGCCAATACTCTTGCTGATGGAGTTTCTGAGGAGTAGCCAACAAATGTGAAAAATAAGCGGCATGCAAGCATGGTTGTGTTTGAAGCTTGGGTGTTGCTTCGTAGCCAACACAAGTTTCAAGTGCACCACTTTAGTTTCTACTGCATGCTTGTTTTGCACGGTTGGACTATTTTTAGTTAACTACTCATGATATGCGCACTTTACATAGTGCAAGCAAGTTGGTGTTGGACACCGAATAAGTTGAACCTTATCATGCTATAACCTGTGTTCTACTGGTTTAGCGATGTATCTCTTGGAAGCTTCTTGTGGTCTCAAGAAATAACGCTTCTAATTACTTTCCTTTATTTATTCTTTCCTCTCATGATACCTTGTTGTAGGAAAAATTAAATACATGCTGACCACTGTCTAGTAATGGTCAGGATTTTGGCAACTAGTGCTTCTGACATTATTTCAGGTTCTTCAAATAAAGTTCTGAAGTATCAACAACACAGAGGATTTTGCAGGAGGTCATAAAAAAGCAAAGCCTACACTTAAATTAGGAAGCTAGGACTCCCAAGAACAGTTTTTTCTAAAGTTGACCCTCTGTGTAGTGCATCGAGTTCCTCAACTCAAAGTCGGTCTAAATCAAGTGTAAGATCATTCTGAGGTTTGGACCAGGCTTAGGGCATCATCTTATTCTTGTAACAATCTACCTGATGCTGTCTCTTTTTTTTCCAGAACCTGCATTTTTGGAAATCTCTGGAACACATTCTGTATACATGGTATGGTGTCACTTGGATGGACCATTTTTATTGCTTGTTCTGTGGAAAAATGTGGCATTTTCACATTTTGATTCATGACTTTCCTCCTTGTGGAGTTGACCAAGTAGTTCTTGTCCATGTGGAAATACATGCTTTTGTGGAATTCATATTTACCCATATCCACTCTTATGTGTTTTGGTGGTAAAGCACGATTAAGTGGATGCAATTTTCACAAAGTCCCGATCTCTTGTTGGTTTGCTATAGAATGCGGGGAAATTCTTTGAGTACAATCAATTTTGTAAAACTAATTGGTGAGGTCAAATGCATTGTTAAGTTTCCATCTAAGTGATTTATGCAATTAAATATGGAATTATACATGAGTTATGTCATATATCTTCTGGTTTGGCACTATCATAATAAGCTGATTACATTAGCAAAAATTTCTCAATTTCGTTGACACATGAAAAAAATATGCCTTAACAATCCCTCTCCAGATGACATGTCTAACTACCAAACAGGCTATTATTGGTGTTGATAACAGTCTGCATCGATGTGAGAAATGTGCTGTGGCGAAAGACTGCCTTATGTTACCTTTGTGCAACCAGGAATTCAGAGCCCTTTTTGGACTGAATAAACTAGTTCTTCATAAAGATGGTAGTGTTCCACTGATTCAGCTTTTCTGGCAATTTGTTTTCCTACTTATTAACTGTAGTATATAGTGGCTCTTAAAACTAAAAATAATTGTGGAAACGTGATCTGCTTCTAATCTTACAGAACTATTTTTCCCCATATGTACTGAAAACGCATTTTTTGGACATCTTACTTTGGGTATTTGCAGAACCAGTGTAAAATCACAATTAAGAACAATGACTAGAGTTTGTTCAATTTGCCTTCTGTTGGTCCAATTGCATTATGCTACGGGAGGTTTGTCTCGCAACACCTAATTTTGCACTTCATATATACACACAGACACACATTAAATTGACATTTTGTCACAAACATTGCACCTTTCAGGTACTCTTTCATCTTGTCAAACACCTGTGGGACACATATTCTGATGAAGGAGACCATCTACCTTCTACCAGATCAATTTCCTTGCTTGTTACATGCAGTAAGTTATGACACCCTTTAGTAACTAGTTTGTGCAAATCCTCATGCATCGAGTTGTTAGAACCTGCACAATACTGGCAAAATCTCTTGCCGCCTTCCGAAAAAGTTATGGCACCCCTTACTGGTAACTATAGTTTGTGCAAATCCTCATCGAGTTATTAGAACCTGCACAATACCAACACTTGAGATCACGTAATGTTCAACAAAAGGTCCCACAGACTTGAGTAAATGCTTGACAAATATACAGGGTCACCTTAAACTGGATTTAAGTACACCAATAACGACGTCTCTGTCATGCTTGCTAGATTTTTCAAGTATCTTATGTCAAGTTTCAATCCGTTTTAATTTGTCCTCCTGTGTTGTCAGACAAGCTGCTGAAACTGGATTTCAATTCTAGGAGATGGTGGTGTTCCTCCAGCACCTTCCAACTAGGACCTGAGCGCAGGATGAGCTTTGAGATTTGGTTTCAGCTTTAGGGTTTAGGACATACTAGATACATTATATACATGTTCAAGAACTCTGAGATTTGGAACACATTCTGCCTTGTACCTGATAATACTACAGAGGTTCTTACCCAGTTGTTTATATGAGATGCCAGTTCGTTGTCTCTGAATTATTTGCCGTGGCTGGCTTTCGTTTGTTGTGTTTTCAAATGAGTGAAAGATTCCAAATTGTATGACGTTTCGGCTTTTGTAGATATTATTTTTGTAATGCATATGCACTTAGACGTACATTATGTCTAGATACATAATAAAAATAATTGTATCTAAAAAAAATCAAAACGTATTATAATTTGGAAGGAAGGAAGTACAATCAAACATGTTACCATATTTATTGGCCTATACCAAGTATACATTATATCTATTCAAAAAAATTATTTTAGTAAAAAGGTAGAAAAAATTGAAAACCGGGTCAGGTCGTGTTCTTTTTATTTGAGGTGAATAATATAGAAATGTGAAAAGATATCAATATTTATTTCCTCTGCCACAACAAGTTCATTAATTATTAGTAGTATACTAGGTGGGTAGATCTTTACCGTTTTTGTCTCTGTGTGTTGGTGGGTGGTTTTCAGACTTGCAGGCGTCGTGACAAATTCGCGTTTTCAATGTTCGCATTCGTGGAGCAGATTGAACATAAGAAAAAAAAACGCGATGGGGAAATAATTCTAAACTCTTTAGATCAAGCAGTCGAGATTACAGTATTGTGCTTAATTACTCAGAGAAGCGAACAGTAGGACAAATGACCCATTAATATCTCCAATTCTCTACGTCATCTTTTCCCTCCAAAAAAGTTGTTACATATTATCATGTCTATCAGCCGAATGCATTTCCTGCCCTCCTTTTGATTTTCAAAAAGGTAGCTAGGTGGACATATTTTATACTTCATACATTTCAAATTATAAAATGTTTTTTAACTTCACTAGATACATTTCTTTTTACTATATACTTAGATATATAGTATATCTAACTATATAATAAACTACATGTATAAAATATCGTATAAATTGGAATGGATGGAACATTTATCTAGGACGGACATGTTCTACAATACATCATTTATTTTTTTTAAAAATGGTACTATTACATATTTCTTTTTTTAGAGAGAGTGGAGATGTGACTACAGAGTGGTGTCACGTACTCCATACGTACTATGCAGTGGACTGGGCCGAGTTATAGATGTGGTGGGCTTTGGCCTACTTCTTCTTCCTGGGCCTCCTAGTCTCGCCTCTAGAAATTGTATCCGAATTTGTACCACAATCTCCGTTGGCATCGAGTTGAATTGTCAAGGTTCGTGAGTCGTAACAAATCATGACTAGTTGACCAATTATTGGAAGATTGTTTGCATACTACAACTTGACTGGGATGTCTGACCTACATTTAATTCCCATCCTATACATACATGTCGGTACGTCGAAATCGAATCATCAAACCCATTATTAGCAACTACGTACTCCGGATAATGTTTATTTAGCAATGTGAATTTTAGGAGTACTAGCAGCCATGGTCAACATGTCCGACAACTGCAGGGCCCAACACGCCAAAAATCCAATCATCATAATAATTCTAATATCGTTCTATTCTACAGCAATAATTTTTTCCTCCTATAATATTTCAACATCA
>Ga0182004_10004245_pt1 | contig 11532 bp, 14 predicted proteins | sample Sormic07211540_1_FD_120479 | JGI IMG/M metagenome (GOLD analysis project Ga0182004, IMG submission 120479) | Endophyte microbial communities from Sorghum bicolor roots, Mead, Nebraska, USA - 072115-40_1 MetaG | ecosystem: Host-associated > Plants > Roots > Unclassified | place: USA: Nebraska...
CTGCTGGCTACCATGGTGTTGAGATTTTGTATTAGGTTCAGTTTGCTGGGTTGTTAGGTGGAGGGTCCCCCGCCCCTCATGTTTCTTGTTTTTCGTTTTTGTGTTGAGGACTTCGTTGGTAATCCTTGGATTACCCACGAATCCTTTTGTGTCAACTATGTGTAGGTCTATTGATCATTCTCTTCTGCTTAATGAAAAACGGGCTATATCCCCGATCTTGAAAAAAAAAGTAACTCTCTATTATAGTGTTTTTTTAATTATTTGTAAGCCTTATCTAATTAGCTATTTATAAACTGCCGTTGAGGACGTCCTCATAGGACCAACTGGTATTACATTCTTTGTAAAAAAAATCTTGTTATTACATTTAATCAAATCATCGTATCGATCGTGCCAAAAAACCAATGGCTATTCAGGGTTCGGACGGTATCATTATTTTAACGAACAGACTGTTGGCGCGCCACGGTTTACACGTTTGTGCGCGTCCGACTCCTCGTGGTTTCGTCCTTATCGGGAATGCCGGAACCTTCCTCTAGTCCAATCAAACCACCCAACACAAACGCGGCGCCCATAGAAAATCCGCCCGGCAGAACGCGGGCCAGCCAGGCGTTTGCCCCCAGTAGCTGGCCACCGCGTTTTTTATGATCGGAAAAAAAAAAAGGCCGAGCCGACCAGTCCCAATCAATCAATCCATCATCCGGCCCCACCCTCGGACCTTCCGTTCCGACCCACCCGCACGGCTCGGCTCGGCGGCTCCGCTCCCTTCAGTTCAGCTGGCAGCTGACTGGCTGTGGGCTGTGGGTGGCTATAAACACCTGCCTCCTCCCCACCACGGCGCACACGGGCTCGGCAGCCAGAAACCACCCAAAATCACCCCTGTTTCCGCCCAGAAACCGCGGCCCGCACGGGATATTTCCTTTCCTCTCCTTTCCCCTCCTCTTCCGTCCGCACGGCCGAAGCGAAGCAACTCCAGGCGAGGGAAAAAGGTAAGCTGCCTGCTGCTGCTGCTGCTACGCGAGCTGTCTCAGATCCGTGGCGCTGAGGAACGAACCGAGGATTGGGATCCCCGTCCGGTTCCGGATCGGAGGCAACAGCCGAGAAGAGCTGGACCTGACTCGATCAGCGTGTTTGTTTGTGGTTGTGGTTCCAGGGAGACAAGAGCAGAGATCGAGGTCAGGATCGAAGCTGAGCTTGACAAGAGGATGAGCACCGTGGCAGCCATGGCGTCGTCGTCGCTGAACCCGAACGCGCCGCTCTTCATCCCGGCGGCGTACAGGCAGGTGGAGGACTTCTCGCCCGAGTGGTGGGAGCTCGTCAAGACCACCGCTTGGTTCCGCGACCACTGGTTCCGCCAGCACCAGCTCCACGAGGCCGCCTACGACGCCGCCTTTGCCGCCGACGCAGCGGACGACTTCGACGTCGCCGCGCTTCTCCCCGATGACTCCGTCGACCTCCTCGACATGGTCGACACCGACGACCTCTTCTACGCGCCCGACGTCCACCACCACCAGGCCGCCAAGCCGGCGCCGGCGCCCGGGTACGACCTCGACGTGCTCAGGGCGCTCAGCGTCAGCTCCCCCAGGGCTGCCGCCACTGTCGTCGCCGCGCCGTCGCCGCAGCAGCAGAGGTACGCGGACAAGCCGGCGTACCACGCCGGCGGCAGGGGCGCCGCCCGCCGCGCCATCCACCAGCCTCGCTAGAAGAAGAGCACCTTCTCCTCCTGCCACCATGGCTGCTGTGCCTAGTGTAACCTCAAGCAATTAAGGTAGTCTTTCTGTGTATACAACTAAAAAAAACCAGAGGGGGGATTCGGCGGGCCAAGGCGGCCAGTGCTCTCTCCTCGTAGCTAGTTTTTCGCCTGTTCAGCTCAGTTCTTGTTCATCCAGCCGTGTTAGAAAACAAAAACAAAAACAAACCCCCCAAAAAAAGAGGCAGACGGAGTGATGTACTGTTCCTCCTCCCATGTCCATGTTGTTGAATATATGATGGCAAGCAGTCTGATCTTTACAACTCTTCGCCAGGTGTTTCTTGTTCGTTGTTCCTCAAAATCTTTTTGCTGTGTGCCTGTGTTTCAGTGTGTTCTCTGATTTGGGAGTTGGAAAGTGTGTGTGTTCTGTCTGCTGAACTTTGGTGATGCTGACTTTACTTCTCGCCCTGCCTTTGGCGATGCCATCATCCATGGTGATTACAAGCAGTTGGTGAAGGAAGATTGGGGGCAACTGGTTTCCTGGTTCTTGGGGAAATGGTGGTGGTTGGTGAGTGGCAGTACAGGAGGAGGTACGAGCACCATCAAGCCCCTCAAAAGAGTGCAGTACTAGAGTGTGTATAGCTGTTTGAGAAAATGGGATTCAAAGCTCGGTTGCTACATATAAAGTTCATCTGTTCATGTGCCAGCACTTCAATTGTTGCAGAAATGTGACACGAAGAATCAAACTGCTGCTGAATTGATCTGTGGGACGGAAAGTGTCGGTGCGCTGTATGGGGTGTCGCCTATCGGACTAGTACTGTACTTCACTGTGTTTTAATGAGTTGATCGTTGCCCGGTCTATTTCAGGTCGCTTCATTTCCGTCTCTGGCTCTCTGCCTTTCCATTACAGCATTACTATGATTCAGATGGCACTGAGTTATCAAGACTTCAGGTTCCTGAAGCTACTCTCCAGATGACATTTTGGGATGTCTAGCGGTCTGCATCCGCTGACAAGAATGTGTCCTTGAAACAAAAGGCCGTAGGAGTAGCAAACACTGATGAGCCACCGAATTTGCCTGCTCGGCAAGCACCACAACCTTAGGACTGCCGGTTGCACTGCCTGCCAGCAGGTGTAACGGATGGTGGTTTAATTAACGACAGGATTTGCATGATACCACAAAGCAACTATCAACTATGTATGACCGCCAGTTGCACTGTCTGCCAGCAGGTATAACCGATGGTAGTTTAACAACAGATTGCAACAATCTCGCATAGATTAGCTCAGTTTGCTCTACATTTGCGATATCATCAGATTGCCTATATGGCAACCACTTCAGTCCATTCGTCACACTTGTCTTCTCTTGGAATATTATTGTTTCAACCACCAACTCTATTTCGTAGCCAGGTTTCTGTTGGCGCAGTGTATATAAATCATATGAAAGACTTTGCAAGCCACAACAAAACTTCATGTCGGCCGCACACCTTCCTTACAGCCGTCAGAATCCATGAAAGGGATACGACACCTTCAAAATGAAATTATTTGAAGCTTTCCGAACATGTTAATCATGCTTGCAAGGCACATACACCAGCTGACATTGTCTTGCACCTCTTGACACTCCCAAAGACAGGGCACATGGCACGCTGTGATGGCAATGTCTTGTCAACTACCAATTCAGAACCATGGCATGCCACATGCAACCAATCACACCACAAATTCAGCAGCTGTCAGCAACAGGGGTGACCATGATTAACATCCCATGATTACTTCGCTGGTCATTACAATGATGAGCAGTTGAATTTTACAAAACCTCAAAATGGGCTGAAGACAAATCCCCCTCTCGCTATATGACCAAGCATATATAATAATAAACACAGGCAGCACCAAGGTACTTCACATAAATACTCTGCTGTTACTCGGCGGCTACATTAACAGGACGATAGTTAGATGGTATATCTGGCTGTTTAAGCAGCAGCAATACGAAAGAGTGACTAATCAACTACGTAGTGCTTTCAGACTTGTTTGTAGAAGAGGACATATGCTTGGTCATGCAAGACATCGTTCTCGGCAACAGGCACAACAGCATCATCATCGAAGCGAAGCCATTGCCCGTTGGCATGCTTTGCGTGAGCAGTGTAGTGCCCCCTGTAAGGGTCCCTCCCATGATGAGTGATGGTTGCAACAAGCTCATATTTTCTACCCTGTATAGAACAAAGACGAACAGTTAGATCAAGTGATTCAGTAGTACCAATCAATTGTAATGTCATTTCAATGTGTTACGACCACATGATCGCTGTACAAACTCAATTCATGCTTAAAGATACTGAGGCCTTGTTTAGTTCCCTGCGTGAAAAGTTCAGGTACTGTGGCACTTTCATTTATATTTGGCAATTATTGTCAAACCATGTACTAACTAGGCTCAAAAGATTTGTCTCGCAAATTACAAGCAAACTGTGCAATTAGTTGTTTTTTTATCTATATTTAATGCTCCATGCATGTGCCGCAAGATTCAATATGATGGGGAATCTTGAAAAGTTTTCGAATTTCGGGTGTAACGAAACAAGGCCTGATACATGTCAAACAATCAAGATGACAGGTGCAACTAGAGACATAAAAGCATGCCTGCACCGACAAACCCATAGAAGATGTCACAAATATGTTGGGCCAAAAACAATTTACAAATGCATGTCGAGAAGATTATCACCTCTGTAGATGGTGAGCTCAGCAGCTCACGACTAAGAACCAGTTCTTTTGGGAAGTGGAGTGGCTTATAGACTTTAGTGCTCCCATGATTTCCATAACTGAACCTCTTCAAGTGCATTATCATTATCTTTGAAAGCGCGTGTATCTTGAATGATTTTCTAGCTGTCACCAAACCAGCCTGCAAGATCAAGTTTGATACTACATCATAACTGTAGCTGATTGCAATATGTTACTGTGTCTGTTTAATGAAAGAAGAGCTGCACTATGGCACTCAAAATATTAAAAAAATGTACCACCTCTACTCCAAACTATAAGACATTTTGGCTTTTCTAGACATAGTGTATATCTAAGGGCATAGCAAAAATGTTAGCATTCATAAACCCACCTTAGCCCTGTTTGGAATGGAGTATTTTCATAGGAAAAGTACAGGAAATGAAACTATAGGAAATTTTTGGAGGAAAGGTGTTTGGATCAAAGGATTTGTCAATTCCTTTCCTCTGGAATGCTAGCACATGCATGTGATTTCAAAGGAAAAAATAATCTGATCCTAGCTCATGGTTTCCTTTCCTTCACGAAGCCCAAGAAAATATAACATACTTAGTTCTGCTATTAATGTATACACGCGCTCTGAAGCAGCAGGTAACACCGCTCATGGTCATCAATCACTTGTGGCCTTGTGGACCTGGGCCTTCACTTGTGATAAAAAATACATCTATAATTATAAATGACTTGAATTAATTTATCATTAAGCACTAATAATGACATTTTATCATTCAGTCTTGTGATTCTCATGTTATGAATTCCTGCGTTCCACACACCCCTTCTTAGTTATTTCCTGTGTTTCTCCTTTCCTCTGTTTTACCACTACATACTCATCCTATTCCTGCGTTTTTTTTCCTGTTCCTGTGTTTTCGATTCCTGCGTTCCAAACAGGCCAGAGGCATGAATAGAAAAATCATAAAAAGCAGCATAGAAGTGCATCTAAAGGTAAAACAAACCAGAAGATCCATATTTCGCAGTTTTGTCTTTACAAGTAGCTTGCTAGCAAAATGCATTGCATGACACGCACTTATATTGTGCGATGATGAATTGGATGCTAAAAATATACTAAACACAAAGGTGACAAGGTAGATACCTTTCCAGCAGCTGTTCTGTATCCTTCCAAAGATTCGGGAGTAGAGAACAGATGAAGTGCATCATTAAGTGTCTGAACAGCATCTGGGAATATATCAAGATGGAGCAGTAGGAAGGGCTGAACAGTAGCTGATGCTTTGTTGCCTGAAAGGTGTATTCATCAGTATACAACACTGAAAAGACAGATAAGAAACAGCGCAAGTGGGCCTACTCAAACATAAGTTTCAGCATATCCCTATGGTGAATAACTAATGCGATCATGATATCATATTCCATTGGAGAAAACAGAAGCATCTGAATGGGGGCAGTTTTAACTAAGCAGGATATAGCTGGGTTAGTGTTGAGATGCATTCGTGCACTATTATCAGTAAAACTTCAATGGCAGTGACAACAACATAGAATTACCTTACAGGACACAGAAAAGTCCTAGATCCTTTCTCATTATATCAAAGGGTAACATAGACAGACACTTCATTAATTGACAACATGTAGAATGCTCTTGAAACATGAACTATTGACACTGATATTGGGCTGGTTAGAGGCGAAAAAAAGCAATGACAGCATGCACAGCAGGAAGCAAAAGGTGACAACAACCAGATAAACAGGAAATGTGTACATGGAAACATGATGCAGGCATAACAAATCAAGAAAAACTGAAAAAGCACAACTCTCTAAGTCCTTTCAAAGAGATATAGCTAGATCGATATACAGTTCTTTACAGAAAAACTGAGTCATCTCCCTCAGGACAAGACAAAATTACCTGTAGCTTTCACAACACTCTGTAGCTGCCCTCCAAAAATAGCGCTTAGCTCAGAGGGAACGAAACTCTGAGTTCTAACTATTGCAGATTTGTTCTTTCGTCCAACTGTCTCCCAAGCATCATCATCCACAGAAGAAACAACCATACCCTCCTTTGAATCTGATCCATTGCCATTAAGCTTCAGCAGTTCATCATGCATTCTATCCATGGCAAAACTTAAAAACTCTTGAGCATCTTCCTGCCTGCAGAGTGCAAAAGTGCATATAGCATCACAAACTATACCAAAAGCTTCATTGCAAGGGAGACATCAGTTTATAAAGGACATTAACAAACAAAATTAAAAAGATAACAACATGGTCAATATATTTACAGACAACTTTGTCAGAATAAACTCGATATTGATGCTTATGGTCACCATGAAAGGCCCACAGACCATTTAGGAGGTGAATTTGGCATTTGGGAGACTGAAAATAGATACACAAGATTTGAATCAGCTAAAACCCTATATAAATATGTAGACATCCAGGTCTTGCCACGGTTCAAAGAGGCGACACTAGGCGGCCGCCTAAGCGCGACTAAGCAGGAGGCGACGGGGTTCCGCCTGGCCTAAGGGGGTAGGCGGACCCCTTGGCAGCCGGAGGTCGCCACTAGCCAGTGAGGGAGGAACAACCTCAAGCGGAATCGGACGGCGGGCATGGGCGTATGCGGGCCGTGGCAGAGGAGACAGGGACTGGGGTCAGCGAGCAGCGCGGAGGAGGCTGGGACTGGGGCCGGCAAGCAGCACGGAGCAGGCAGGGACGGGGGCGAGGTTAGGGAAGGTTTGCTGTTCAGACTTGGGCTTGGGCTACTTTTATGGGCCTTCTTGTATAACTCTTGGCCCACTGGTCTCCTATTTCTCCTTTTAGACTTTGAAGTAAATATGCATGGATATGGAAACACATAGAAAAACGCCTTGTAACGCCTAGGCGTTAGGCTATGGGTCAGCGCCTAGAAAACATCTAGCACCTTCTTGAACTTTGGGTCTTGCGACTTGCTAGACTCAATGAGATGGTCCAGGTCTTGCTACTTGCTACTCGATGAGATAAATCCTTAATGGCTGAAATGCTATATTCGATTCGGAATCCACAACTTAAGGAGTTTTGCTCAAGGAAAAAATATACCAAAGAACAGAACCACAAGCACTTACCTTGGTCGAGCAGTTACTCCAGCCGGCACATCTGGTGTAAAGTTTCTGAGAACAGCATCAAACATGGCAGGATTAAGTGGTTTTGCAGCAACAGTAATAGCCTTCTCATTTTTCTTGATAACTGACTCATCCGCCACATCAAACTGAGAGATCAACTCAACAAATGCATTCAGAGTTGGGTAGCCAACCTAAAATGGAAGAAATGATCAGAACAAAGGAAATCAAATAAGCGCCAAAATTGCATCAAACCAATTTGATTAGGTACAAGTACCTTAGGTATACTACGGTTCCTCAAATCCTGCAATAGGTGGACAAAAGGCGAGCATGAAAGCAATGCCTGCAAAGTTGCATTCAGAAAGCAGATATTTCCTGTGTTCCTCAAACCATGTGGAAGCAAGGGCATGTTCTGAGAGGGTTTCTTATTTAGGCTTGTGACTGCCTCTTCCACTGGAGCTGCAACAATGGGTGTCTCGACAACTGGGCTACCATTTTCAATAATTTCCCTTTCCTTGTCTAACTTTCTGCTTTGAGTGGGTTCGATGACATCCTTGTGCACCTCCAACGTCATTTGTGGTGTTGGATTGCTGATGCTTTTGACAGGCACAACTGATGGGACAACAGTCTCTGTCTTCGCCACATTCTCAAATACACCATTGTCAGCAGGAACATTAACAGGGGGGCATCCATTAGTCACAACTGGTCCACCATTTGGAAGGCTTGATCCTGCAGCTTTCTTTTCATTACCGCATGGATTCTCCTTTGTGATGGCACTGGTATCGCCATTTGCTGATTTTGCTGGAAGAACAACACTTGAAATAGATATCTTCTCTAAATTCAGCACTGAAAAGTTCAGGGTGCCAAACTGGATCTCCATCCGCTCACATTCTTTGCTGGTGCTTTTAGTTGGGCTTTTGAGAGGCTGACCCTGGAACAACTTAGTCTCGTCCTCTGTAAAGGACCCAAACAGCAACATCTGCATCACAGACGGAGCAACTTTTATTGTTAATAAGTAACCGACGCAGCAAAAAATCTACTGCATATCAAAACAATTTTGTACTGAGAGCCCTTTGGAAAGGGGCTCTACGCATTTAAGGGAACTTTAATTTCAGCTTTGAATTACAGCAGAACTACTGCTATACACTCCCATGCGCTTCACACACGCAATCGTCGGAGCAAGAATAGCGTAAGCAGTTATCAATGATCATAATCCAAATGAACATGCAAACTGAATCCATGGTTCGGTACCATATGAATTAATTGCTTATGCATCCAGTAACAGGGGGTATGATCCATACACGCGCAGGAGCATTGAATCATCGTGCGTGCAAGGTACTACAAAACCCCCCAATCCAATCAACTCGCCCGCACACCCAACCTTCAACCACCCCGGCCTCACTTTAATGCGCCACGCCATGGGAGCCGGACAGGCAGTACCGACAGTTAAACCACGCAATTACGCCCAAACGACGACGCCAATGCAAGCACGCAGACAGTACCTTCTCACCGCCGCCGCCGCTCATCTCGGCTGCGGTGGGGAGGCCAATCGCTGGGCGCAGGAAGCGGCCGCTCCTGGGATGACCTCTTGGGAGGAGCTCTTCTGCGACCGGGGCCAGAGGAAGCCGAGGTCGCAGGTGGGAGACATCAAAGGCGGCGGCGGCGGGCGGCGGCGCCGTGGGAGTGGCCGTCCGCGCGCGCGGCCGACCGCACGGCAGGGTACGGTTTGGCGCTGGCGCTGGCGCTGCGGTATGGGGTTTGGGCGGCGGTGAGCCGGGGACGGCGAAGGCCGAAGGCCGGGGGCCGAGGTGTAGGGTTTGGGGAGGGGAGAGGCGAGGTGGGGCTGGAACTGGAAGCCTGGGTCTTGGGAGGGAGGAAGGAGGACGGCACCGCACAGGGGCGTTGCTTGGGTTGGTGGTATTTGTCGATGCGGGCGGGCGATTCGTGGGCTTGGGCTGTTGTACCCTGAACGTGGGGTGCCACGGGCCTGACCGCGCGCTTTTCTTTGCGGTTGGTGAACGAACTCGCTTTGGAGTTTGGACTACTCGCAGCGTGTGCTTAAAGAAAAGGTCCATTTTAAGTCCATGAATCTGATTTGCTTCTGAACTTTTAAAAATTAAAAATCATACAAATTACCTCTCTATTTTGTTTGTGGTTTCTAGACAGATTGCTCTTTTTTCTTAAAAAAAAATCTAAATACTTAATAAGGTTATTAAACCATAGAAAATATCTCTAAGCTTCTGGAAGTCTTGTCAGTTATTTTTACATTTTTAACTTTTTTTGACAAAACCGTCTTCTAAATCATCTCGAACCAGAGATAAGATGTATGATTTTGGAATTTGACACGAAAAAATAGACGGCAGTAATCACGAATGTAAAATGGACTTTTCCTCCCGTGTTTCCAGAGTTCACGATGAAAACTAGTTGCGTTCTTTGGAATTCAGCGCATTAGTTGCAATATATATGTCCCAATCCCCATGTGCATCAGAAAAATGCATTTTTTCCTTTTGTTTTCATTCGGCACTACTATTGTTTTTAATAAAATAAATATTTCTGTTAGTTTAAAAAAATTCTTGTTGTTTACATAATGTTGATCTTTTATAAAAGAATTCTTGTTAGTTAAAAATGTTCTATAAAAAGAAAACACGAACGCTCACACACGTATACGCATTCTCATGCATATGAACCTTTTTTTTTTGTTGTGCTAGCATTATCACGGGTCATTTCATAGATAATTTTTTTCAAAAAATATTACAAAGTATAAATTTTTAAGGATATGATTTGGACGAGAAGCTACAAGTAATTTCTCAATTTTCGTTAGGATTCATCTTTCTTTTGAGACATTATAGCTTTCTTTCTACAAAATTCAAGGCCCTCACCCGAAATGTTACTAGAATTACTTGTTTGTTTTGGAGTCTTTTTTTATTCCTAATTTTATTATAATTTTTTATCTCACACCCTAAAGCATGTGTTAGAATTAACTGGAAACACAAATTCTCTATTTTGAAATTTCAAACACATCAATTACGTGTGGTTGTGCGCTCGTAACATCAAAATGAACTTACTTGTCCCATTTCTACCAAATTTGATCACCTATCCATGTCGCTATTTTTACTAAGAGCATCTCCAACAGTTATACAAATGGACTATGCATTCTAGAAATTTACCAAAAAGTTTAAAAATTGCTCTCCAACAGTTTTGCATTTGACTTATGCATTTTGGCAAACTTGGCATTTGATAGACCAAACTTGACATTTTTGCATAGGCACAATGGTTTGGCAAATTTGATATCCCTAGAATCTTGGACTCGTTGTCTACTCCATACATCGCGGAAGTTTGACGAGATACGTACGAGAGTCCTCCTCGCGCGCGTATCCTCTTTGCCCCGCGCGCATCTATTCTGGCCCCGCGCGCCGCGCGTCTGTCCTCGCCCCGCGCGCCGCCTCCTTCGCTGATCGGGTCGGCGCCTCCTTCGCTCGGGACCTAATGTTGCTAGCTTGGACGACTTGACCATGCCGCTAACGCAAGGCACGCAGCAAGCCAGTCAAGATCTTCCTGTTGCAAATGATGATGAAGTTGTGGAAGTGCAGGCAACTGGAGTTGATGGTCGTCGTAGTGCTAAAAAGGGTTTGTCACATAGGTCAAAAAAAATTTGATCAAGATGAAGATGAAACTATATGTTCAGCTTGGTTAAATACTAGCAAAGATCCCATTCACAGGGCCAATCAAAAAGGCACAAAATTTTAGGGTAGAATTAAGGAATATTTTGATGGACACAAGAAATCTACAATTGCTAGGACAGAGACTTCTGTTATGCATAGGTGGACGACTATTCAGAAGGATGTTCACAAGTTTTGCTGTGTGTACGACAAAATTAAGCGTAGAAATGCTAGTGGAGCAACTATCCAAGACATGGTTAGTTTTCTTTGTTCGTTCGGTTATTTGTCTTCCAATATTTGCCTTATATGTGACCAAATATTTGACTTGTGCAGATTAATCAAGCATTAACGACTTTCAAGGGAATAGATGATGAAAATAAGTCCTTCAGTCTCATGCATTGCTATGATATACTA
>Ga0182004_10004246_pt1 | contig 11532 bp, 10 predicted proteins | sample Sormic07211540_1_FD_120479 | JGI IMG/M metagenome (GOLD analysis project Ga0182004, IMG submission 120479) | Endophyte microbial communities from Sorghum bicolor roots, Mead, Nebraska, USA - 072115-40_1 MetaG | ecosystem: Host-associated > Plants > Roots > Unclassified | place: USA: Nebraska...
GCTTTTGGGCCATCCGCCTACGTGGGCCGTGGCGGGCTGTTCGACGAAACCTCGGCGTCAGCTGATTAAACGCCGAACTTTCAAACAAGGCGTTCCTTCACTTATCGCCGACATGTGTGGGCCATGCTGCATGGCTACCAGAGTCGTCGCTGACGTGGCACAAGTTCGGCGTCAACTGACAGTGCGCCTAAGTGCCTGGCTTCGGCGTCTTGTCCTAACACGCCGAAAAATGGTCTATTCTTAGAAAATGTTTCGCGAGGGGTCTATTTGTAGAAAAAATTCTAAAAAAGGACCAAAATGCAAAAATTTGCCAGTTCAGTTTCCAGTCCAGGCCAAAACGAACAAGCATTCCAATTCTTGCCTGGCTTCGAAACGAGCCATGGCAATAAACCTGAATGGGCCCTGGAACCGGTCATTCTGGCCTAACTGAACGAGACCTAAATCAAAGAGTCCGGTGATATAAGAATCAAAGCAACCATTGTTATATGTGCAAGTGATCATGGTTTGTCCCAGATCATCTTTAAGACTGATTCGACAATTCTAGTTGATGCTCTACAATCTCGCTCTTATGATTTTTCAGCTTGTGGCGTGTTGTTTAGAGAAGCAAAATTTCTGATGTCTATGATTTTTATTCGAGCTGATGTTGTTCATGTGCCACGCTCTAGCAATATGTGTGCACATGAGCTTGCTCGAATTGGGTTGAGTTGAGATCCGGATCGTTCGCATGTTTGGATTGATCCCCTCCTAGAGTTTGTACGAGAACTGGTGTCTTATGATGTAAATGATTCTTTCCAGATATAATAAAGTGCAAACTTTTTTAAAAAAAAAAGTGGGCAGTGTGACCTTAAGCCGCTTTACCGCAAGAGGAGCTAGGTAGGATGTCACACTGCATAATGGAGTGGGTCATATAGCTAGTGACACTTGATTTATGGGTAATTGTGTGAACCTCGCCTCATCGCTAGCGACTAGTTTTTATGCCACGTCAAATAGCTAGTTACGAAAGCACTGCTGGGGATGACCTTAGCCCTGTTTATTTTGTCTTAAAACCATGGAGATTGGGAGGGATTAAAACCCCTACAAGTTAAAATCCTCCTCAATCCAGTCCCCTGATCTAGGGATGAACTGAAAAGGCCTAGAAATCCAACGCAATATGTATATGCCCAGCACTGCTTGTTCGTTTGGCTAGAAATATCTGGACCATTTAAATATGTCTCGAGATTTGTGCTGCTACACTTTTCCATACTATTTCACATTTTTTTTACTGTTTCACACTGACTCTGCGCACCAGGTGCGCGCGGAGCGGTTTCTTCATGACAGTGGTGAACTCGCGAGTCTCGGCGAAATCCACCTCGTTGCCGGGCACCTCTTTCCATTCGAATTCCCTAACCAAGTTGGCCACGAAGTACTCCAAGTGAAGCATGGCGATGCCAAGCCCGGCGCAAATTCGCCGCCCGGCGCCGAAAGGCATCATCTTGATCTCCCTGCTGCCAGTCACGTCCACGCCCTCACCGTCGCCGCCTGCCAGGAACCGCTCCGGCACGAACTCCATGGGCCTGTCCCACTCCCGCTCGTCCCACCCCATCTCTGCCACCGTGAAGTTCACCGACGCGCCCTTGGGGATCAGGTACCCGCCGACCTCCATGTCCTCCGCCGCCTTGTGCGACAGCACGAAGTGTGCAGGGGGGTGCCGGCGCAGTCCCTCGAGGACGACGGCCTTGAGGTACGGCATCTTCTGCGTGTCCTCCTCGGCATCTTCCCCTTGCTCGTCGCCGCACGTCGCCTTGACCTCGCTGTAGAGCTTCTCCTGTGCGTCCGGGTTCTTGACCAGCTCGGCCATGATCCACTGCAGCGCGGTGGACGTCGTGTCGGTGCCAGCGGTGAGGAACTCGGAGCAGAGGTTGGAGATCTCGTCGTCAGTGAGCGCGCGGTCCCCCTCTTCGGGTAGCCTGATGTCGAGCAGCGTGTCCACGTACGAGTGCTCGAACGTCGTCGTCGTCGTCGTCTCCTCTTCTGGCGCCACCGCGGCACCACCTTGGTTCTTGACCAGCTGCTGCTTGCGCACTCGGCGCGCATCGATCAATGGCACGAAGAGCTCCTTCTGCCGCTGTCGAGCGGCAAGCCCCTCCTGGAGGCGGTCGCGGAAGAGGATCCTGGTCAGTGCCGGCCAGAACGCGAGCACGCTCGTGTTCTTGGCCACGAACATGAGCCAGCCGTACTGCGCGGACTCGATGGCGCGCACCGCGGGCTCGTCCAGCCGCTCGCCGAAGCACATGAGCACGAGGAGGCAGAACATGGCGTACCGGAACGTCTCCATCACGGGGGGCGGCGCCTGTTCTCTCGCCTGGGCCTCCTCGGCCTCCCGCCGGAGCTTCTCCGCGAGCACGCGGCGCCCCCACGCGCGCGCCGGCGCGAACAGCTTCACCCGCGACGGGTGCAGCGTCTCGGCGACGAGGTTGCGGCGCAGAAGCCGCCACACGGGACCGTAGCTGGACCGCGAGATGGTGTTGCCGCTCTCCCCCAGCAGCGCGCGCGTGACGGCGTGGCGGTCGGCGAGCGCGGCCCCGCTCTCGACCAGCGCCACGTGCGCGATGCGGCGGTCAGCGATGAAGATCGACAGGCTCGGCCCTACCCGCAGCGAGACGACGGGGCCGTAACGCGCGACGAGGCGCCGGAGCAGCGCCTCCACGTCGGACGAGTAGCGCCTCAGCAGCAGCAGGTTGCCGACGAACGGCAGACCCGGTGGGCACGGCGGGAGCCGGGCGCCGTTCTTGCCCTTGCGGGGCCCGTGCAGCTTTCCAAGCAGGACGGCGACGAGGGGCAGGAGGAGGAGGGCGGCGAGGATTAGGAGCTGTGCTGTGGCCATGGCCAGGTCTTCTTACTCTGCTTTGTCTATTTTCCGTCCATACCGAGATGAAGAGGAAGGGAAACCTCACTCTCATAGTGCCTATCGACGTCATGGCTGATGGAAATTATTGGTTCTTTTGCCATGTTTTTCTTGAACGAGTAGAGGAGACGGCACTGACATGAGATCTGCACCAAAACAAGATAGCGTTGTTTACTTAAAAAAAAGTCCGATGCATAGAACACGGATCAGATCGTCGTGTACCCATCGGAGAATCTCTCACAGGAATAATTTACTACGAGTTGGGAAGAGATGAAAGGGAAACTTGACAGAGCCGAGATCCAGTCGACTGATATAGAGCATGCTAATCACATTTCGCAGCACCCACAAGTGCAAGGGTCTACTAGGCCTTGTTTATTTTCTAAAATAAAAAATTCCGTGATATTGTAGTACTTTCGTTTATTTGTGGTAATTATTGTTTAACTATGGACTAACTAGGCTCAAAAGATTTGCCTCGTCAATTCCGACCAAACTGTACAATTAGTTTTTATTTTCGCATATATTTAATATTCTATACATGCGTATAAAGATTCGATATAACGGGGAATTTTAAAAAATTTTAGATTTTTATGTGAAAGTAAACAAAGCCAAGGTTCGATTCTGCTAAAAAACAGTATGCATTCCTCCTTGTTGCAAACAGTGGCTACAGTGAAAAGGAAAGACAGCGATGGTCACCCCTCGATACTTCCACAGATTTTTTATCTTTAAAGTCAGGAGGAGGGAGACCCCACTTGATTCATTGTATATGTAGCCCAACGCGGGCCATTACATTTTACAATTCCAACAACCGTTGTGCCGGTTTCGGATCGGAGGCAAGAAACACAAAATTATTAGAGTCTGTCTAATGCACATTCGGTTGTTTCACTGTCTTGCAAACAACCGGTTGTTTTTAGGAAACAAAACAACCGGATTATGTACGCATCAAATTTAATTGTTTTTCCTCCTCAAAACAACCGGGTATTTCAAAAAGACAAAACAAACACAATTCTGTAGGCTAAGTATTCAGTTATTTTGACCATTCAAAACAACCAGTTCTCCTAAAAAACATAAGAACATAAGAGTTAGATTGTGGCAAGTCCACAAGTACAAGAGAGAGAGAGAGAGAGCAAACACACAAACACACACACACGCTGACACACCCACACATCTGCTTTCCAGTAGTGCAACAACAGCTACGGAAAAGACCCACAAACACAAAAAAACCAAACACAAACAGACAAAAAAAACAGAGAGAGAGAGAGCAAACACAACCACACACAAACACACACACGCTGACACACACCCACACATCTGCTTTCCAGTAGTGCAACAGCAGCTACGGAAAAGACCCACAAACACAAAAAACCAAACACAAACAGACAAAAAAAACAGAGAGAGATAAAATAAAAGCACAAAGAGAAAACATCCACAAAAACTAAAAAAATATACACTTAAAAAATTAGCCAAATAAATATACACTTAAAAAATTAGGCAGAAAGAATCACAAACAAAAACACAAACAGACACACACACAAACAGAGGGAGATAAAATAAAAGCACAAAGAGAAAACATCCACAAAGACTAAAAAATATACACTTAAAAAAATAGGCAAACAAATATACACTTAAAAAATTAGGCAGAAAAAATCACAAACAAAAACACAAACAGACACACACACAGACCTACAAACACACACACACAGAAACAAACAAACACACACGAGGAAATAAAAAGGCCTCATAATAAAAGTAGGCCCAAAGAACCAGGCCCAAACTTAAAAAATAAAAATAAGCCCAAAAAAGAAAAAAAAATGGAAATGAGTAAGAAAATAAAAAAAGGGAAGGACCAAAATGAAAAAACATAAGTCTTGCAAAACAAGAAGAACGGGGACACGGGAGGGGAGAACTAACCAGATACTACACAGATCCAATCTGGCAGACGAGGCTTCAGGAAAGAGAGGGAGGGGGGTGAGAAGGCGACAAACAAAATGGAGCCTCCAGATCCATCAATCCAGCTTCAACTACAGGAAGAAGCACAACAAAAAGGGGTAAGCACACGCATAGATTCTTCCCTCTGCAAATTCAAAACTTGAAAAATATCTATTTAAAACCTGATAATTTTGATTAATAATAAATTATTTCCTGTGAATGATCCAGAAACAAAAGGAGAAGATCTATAACAACAAGGATGCAACAAGATCGATACTAAAAGATCAGCTGGAGGTATATTCTGTGAGGGAGAGATCTTAGGATTTCAATGCTCTAAGCTCCCAGATCAAAGACAACTCAAAAAAGTGCTAACTACAAACCAATACATGAAAAGAAAGATAACTCAAACTTAAACTAATACAGTCTAATAAACCTGAACTTAAGCAATATCATATTTTCTTATGTCCAAAAAGTTAAACTACTATTCAGTTTTGAATTACATAGATGCATGAAAAAAACAGGTGGATTTTGGATGCCCTGCAACAAATCCATTTGTACCAACAAGTCCAAGCGCTTCGCTGAACAACTGGCACAATCAATTGGGGCTCATGTACAACGTCCAGGTATTAAAAAGATATTTCAATACCATATATTCTTAAAAAATAACTATTCGATTCTGCAGAAGCATGAAGGAACATCAACCCAAGCCTGGTATACAGAAAGAGCAAATACAGTTCCTAGTGTAATTTCAATCAATGAATCAGGAACAATAGATGGATGCAGTTCAAACCTTCCTCAAAAACAAAATAGCAGCAAGGTGCGTGCCTGAATACCACAAATTTCTTCAATAACACAAACAAAAATTATATTAAATTTTTGCAACAGGAAAGCTTGACAGGATTGCTGATGGAGCAACTCAGAAACTCACAAGAAGAAATGTACTCGGTAAAAAAAATTGAACTTACAAAAAAATATATATCTTGAGAAAAGTGTGATGTTTAAATCTAACAAATTTGGTACATATTTTCCAGTTATCTCAGGAAATGCAAGGATCATACACAAGTTTACTATTTGGTTCACAAAACTTTCAGGTAAATACAAAACAAAAAAAAATATACAAAAAAAACTTCCTATCATTTCATTAAACATCATTGTTGTCTTACACTTGATTTGCTATTTTATTTATTACCAAAAAAATGTAGGAAAGTATGCGAGTTCAGGAACAGTTATTGGAATACTACACAGGAAACAAAATTAATATATCTACAACAGCAGAGACATCACAGGTGGAGATTAACAAGAAAAATATAAATGCAAAGAAATTACAAAAAACTTGCCTTAATTGCTTAACATTATGTCTTGCAGGTAGCTCTGGAAAACATGTCAAATTAGATTGTGAGATAAGGCTATCAAAAAACCATAGAATACAAAATGCAAATAAACAAAATAAAAAATAACATCAATGTATGACAGGATTGCCAGGTCAGGGACTGGGGGGAGGAATACATATGTGACCAAGGAGAAGATCACTGGCAAAATAGCATCTTCAGAAATATGGAGATTGAAGAAATACATGATCATACAAGAATACAGGAAGAAAGTTTGACAAATACAACATCAGAAGTGATAGAAACATATGGAGAATCAAAAAGAAATTACCTTGTCCCACCAGAAGATGTTGATAGCATAGAAGTGGATGGAAGCCAAAAACTAACTGAGGAAGGAATTGATGATTTCATAAGGAAAGAACACTTAGCAGCTTCAGAAGGAAACAACGCAAATATAGACAGCAAGTACACACCTCAGTTAGGAATGGAATTTCAAACAAAGGATCAGGCTCAACATTTCTTCAACTTCTATGCATACCTTGCAGGCTTTGAAACCGCCGTTGCACATGTCTTCAGAACGGCAAGCAGGAAAAGAAACAATGAAGTTACAAAGGTGACAGTCAAGTGTAACAAGTTTGGAAAAGAAGAGCAACCCAAAACAACAGAACAACAAGGGGCAGCAGCAGACAAGGAAATTGGAAAAAAGAAAGGTCCAAAAAGACAGACAAATGTCATAGTAAAAACAAATTGCCCATGTGTAGTGGTTTTCAAAGAAGTGGGAGACATTTGGAAGATTATCAGGCTAGATTTAGAGCACAATCATGAATTGCAACCAGGTCAGAGGGAGCAACAATTCAGTGGACACAAGTATATGACGGATTTGGAGAAGACATTGATCAGAACACTGAATGACAGTAACATTCCAACAAGAAAAATGATTTCTATATTGTCATATCTCAGAGGAGGACCTACAGCACTACCAGTAAAGAAAAAGGATGTCAGCAATTTCAGAACAAAGATAAACAGAGAAGTAAGAGGATCGGATATGACAAAAGTGTTAGACAGCTTCAGGGTAAAGAAAACTGAAGATCCTACATTCTTCTACAAGTTTGAATTGGATGAAGAAAACAAAGTCAAAAATATTTTTTGGAGAGATGGATCAACACTGAGATATTATGCAGATTATGGAGACTGTGTCAGCTTTGACACAACATACATGACAAACAGATATAGGCTGCCATTTGCACCCTTTGTGGGTATCACTGGGCATGCGCAGACATGTATCTTTGGATGTGCTTTCCTACATGATGAGACTACAACAACTTTCAAATGGGTGTTTGAAACTTTCCTAGAGGCTATGGGAGGAAAACACCCTAAAACCATCATCACAGACCAAGATAAAGCTATGAAAGCTGCTATTGAGGATGTGTTCCCAAATACTAGACACAGAAATTGCTTATTTCACATAAAAACAAAATGCTACTCAAAAAATATAAAGATATTTGCAGCAAAAGAAGGACTGTATGAGGAATTTGAAGACATAGTAAACAACTGTGTAACAGAGGAGGAATTTGAGGGCTTGTGGGGGAAGATGATTGAAGAAAGAGAACTACAGAACAATAAATACTTCACAAAGATGTGGGAAACGAGGAAGAGGTTCATCCCTGTTTACTACAAAAAAGACTTCTTCCCATTCATCCAAACAACATCGAGAAGTGAGGCTACAAATGCTATTCATCAGTTTCCTAAGAGAGTATCAAAGAATAATAGAAGCAATAGATAGAGCAGAAAATCTAGAGGACCATTACAGCAGCCAGAAAAAACCCAAAGAGCTCCTTTTTGGTTACATGTTTGAGAAACAAGCACATGAGCTATACAACAGGAATGTGTACAAAAAGTTCCAAATCCAACTAAAGGCTACTTCAACAATGACATACCAGGAAATTGAGGAAGGGAAAGCATTTGAAGTTTGGCAAAGAAGAAATCAAGTACATCAGATACAAAATATAAGAAAGTATACAGTTCTGACTGACCTAACTGAAGGGAAAGAGCAATTTGATTGCATTTGTGCCAAATTCAGCAAGGATGGGATTCTCTGTTCACATGTCTTGAAAATCATAATAGAAAAAGAAATTAGTAACATACCAGAAATGTACATAATAGATAGATGGAGAAAAAAGGAAATGAGAATGCTGAAACAACCTATGGGAGAGGACACAATAGCTACGAGCTCACTACTCAGGTACAATGTGCTCTCAAGAAAATCTACAGTTCTGAACTCAAAAGCAGCTAAAAGGGAGGAAGCAACAAATTACCTTATGGCAGAAATGGACAGGATAGAAGCACACTTGAACCAGCTGTTGGAGCCTCCAGCAAGGGATCAAAATCACAATGAAGAAACAGCAAATCAAGAAATACAAACACAGGCAACTAGTGTGCAAAATGAAATTGAAGATCCAGAGACAGCAACCCAGAAGGGCAGGCCAGAACTGCCAAAAAGAATGAAAACTCAAATAGAAAAGGTCAGAGAGAAAATGAGACAACAAGAAATCAAGAAGAAAAAGAAAGAAACAACACATGCCAACTCAAGTACAATTTCACATTATCAAAGTAATTATTAGATAGTAACTAATTAAAAGATAAAAATTATCTTTCATTTCATATAGCACTCTTAATGATTACATTTCATCTACTATTATAGGCTCACCAAGCAAGCAACAGAACAAGAGGATGAGAAAGTCAGCAACGAAAAATACTGAAGGACGACCAAGCAACTGAAGAAGGACCAAATTCCACATGTAGTGGAAGGAAAATGAAGATACAAACTCAGAAATGTTATTACATATATGTAATATAAGAATAAACTGTAATAGTTGAATTCGTTCTATTGTGTGCAACAATGAATATTTACTATTCTGGAAAAGACAGTATTAACAATCTCCACAATCTCTATCCAAAAGTATTTTACTAATTACATCAATACTTTGAGATTCTAGTTATGAAAAAAACTAATTGCAAACACGAGGATCGACACCCTGCAAAAAAAATAAAATTCAAAGATGTACTAACATAAAACACTCTATACACAAAAATGAACCATTAGTTTTACCTGCTTATACAAGTTCATTACGAGAGATTTGTCGATGCAATTTCCTTTGCTGAAGAATAAGTCAATTCCAAGCTTCACACGTATATCGGGAATATCAGAATGGTCAAGCAAATCCCTGAGATCAACGTTCCTGTCCCATAGCTCCATGAATTTTAGGGCAAAAACACTGCAATCAACGCTGCAAGAAAAAAAAATTAATTAAAGATCAATAACAGTATCAATTAAACATATGTAACAATAAAAGAAAACATCAACTAAACTTAATAATGGAACCAACAGCTATTTTTTTGGGTACCTTCAAAGTACACAAAGAAAATATAGAAAACTGAAAGAACACTAACCACAAAATAAAATGTAAAAAGTAAACTAGTAGATAAGTGTCTGGTGCTTCACAGAATTTCAAAAGAGCAAAGCAAAAGCATAGTCAATCTGACAACAACACTTCTCATAAAAAAAAGCATTGCCATAAAAAGAAATAACCATTTTTACATTATCCAAAAGGAGAGGCAAAAAAACAATAACATGTATAAGAAAAAAAAGGAAAATGTACACTTACACATTATTTTGTTTTGAAACTGGAGGATAGAACACAGAGAATGTGTCAACATCTACGTTGCCCTCAGCATACTGATGCCAAGAATCCTTGAATGCATTAATCTTTTTCAAAAAAATGAAAAAAGAGTAAGAAACATGTCTAACATATTTGAAAAAATTAAAAAAATTTAAAACTATAAAGATTAACAAAACTTACAAGCTTGGTCCTTGCTCGAACTTGGAAGTTGTGATTATCAGAAAAGTAAGAATCCAAAAACACAAAAAGTTTATTCTTCAAGTCAACAATAAAGACAAACCAATGCTTCTCTATAATGATAGGAAAGCATAGCTGGAAAAGTATTAATAAAAAAATTAGCTATAAACCAAAAAGCTTATGAAGAACACAGAAAAACAATGAAAAAAATATACCTTGTCTGACAAATGAAGCTTATGAGCAGAATTCGCACCAAGAAAGCAATTCCTGACTGTGTCCATATCATAAATGCAGTTGTAGGTATAAAGACAACCCTAAAAATAAAAAAACTGATCAGAAAAAAGATAAACAGATATATAAAAAGGAATGCAAAAATGAGACTGAGAACAACTTACACCAACTTTTGGATAAAAGTAATGTTTCTTCGACTGTCTTGGGTGCTCATCCTCTAAAAATTTCCGACACATACAAGCAACAAAAAAATTATCTACTTTCCCCCTAGGCTCAACAGATTGACCTAAAGAAGAATACGTCACACTAGTCTTGGAAAACTCAACTGCCTTGAAACTAAAAATGAAAAAGTAAAAAAGCAAAGTTAATATAACAAATCAAAAATGCATGAAAAAGGACATTATACAAAAATTAGAAAAGGGCGAAACATACCAACTCCATTGGCTGTAAGCAAGACCACATATGATTTTATAATACGCCTTTTCTTCATCAGTAATTAAAAATCGTCTTCCTTCTGGAATACCACCAGTTAAATTGATTGTTGGACAAGCTGCCATACTACTCACATTTCTTCTGTTATATAGTTCATCATTTAACTTCCCTAATTGCATGCAACGATCTTTGAAACGTGACACACCCAAAACTTCCACATCAGGTAATGGCTCCAGAAAAAAAAGAAAAAAAATTAGAAAATGGCATGACTCATATACTTAAAATACATGTCTCACGAGTCAAAAGGACTAATTAAATAAAATATTTGCAAAAGAAGAAAAAAACCTACAACTGAAATAATCAAACCTAATTAAGATGAAACTGAAGTCAAACTAAGAATCAAATCAAATCAGAAATCATTGAAGTAATAGGACATCATATAAACTAACAAACCAAAAAACTATCATTCATGCATCAGCTACCTTTCAAATTATAACTAAAAGCAAATTAACTGGAAGAAAACTAAAAAATGCACATGAATTTAAAAAAAAACACTAGGAGATGACATGACGAAAAACAAAAAAATGGATAAGCTATAATGCTATTTGAGTTATATACAAATAAAACTGAACTCACAAGCATCAGCTCACATGCAGTTATAGTTGTGTGTTTAAACCTAATAGAAACATGAACTCAAACAAATCATGATATAATGAAGAGTGAATAAGGCAAAATAAAAAAATATTCACCTTAGGGGATTCAATTCTACCTTTCTTGTTCATAGTAGCAACATTTGCTAAAAACAAAAAAACATTAGCCAAAAAATTATATTTATATATATATATATATATATATATATATATATATATATATA
>Ga0182004_10004247_pt1 | contig 11531 bp, 17 predicted proteins | sample Sormic07211540_1_FD_120479 | JGI IMG/M metagenome (GOLD analysis project Ga0182004, IMG submission 120479) | Endophyte microbial communities from Sorghum bicolor roots, Mead, Nebraska, USA - 072115-40_1 MetaG | ecosystem: Host-associated > Plants > Roots > Unclassified | place: USA: Nebraska...
AGTTGGTGGAAATCTATATTGATGATGTGGTGGTTAAGTCTGGAGATTTCATAAAACATCTTGCCAATTTGCGAAAAGTGTTGGAATGCACAAGGAAACATGGTTTGAAAATGAACCCTAATAAGTGTGCATTTGGTGTATCGGTAGGTCAGTTTTTAGGTTTCATGGTGCATCAGAGAGGGATTGAAATTAGCAGGAGATCCATTGATGCGATTGGCAAAGTAGTTGCTTCCACCAATAAAACTGAACTTCAATCACTGATCGGCAAGATTAATTTTATCAGACGGTTTATATCCAATTTGTCAGGTAAGATTCGTGCTTTCAGCCCTTTGCTTAAGTTAAAAACTGATTAGGAGTTTGTGTGGGGAAAAGAGCAACAGTTAGCCTTGGATGAAATCAAGTATTATTTGGCAAATCCTCCAGTCTTGGTTCCACCTCAGCATGGAAAGCCCTTCAAATTATATTTATCTACAAATGATGTGGTCATTGGTTCGGCTCTCATTCAAGAATTTGAAGGGAAGGAGCGTGTAATTTACTATCTGAGTAGGAGACTGGTGGATGCTTAAACAAGGTATTCGGCAATTGAGAAATTATGCTTGTGCTTGTACTTTTCTTGTGTCAAGTTAAGATATTACTTGATATCAGCTAAATGCACTGTCGTGTGCAGAGATGACATAGTCAGATACATGTTGTCGATGCCGATTATGAGTGGTAGAATCGGCAAATGGATACTAGCATTATCGGAAGTTGACTTACGTTATGAATCGGCTAAGGCAGTTAAAGGGCAGATCATGGCTAATTTTATAACTCAGCATTGTGGTGTAGTGGATGCTCTGGAAATTGTTCCATGGACACTCTTCTTTGATGGATCTACATGTGATCGGGGGGCAGGTATGGGTATAGTATTGATTTCTCCTCGAGGAAAGAAATATGAGTTTTCTTTACCGATTGCTGCTACGTCGACAAACAATCAAGCTGAGTACCAAGCCCTGATCAAAGGGTTAGAGTTATTAAAGGAAGTTCATGCCAATGCTGTCGAAATTTTTGGTGATTCTATGCTTGTTATAAATCAATTGGCTGAGATTTATGAATGCCGAAGTGAAGTTTTGATAGCGTATTATGAAAGGTGTGTGCAATTATTGAAAGAATTCAAGGATTTCTGATTAGAGCATATTCCTCGGTTGCATAATGAAGAAGCTAACCGATTGGCTCAACATGCCTCGGGGTATCAACCCATCTTGGAAATATTATCGGCAGTCAGCGCCGATGATTGGAGAAAAGAGATCATTGATTTTTTAAAAGATCCATCTAGAAAAGTTGAGAGGCGTGTTTGGTTTCAAGCTACAAAGTACGTACTCCTTGATGAAGAATTATATTATCGTACAATAGATGGAGTTTTGCTCAAATGTTTAAGTGATGATGAATCCAAAAGCTTGATGGGTGAAATTCATGAGGGAGTATGTGGAACGCATCAATCAGCTTTGAAGATGAAGTGGATGATTAGAAGGAACAAATATTATTGGCCGACTATGCTTGAGGATTGCTTTAAGTATTTCAAAGGGTGTCAAGGATGTCAGAACTTTGGCAATATTCAAAGGGCACCCGCATCGGCTATGAATCCCATTATTAAACCTTGGCCGCTACGGGGTTGGGCTAGATCTCATCGGTCAAATTTGTCTGCCATCAAGTAAAGGGCATTAGTTTATCCTTGTTGCCACTAATTATTTCACTAAATGGGTTGAGGCTATTCCTTTGAAGAAGGTGACATCAGCCAACATGATTGATTTTGTGAAAGAGCATATTGTTTACCGATTTGGCATTCCCCAAACAATTACTACCGATCAGGGTACTATGTTTATGTCAGGAGAGTTTGATGAATTTGCAATCGGTATGAGAATTAAAGTGTTGAATTCTTCTCCTTACTATGCTCAAGCTAATGGACAGGCTGAGGCTTCTAACAAAGGAATTATTAAGCTCATTAATTGGAAGATTGAGGAAAATCCCAGACGATGGCGTACCCTATTAAATGAATCCTTATGGTCATATCAGATGGCGTGTCATGGTTCGACTAAAGTGTCACCTTATCAACTAGAGTATGGACATGATGCGGTACTACCTTGGGAAGTTAAAACTGGTTCTAGGTGAATGTTTTCTCAAGATCAGTTAACTGTCAACTAGAGTATGGACATGATGCTACTTTAATGAAAGATGAGTTGGATGATTTAGCAAGGCATCGGTTAAGAGCTTTAATTAGCATAGAGGAGAATAAAAAGAGAGTGGCTAAGTGGTATAATAAAAAAGTAAGGGCCAAGGAGTTTGCCGATGGGGATTTGGTGTGGAAGTTGATTCTACCGATTGGGACTAAAAGCTCAAAATTTAGAAAATGGTCTCCTAATTGGGAGAGTCCTTATCAGATAAATCGATCTGCCCCTGACAATGCTTATATTTTAGAAACTCTCAAAGGAGTTGAATTTCCTAGGGTATTAAATGGAAAATACTTAAAAAGATACTACCCCAGTATCTAGGTTGATGCATGAAAGTATATATACTGATAACAATCCTATCGTTCGGACAAAATATTGAGTATCTGGGGCCATGCATGAAGAGTTTAAGTGCCGATAACCGTCCTATCAGCTAGATCAAATGCTAGTGTTTTTGAAAAGAAATGCCGATGAAAAGATTTACAGGTTGAGTAAGGTCTGGATAGCCGATATCGCGCGCAGGCGAATCTGGTTGGCTTTCTCTATCTCTCGGGTATCTTCATCGGCAGAACCTTCCACTGGCCTTAGTCTCTTCTTCATTTGCTGTGCCTTGCGAGCTTGGACATCTCTTTCTTGCTGAAGATTCTTGCGCGCATCGGGCAGTTGGCTTTCCTCCTATTGAGCTTGAGTCAGAGCATCCTCCACTTGCTTGAGTTCGGCCAACAGAGCCTCCCTCTTTGCCAATAGATCGGAGATTCTCTGTTTCAGTTCGGCACCTAAAGATTGCAGAATACCGATGCTTTTATGCTTCTCATCGGCAGCATGCTTCACTTGCAACATCTCCTCTTTGAGCTAGGCATGAACGACTCTTTGGCAAGACGCTGGATGGCCTTTTGGTATTAGAGCTGGCAACTCTCTAGGTGAGTTGCTTGGAAGAGCATCTCTTCAGCATCGGCAGGAATTTGGCCACGGAGAGTTTTGAATATAGCTTTGGCTGGATTAGAGTCATCCACCAGCTAGGCTGTGTCTTGCTGCAACAGGGCTAGTAAATCTTCTAGCTTGGACTTGATCTCTGTCGATGTGGTTCCAAGCGCCATTGAGGAGCTTGCCTCTTTGCCTTCATCATTAGAAATGTCGATGGCAAAGGAGAACAAACTATCAGGAGAATCTTACTCCTGGAGAAGGAAGAGGATAAGTTACCCAAGATTAAGTATTAGTAATGCAAAATTTGGTAGTTCAGGTAACTTACTTGTTTCAGAGCAATTTCTTGTCTCTTGCGTGGAGATGCAGCCGGCACTATAATTTGATCGGCTGGAGCTACCGATGGAATATCTTCAACTTAAAGTTACCAAGGTTGACAATGGTATTTATAAAAGAAATCATCGGTAACGATTCTGTGATCGGTACTTTACCTTGAGGAGGAATGGCAACTGTTTGCTCAAGGGGAACAGCTGATGATGTGTCTAGATCGATTCAATCGGTAATCTGTTCAGACACATCAGCTGGGCCTGCTTGCGTCTGGGGTGCTGATTGAGGAGGAGAAGGTACTTCTTGCGTCTGGGGCACTGGATGAGGTGGAGAAGAAGGTATTGCTGGAATCGGGGATGCTGGACGAGGCGGAGAGGTTGGTGCTGTCTTCTGTCGCTTTGGCTGAGTCTTGGTACTTTTTGGGCCCTTTCTCTTGGGTGGAGCTTGACCGGATTGGGGGGCATCGGCACCCGATGATCTAGTGGTTTTGGTCTTTACTGATGCACAAGACTATTGTCGCAAAAGTTAAAATTCTGTGAGTTAGATATAAAAGCAGAGAAATATTATTGAAAATTGGAAGTGGAGAATGTTTGGCACAAGACATAGTTACTGATGATGTTCTAGTTGCAGCCGATGTACCATGAAAGGATAATGTAAGTATAGGATGAAATCGGTATAAATAGAGAAAATTAAGAGTTTACCTTAAAAACTTGTGCCAGAGTGGCGGCAACTACCGATGGAGAAACTTTCGACCATTTGGTGGTCGTCTTCTTGAAGCGGATGTTTCGGTGCATCTGGGCTGCTAGGATTGGCGCATTGTGGCCGATCAGAGAGATTGGATATGATGGGAGAAGGTCGATCGGCCTTCTGCTTCTGCTCACTATCGGTGCTGGGTCGTCAACCTATTGAAGTGAAAAAGGGTAAGTTACTATTAAAGTTAAAGTTAACAAAAGGACTGAAATATCAGCAAGGAACTTACAACGTCATCGGGAACTTCATACTCGGGATCAATCATGTTGCGGTACATATGAGCTGATACCCTGAACAGATGCTCCTTCCATTCTTCCCACTATCGTTTATATGACTGAGTGATAAAGAGAGCTGGAACCCAAGCCGATAGATCAATGTATGTCGTATCGGCATCTGGCTGGAGCTGAGCTATTCTAATCCACTCAAGTCTGCTGGTTATTATCTCCCTCGGTTTTACCACATCGGCATAACAAAGTCTAATCGGTAGCTGACCAAAAGCCAACTGGCGAGCTAGTGCTGATGGGTTGTAACACTCATAGGTGGTATTGATGTTCTTTCCGCTGCCAAAGTTGTTCACTGGGATTGCCCTTGGGGTGATAATTGCCATCATCATGTCATTGTCCTTATTAAGAGCATCATCGGCAGGGTGGAAAGTGAGTGGAAATCTGGATTCTGAATCATCATAAGGCATCCAGGCTCGTTGATCTTTGGAAAGACCATCATACAATGTTTGAAAAAATCGGCCGATCTGATTCTTGTTGGAACCAGTACCAGGAAGGACTATGACAGCTTCACCATAATTGAGGGGCGAGCGTGTTGCCGATTCATCATCCGCCAGTTCATAATCCTCAGCGATGTCTCATGGGAACTACTGTGCGAAGAAATCAAACCGAAGGCATTTGTGCATATGGACGTTGAGCCACATGTCATTAAACCACCAAGGACCTCCTAGGTTGCTGATGGGTTCACCTAGCAGGAGTTTCTCGGCTACTTGGTGGAGGAGGTGATAGACAGAACCCAGCAGATATCGCCCAAGGGGGAATTGGTTACCATCAGCTAGTCTTTCTGCTGCCGATAAGTAAACAGAGGTTGGCCCTACCGATCGGCCGCAGAAGATGAATTTGTCTAACCACGTGTTTAGAAAGATGGCATGCTCTCTCTGACCAACCGATCCCGTTCGCTGATATTTCTAGATATATCCTGACCAGCTGCAGATGTTGCGGGTTTCTACTTTATGTTCGGCTTTGCGGCCGAATAAGTGGCCATCATCGGAAGTTGCAATGTCCAAACCAATAAGCATAACAACATCGACAAGTATGGGGGAAGCTGGGCTGTGACCAAAGATGAAGGCATTAAAAGTGTCTGACCAAAAGTATGAGGCAGCTATGAAAATTGATTCATTCCTTTCCATATCGGCAATGGAAAGTCTGATACATTGGTCTATTTTACGTTCACCCCAGTATACTTCATTCGTTTTACTAACCCCCAGGAACCAATCTTTCCATCCTCTGGTGGGGTTTGGCCAGGATCAGAAAGTGTCCTTCCATAGATCTAAAGAAAAATTTTCAGCTCTAAAAGGAATCCTATTGGTTTCTAAATTGATCAGATCGGTGGGATCTGGATCACCGATTGGACTGAGACATTGGAGGTGGGGTTGTTCAGTAGGTATAATAATTTTCTCACTCAAATCCTAAAGTTTGAAGATTGAAAGAATAGAAAGAAAAGGGGGAGAAAATGCTAAGTAAGTTGATGGCCATTTCTTCCCGAGGAAGAAGAAGAAGTAAAGGTAAAGGATTACAGTAAAGGAAAGAGAGAATGAGAATGGATTAACCTCAGACACGGTGAAGTTGATGGCCATTTCTTCCCGAGGAAGAAGAAGAAGTCAAAGACTTGAAGATTCTAGGGAAAGTTCTTTGCTGCCGGAGTTGTTGAGTCCTTCATCAATGCCGCCACCAGGAGATGAGTTTGGGAATGGAGGATGGCAAGGTGGAGAAAGAGTGCTGAGAAAGGGAGTATTTATAGGTTGAAGTGAGCAGGGGTATTTTTGACTTATCTCTTTGCCATATCTGTAAATTTCGAGGTTGTTCAGATGGATATGGTAACTGTTCCCGCGATAATCAAGAGATTGCACAGGTGATTTGACAGTAAGTAATCATGATTTTTAGTAGATATTCCACTGTACATGATCTTTTGGTCGGTCCATCAACAATTAACCCTAACAAAACAGTTCCCGATGAGCATATTTCTATGAGATTTGGCTAGGGTGGTTGAGAGATTCGAAGTAGTTGCTGGAGATCCGGGTAAAGGTTGTTTGGATTTGGTAATTAATTATTGCCAGAAGGAAATAATTGTGAAAAGGTCATCATTATTAGGAGAGAATTTTAGAGCATTAATGATTTCATACTCCAAAATTGGGGAGCATGTGTTGACACCGTTTTTGGGACACAAATCGGGATAGTCAATGGGGCTTCAATCGGCAGTCAAAAAGGTGATGTGTCTGGCCGATAAAGAAGATTTCCTATAGCCGATGATGCCGATGATAGAACAACAAGAGGGAGATGTTGCTAAGTCTCGTGGTAGTTTCCAATCATTGTCGACTACTAATGATTGCCGATGCCGATGAGGAAAGAGATGTAGGGCGTGTGCCAATGAAGACAATGGTGGTATGCCGATCACCAGGATGGATAGGTAGTTATTTCCATATTTGTTAGAGTTTATTTTATGTACGAGTTCTGTTTGGTTTGGAATTAAAATCCTAGTCGTATACAGTTGTAATTCTTTAGGACAGGGTATAAATATAGGCCTAGCAGCGATGTAAGAATACAATCAATCAATATCATACACAAGTTTTTACATCTACAATTTCATCTACTTTTCGACGACTTCGTCAACTCGCATGTTTTTCTTTCTTCTACGAGTTCTTAAGAATTCATCGAGTTATGCTCGACGAATTCTCAAGTTCCGCGTGAATACCTCTTGGCTGTGACATCTGGGCGCATCACTATTGTCAGGACCAAAGTGTTCAAGTTACCACCTTTGTCGATTGCTAGGTCAAATCGGCTAGCACTCCTTAACGTTTAAATCGGGTATTAGCCCTTTGTGTTTGCAGATCTATTTTTGCATCAACAACAGTAAACTGATGTTCATAGTTGCTCAAAACCAGTCAAAAACTGAAATATCCATCCAAAAGTAAAACATAAGCAAGTCTAGATTCTCTCCTAGATCTCCTAGCAATCTATTGCCAAAAGTTTTGTTGAATGTAAATATGTTTCTATTCTTACTAGAGATTAAATTACAAACAACCTATGTGACAAACAATTTGCATACCATAAATGGCCAAATACATCAAGAAGAATGTTGGTGCTTAAAAAATCTCTATAAATCACTACACTTGCGCACTAAAATATTATGGATCAGATCTTGATCACTTATTAGTCTCTGAATTATTAAAAATATTATAGATGAATTCAGCTAAACATGCTTCTAGTACTCCTTCATAGAGGTATTCCACACCTTGTATGGCACAATCTCCAAAAAAAGATAGGATGAACTTTAGTAGAACGCGTGGTCATCCAAGCTTTTGATGGGCATGAACTCATAGCGAATAGCAGCATTTGCTTGCCTGAATCCAAGAACACTCATGAATTAGCTTCAGTCAACAACTGGATATGATTCTTTTTAAGAAAAGGAAACTCGAACGAGCATGCTTATTAATGGACACAACACAACACTCTAATATTTTCATCCTGGCTAGCCAGACATAAACTAATGCTGGTCTGTTTAACTAAATAATGGATTGACTTTCTATTAGTTATCTACTCCCTTATTAGGGTTTTGTCAAGACCTCATCATGAGAAACAAGAGATTCATCAAGACCCCATTCTTGAGTTGAAGGACAATGTAGTTGTCAGCCAATGAACAATTGCTAAGTTTTAGCAACCTGTTGGTGCGAAAATTGGTTTCTCACACCAACAATCTCAGGGGCTCTCAGATGGAGTGCAGGAGCTGGAGTCCTAGACCTCCTGAGCCACAAACACACGAGCTTGGTGAATCAATTCCGGAGCATGCTAGTCAATTTGACCTGAAAATTGACAAGGTGAAAGTACAAACTTCAAATTATGGAACCTGTCGGTTATTGCTAGACAGTTCCAAGATATATGGCTTTGTGAAGCCGTTGAGCGAAGGAAATTAACTAGAAAGTCAACTCTTTGGAATGATGCAAAAAGATAAATGTTATCGATTATACTAAATAAATGCATCTTTCGGGTGTAAACTATCAGATCGGCTATTTAGCCGATATGCTTGTGTATAAAAATAAGAGATAGCTTGTATGCATTTCCTTTTATATATTAAATAAACAATAACTTACCAAAAATGGTCTAATGGCCTGTGGTTTCAATAAATTACTTTCATAGTCCATATTAAATCTATATTCACCTGGTCTAACGGACAGCGGGCTTCAATAAATTCGACATAGACTACTAGTTCATTTAATGCATAAGCAGACTCATACACGTGCGCTATCCATTTAAGCTTAACTGGATTGACTATTTTAGCCGATACAGGGTCTATGAAGCACGAACAAGATCTATCTATGTTGTTATAATCAGATTTAGTTGTTGATGCCAAAACTAACCATAACAAAATAGATATCTCAAACACACAACATGTAGTGATCAAAGCTGACGAGCTAGCTATCTTATATTTGCTTAATGATTATGATTTGCTTTGAATCTCATAATAAGCATTTAGATTTGAAGCTTGAACTGACTCATTAAACCTTGATCGAGCAGAATATTGTTACAATGAATAAAAACATTAAGATTTGAACAATATTGATAACTTAATGAATCTATTAAATTGCCAATTTAATAGAGCCAATAACTAACTTGAACCATAATTCGTAAGAGATTGAAGTAATGCAGCCTTATAAATACAATTCAAGTTGATAACTACTTCATAATCAAGCTTGACATGAGGTCGAATGATGCAACCATGACAAACTAAACATGAACCATGACAATACATACAAGCAAACCGAAGGTCGAACAACCGATGCAGCTTGATTTGTTGAAGGTCTCGTCGAGATCTACTTCTACTCCTACTCCTAAGGTTGGTGGCCAGAGCCAAAAGGGTTTGTATTATGATTGTGTATATTTTTACAAGGATCGGGTTCCTAATATTTATAGTCCAAAGTCCTAGTCTCATCTCCTGATATGACTCATTCCTCAAAAAGGTATTGGACTCTAGCTTTCCTTCTTTAATCGAACCCAACACGCCTTCCATCGTCTTGCCTTGTTCCGACACCCTTTTGATCGACTAATTCCACTATGCCTTCGATTAGTCAATCCACTCATCCGGCTGTCCCTCTTTCTGTGAAGCAGACCCACTTGGCAGTTGCCTGTCTCGCCAAAATTTGGGATCAACACGTGCCCCCCAATTTTGGGATAAAACTAGTTTTATTCCAAAATTGCAACTCAAAACCGATACAGACATATTGATTACTCTATTTCCTCCTCTATTTCCCCGTTCACCGGTCTTAAAAGCTAGGCTTTCCCGCCAAACATCATCAATCGAGAATTCGAAACCTGCATAATCTACCGTGTGTTTGCGCAGTTAAATCCCAACACACTGAATCCTTCAACTCGGTGATTCTTACCCTGATGGTGTCCATCAACAACATCCCAGAGGTATGCTTCTTTCTCTTGTTTCTCTAAATTCTCTTATTCTATCATTCTTTTTCTCAATCTTTTGATTTCTTTGCCTCCAGGATCTCTAAAACCAAGTCTTCATGCCACTTGAAAATGACGTACACAAGATTTTCCTAGGTCTAATGGGTGATCCACAACCTAGCAGGGTAATTGTTGCTGAGACTAACAGGGTCCCTTTCAAGAACTACAGTATGCATCCAAATCTCTAGAATAAGAAGACTTCTTTAAGGAACCGGTCTTCAATTATTCCAGGCTAGAGGAATTGTCTAATCAAGGTAGCAGCCAAGAAGAGGACAGATTGGACAACTAGAAACTTGGATCAATGCATCTCTTTGTCCCTCTCTGACATCAAGAATAATGAACCCATGCTGAAGGCTGCTTGTTTCTTCGGGTCCAACACCTATAATGCCTTTCTCTTTAGGCAAGGCCCAATGTCTCCAACATTAGCCGATGTTCACATGTTAACAAGCCTCAATATTGCAGGAAACATCAATCCTTTTAGTCTACTGCTAACACCTACTGCTAAGCTTGGTAGCACCAAAACTAGAGGTTGGTCCCAATATATCATCAATCACAAGGCAGATGGCAGATCTGTATTTGATAAAGAGCACACAGCCTTCCTGAACATGTGGTTGGACAGATATGTCTTCTATGGACAATCCTACTCCCCAACTTCCAATTATCTTACTTTGGTAGAGAAAATACAGGGCAACTTTGGGATCCCTCTCGGTAAAATTCTCCTTGGAGCATTGTATAACTTGCTGAACAGAGTCTCTCAGCATTTGATGCATAAGGAAACTGTCTCAACAATCACAGGCCCCTGGTGGTTGTTGTAGTTATGGCTCAACTTACATCTGCACAAGTTAGTGGCTCCAAAGCTGACCAACTTGTCCTTCCCTTCTTTGGAATATCTAGAAGAACAAGAGGAACATCTGCCCAAAAGTCAGAAATTTCACTAGTGTATGTCCTTTGGTGAGGCAGCATCGGCAATAACCATTGATATATCAATTACTGACTTTTTCAAACTTTTCTATAAAGATTTCCCAGAAGCAACATTGGAGTGGTTTGTGTACCCAGATATCCTAGAATTTGAACTCCCAGCTTCATTCAGATTTTAGAATATCTATAGTTATGCTGAGGAATTCAAAATCCTAAGTCACCTAGTAAGGCCAAGTCTCCTACCTATTGAGATCAGGCAAGGCAGAGAAAAACCCCCCAACTTCTTATGAATTCTACTGTTATTTAGTAGTAGCTAGACAGATGGGTTTTTGTCAATTGCCCCTGTCTTTATATTTCGCTGATAAAGTGAAGCCGAGGGAAGCTGTCAATACTGGGGTGAAGTATAATACAATCCTTCATTTTGAGCAATCCTTGCTGCCAGAAGCTATTAGTGGATGGGAATGTACTCCTTTTACTTCCATAGCTTATGATCATTGGTAGTGTTGACGGTCCTTAATGATCACATTTAACCATCAACTAATCATAGAAAAGGACTTATATGCAACCAACACCTAGACTTAGGGTTTTATCTGACAGAATTCCATGAGTTTTGGTGTTTGTCTATTTCTGCAGGGGGTTATCAGGAAATATGGAGGAAAGGCCCACACGTCGGGTTTACATA
>Ga0182004_10004248_pt1 | contig 11530 bp, 9 predicted proteins | sample Sormic07211540_1_FD_120479 | JGI IMG/M metagenome (GOLD analysis project Ga0182004, IMG submission 120479) | Endophyte microbial communities from Sorghum bicolor roots, Mead, Nebraska, USA - 072115-40_1 MetaG | ecosystem: Host-associated > Plants > Roots > Unclassified | place: USA: Nebraska...
CTGCTGTTTGCTTTTGGTTAATTTTGTGGCTGCCGTAGCTGTTTCCAGTAAAAAACTCGCCACCAGTGTGGCGGCCAAATTCACCGCCACACACGCCACAAGTTTGGCGCTGGTGCTCGTCACTGTAGCATGGCAGCCATGCAAAAGCTGGCAGGGCCATGTGTGACGTGGCAAGTTTCGGTAGTGAACCAAACAGCCCCTTAAACGCTATTCACCGTGCTTGTGGGGAAAAAAAAATCATCCCCTCCAAATCAATGACGGGCCAGGCAGTCGCCGCCGCCGCCGCCGTGCGGGACCAGGCCGCGCTGTGCCTGCTCCTCCTCCGCCACCTTGGAGGCCTCGACAACGGAATGCCCACCGGCAACGTCGCCTTCTCGCCGATCTCCTTCCACTCCACGCTCTCCTTGCTGGCCGCCGGCGCCTCGGGCGCCACGCGCGACCAGATCGCCACATTCCTCGGCCCCGCGGGCGCGGAGGCACACGCCGCGCTGGCCTCGAAGGTCGCGTCCGCCGTCCTCGCCGGCCGCGACGACGGCGGCGAAGGGGAGTCCAAGGTCCGGTCCGCGACGGGCGTCTGGGTCGACGCCACGCTACGCCTCAGCCCTGCCTTCGCTGACACGGCCGCCGCCATCCACAAGGCCGAGGCACGGTCGGTGAACTTCCGCGGCAATCTCAGGGGGGCGACGGCGGAGATCAACGAGTGGTACGAGCGCACCACCGGTGGCCTCATCAAGAACATGCTGTCGGAGGGTGACTGCCACGCCTCCACGGCGGTCGTCGTCGGCAACTCGGTCTACTTCGACGGCTACTGGCGCGACCCCTTCATCCCGAAGTACACTGAGGAAGGCCCGTTCTACGTCGTCGACGACGCGTCGCGGGACCACGCCGTCGTCCGCGTTCCGTTCATGAGCGGAAGTTTCCGGCACAGGTTCATGCAGATCGGCGTCCACAACGCCGCCGGCGGCGGCGGCTTCAAGGTCCTGCGCATGCCGTACCGTGGTGACGGCGGCGGCGGGACGGAGTTCGCCATGTACATCTACCTCCCGGACGATCGCGACGGGCTGCCAGCCCTCCTGCGAGCGCTCAGCGCCAGCCCGGACACGCTCCTGGGCAGGTCCGTCGTGCCGGAGGAGCCCGCCGTCAAGGTGGGCGAGCTGAAGATCCCCAAGTTCGAGGTGTCGCTGAGGGTGGAGGCGTCGCAGATGCTACAGAGCCTCGGGCTAGACCTGCGTTCCTCGGGCGACTCGTTCTCGGAGATGCTGAGCCCGCCGGCGCCGCCAGTGGGGTTGTCGTCCGTGGTGCACCAGTGTGTCGTCAAAGTGACGGAGAGGGGGACCATGGCCGCCGCTGGCACCGTGGCGATGATGTACGGGTCTTCCATGTCCCGTGATCCAACTGTGGACTTCGTGGCCGATCACCCATTCGCCTTCTTCCTCATGGAGGATGTCAGTGGCGTGGTGGTTTTCGCCGGACATGTCATCAATCCGTTGCTTGCACCACTGCCATGATTATGAGCTCTTCAAGCTCTGCCTGCAGGAATAATTCATCGATCCATAAGCCTTTGATTCTGTTGGATCGGAGTAACTGAATCATTTGTATCTTTGTTGATGTAACTGTGGAATCTGTTAGAGGAGGGATCGAACTACTTATGAGAGTTTGGCATTCATCTCGCTTTGAAACTTAACTACGCTCCTATGTGGAGCAGAAATCTCAAGAACAAAAAAAAATTCACAAATTATGGTGGTCAACTCAATCGATAAGAGAGGATATGGAATATAGATCACCTAGTTAACAATACATAAACACTAACCTGTTTAGTAGAAGAAAATCACAATAATATGTTTCTGTAAAGTCATAACTAGACAGTCAAAAAAAGAAATTACATAAAAATAAATGTACAATGCGCCGCTGACATAAACTTCTGTCATGCCCATGAATGAGATGCAGTTTAATATAGAAATACAAATACAAAGAAACTTTGTGGCTACTTGAACAGAAAATTTGTGTCTAAAATTTGTGGCTACTTCACAATCAAGACATCAATTTTAGCTCCATTGCCCTCCCAAGCTGCATTGTGTGCATATTGTTTTCCTCCAATATATTAAGGAGAAACAATTAATAAAGATATAGGACTTGGTCTCTCTTGTTGTTGTTAGATATGGGACTTGGTCTCTCATATTTGTTGTCCTCAACTAAACTACTTAGAGGGAGAGATAGTAGTAGTCACGCATAGACATGGTGACGAAACGAAAGAAAGGCTCCTAGCTAAGACTGTAGTCATAGCTTATTAGACACGCGAACAATCTCTATGCGGCCTCCAAGCAAAATGCCTTGTTTACTTTAGCATGAACAATCTCTTGTTTATGTTTTACATAGACATGATTTTAGCCTATTGCACAAAAGAAAGAGCAACTATGTTCAGTACATTTTAGTGGTTGCTTGACACCGTCGTCTCAATGTGGTCAGAAAAGAATATCATCAATTCTTGATGCATCTAGACAAAACATGCCAAACCCCTCAAGGTTGCATTGGCATGGACATCATCATGCTTTAGGAATAAAAGGCTACAATAGAGAATTTCCCCAATCAAAATAACTAAATTTGACTGTTAATCAGAAAAAGAAAATCTTGCTTCTAACCCAACTATTTGTCTATATATATTTATTAAAACAACCACTAGCTTTTAATATCAACAAGCAAGTTATCTTCACCACCCTATACTAAATTTCGCATCATACACCCACTAGTTTCCAATCTTAAAATGTAAGACGTCATCCTCCACTAAATGCACACTATCCCACACCCTTCTCCAAACTAACTTTCAATCTCTTCATGCGATCCACATCATCCCCAACTAAGTGTAAAAGATATCCATGCTATCCCTCAATAAGTGCAATTAATATTGTCAATCTACAATAATTCAAAACATCTGCATCATACTATATGTTGTAACCATGCTTACAATAATAAAATGTTCTCAGACAGAGTTTCTACGATGAAATTTAGCGAAAGTCTCCTTACGATGAATGGACCAAAACCTCGTCCAAACTTACAATAATAAGCATGGTTATCATTTTGGTTCAACTTGTTGTAACCATGCTTGGAGAAAAAATAGTCATATTTATTGGTGGTTGTGTTGATGCTAAAAAATGTTCTCAGACAGAGTTTCTATGAACTTCAGATTGCCGGTGCGTCGACTCGTTTTCTTTGGAGATGCTAAGCCTGCCGGTGCCGTTGATGGCCGTACGTGTCATCCAATCAAAAGAGAACGGTGATGGGGGAGGTTTTGCATGCCCGGTGATCGATCAGACCCTGGACGACTGCCTGCCGGAATAATTACCACTAACGAACATATCAGCTCCCACGACGACGATTGGCTCATCTGCCTCAATCACATATTGGAGTGAAACAACAAAGGAACAATGTGATTATATGGACCTCATGCACACCCAAACCGAGTGCTAACTGCACGTTTCAGAAGAAACATGACATGCATCTCTTGCATCTAACATGGAGAAATGCTGAAAGCACTACCAATGGTCACTCCTTTGTGCTAGTGTACGATCAAGATGTTCGTGTTAGCTAACACAACACTAGCTAACATGGAGACGTTGCATGCACCAAAACCCTAACACGCTAGATAAATATATATTGCATTGCGCCCAAAGTTTGTAAAATAAAAAGATTTACCACATCCGATACACCACTAATTAATGCATCAGTTAGATTTAGAAAAAGAAATTTATATCTTAAATTTCCTTATTTATCCTATTTTATAAAATTAAAAATAAAACAAAATAAAATGTATATTTCACCTAATACCTTCTAAGAAGTAACAGATGATCCTAACTATGTGATCTAATTAAATAGACAGCTCACAATAATTTGGGGGTACTGTAGTAAAACTCTAGAGTATATTAATTGATATCTCCAGATATGGTAGAATAATCGATGTATATATTGTTGACTCTACTGTGCGTGCGGATCTCTCACTGAGATGGACAAATTGTTAGGTATTTAGGAAATTTCTAATTTATTTTAATCTAGAAAAATAACAACGTCATGATGACGACATAAGAGAAAATAAATAAGTTTTAACATAGCATCACATATGTTTATTTGAATAATACAGACATAATCAAAGATATTAAACCATGGCATACAAATCATAACAGGAAAGACATATAAAATGTAGGTGATATCAACATGATCAAAAGCATTTAAAACATATAACCATGATATATAGAGCATATCAGGAAGAAACATGTCATTATGAATATAAACAAAGCATGATATGGGACATCATATATATGGTTACAGATATATGAAGCACAAACATGTTCAAGAGTATATAACCATATCATATTATGCATAACACAAAGAATACAAAGAAGATAAGAGTTTAAATTATACGCAGAAGAAGGTCCCATAGCAAGAGCGTTCCAAGCGAAAGCGCTTGCAATAGCATCTTCTCCTCCAGTCATGGTGCCACCGGGAATAAAATGATGAACAACATTATCGCTCCCTAAAAATCTAATTATCCGCATGTCCCTAGCAGGACTCTCAAGCGACAATGGTTCCAGAGGCACTTGCTCTCCCACAACTCCGTGCACACAGAGTTGCGGGACAAAGACAATGGTTCCAGAGGCACCTGCTCTCCCACAACTCCATGCACACAGAGCTATGGGACGGTGTAGATTATCTCGCAGCTGGAAGAGGGTTCTGGTGGTGTTGTGTTATCGCTCCCCAAAAATCTAATTGCCAGGACATCCCGAGCAGGACTTTAAGGCGACAATAGTTCCAACTCACATTGAGAACTAACAGCATTGAATACCAACTCACATCCTTCATTATGCAAGAGTTTAGTAACTCCTGCACTCATGAGAACTAAGTGACAAAATCAATCCACGCCACACACGTCCACGCCTGGCAGTGGTGGTGGCGCGCACGTGTGGCACGCCCTTATATTTTTTTCAGCTTCTCAATATAGATGGATAATATCCAACCATATAAGTTGAGTCAATATCTAGGCCTTGTTTAGTTCATGAGTTTTTTTTGGTTTTGGCTGCTGTAGTATTTTGTTTGTATTTGACAATTATTGTCCAATCATGGACTAACTAGGCTCAAAAGATTCATCTCGTAAATTATAGACAAACCGTGCAATTAGTTTTTGTTTTCGTCTATATTTAATGCTCCATATATGCGTCTAAAGATTCGATGTGACGAGAAATTTTAAAAAATTAGAAACTAAATCAGGCCCTAGTCAAAATTTTGTACGGTATTAAGACTCTTTACTACCAACACACCATAGAGTTTATTAATTTATTAAATTTATAATGGGCCAAGCCCATAATAAATCCAACAAAAATAAACCGGGATTAGGAACATGATGAAATTTTTATGTACACCAGTCTCACAACTGACACAGTATACTAGTTCATTTTTCCTTCATTGCACATGCGGAGAAGATGGCATGCTTTCTGACGAAGTCTCCTTTAAAAATTAACCCGCGGCTAATAAACAACTGGAATGACTCGGGTAGGAGATGTTCATGGGTTAAGTGCTCTGATCATCACCCTTGCACAAGCTTTTCATGGAGTAGCGGTAAGAACCCTTTTGATAGGGTTCCCTACTTGTTTATGGGTATATAGCTTTTATTCCTAAAAGGCTAAAACACGATAATACCCACACGAACCTTGAGGGACCCACCCTGCATGTTACTGAGATGCATCACAAATTCATCATCCTTTTGCTGGGCACATTGAGATCAAATGCGTAGTGCCAAATTAGAATGTACTAAGTGGTTCTTTTTTCCTCGACAAGCAAGTTGATGTGCCTAAAATTGGAAAACTTTGTGTTTCTTCCCCGTATATCTATGAATATATAGAAATAGTCAATTATAAATGAGAGATTCTTCATGCCAAAGTGAACAGAGCATGTCACCTAACATAGCAAACTTTCGAAAGCTTATGCAACAACAAATACATGAGCTGGTTGTGGTAGACTGTTGTTCATTTGAGACGCATGTCTAACAAGCTTATGCAACTAGCGACTATTTATATATGGATTTAGTTTAGATGAAGCAAACGAAGAATAGAATCAGATCGAGAAACTCAACAACAAGATGGACCAATTCCTGTTTTTTGTTAATTGTTTCACTTGAGATATTGGAGAAAAACAGTATGGCAGCAAAGGTAGCAACTAATGAAGAACAATGATCATATTTCTGGTTAATAGCTAGGAGACTCTCACCTCATATGTAGAGGCAATATACCTATATCCCCAATGTCTGTCCTAGCTCACAGATCTTCTGTTGACTTGGTTGGTAATGATAGTTTTGTCGGTGTATGCTAAAATGGGAGAGAATCCATGATATTCCGAAACTCTAAGAGCTATTCTAAAAATGTCTAATATATGGCTTCTTCCCTAACTTAATATTCTTAAACTCCAACGGCTATTCTAAAAATGATAAATATATGGCATCTTCCCTAACTCAAATAAAAATAGTGTGTGTTTTGTTCTTGTGCTGAGAGAAAGAAAGTTAATGTTAAAAAATTTGGGAGGTTTTAATTCATCAAATCTATCAAATAGAGTGTGAGATTCTTGGTGTATGATCTCCATCATTGTTGGCTCACACCTCTACTATTTCTTCATTCTTCATCTTATAACGGATTGCTCATTATTGTGCCAATTTTCCTCTTTGTGTGAGCTTTCAATGTGTTCAAAGATACTTCAAACATCCACTGTTTTAAACTGACATTGTAATAACTTTATTATAAAACCTTTGTGATGAGTTCTCTCTTCGGATGGGCTTGATAGAGTTGTTATAACAGTGACAAACACATTTGAATCATTTTATCATAGAGAAAAAGTTGAGGAGTTAAGGTATCTCACAACTCGTGTGCTCCTTTGCAACTGTTATCAATCCCCTTTCCCATCCAATGGCGGGCCATGGCCAAAGCAGTGAGCTTATGAGGGACCATACCACAATATTCATGCTCCCTCTCCGCCAACTTGCATTGGAAGCCTTGACAAGAGAACGCCCACCAACAACCTCACCTTCTCACTAATCTCCTTCCACGTCATATTGCCCCTCCTGCCATGGCTGCCACCACTTCAGGTACCATGCGTAACAAGATCATCACCAACAACATGCCACACTCACATCCAAAGTCGCATTCGTCATTCTCGCCGACCGTGAGAGGTTCCATGCGCGGATGCCCCACGGACATCTAGGTCAACGCCTTAGTACCGCCTTCACTGACATTGCCATTGCGGTCTGCAAGAACGAGGCACGATTGGTGAACTTCATCAGCATCCAGCAAGCCCAGGGAGGTGACGGCGGAGACCAATGAATGGTTCGAGCTCACCACCCGTAGCCACACCTCTCAGCTGCGATGCCTCCACTGTGGTCATTGTTCACACAACTCAGTCTACTTCAACGGCTATTGGCACGCCCTCTTCTTCCCGGAGCTCACAGGGAGAGGCTTGTTTTACATGGACACATCACCAGACCACTCCATATATGTGTGTGCCATTCATGAGGGAGAGTACCCAACACCCAGTTCAAGCAGATCGCCGTGCACCCCGGCAGCCGAAGGCCGGCTTCGTGCCTCGTGCAACCTCAATATTTGGAACCAGAAATATGGAGGCTCCATGGAAATGATGCTACGATTTTTTATCCCCAAGTAATTTCCATCCTCCTTCCAATCCAAAAAGAAAGAAAGAAAAATAGACACAACGACAGTAGCCAGTAGAGGACTAGCTGAGCCCGATAATAACCCTAAGCACAGCAAAGATCTTTCCAAAGTTGCTCGCAATCAGGATAGCACCACACCTCGACATGTATATGTTGGTCTCCACCACCCAAATCCCTTTCATCAAGGTAACTTTCTCTACACCCAAAACATTGTAATACAGCTGCATAAATCAAAGAACCAGCCCTTTCCCTCAAGCTGCACATTCATTACAAAGCATTTGACACCCATCTTTCTTCATTCATGGGTGTTCCTGGCATGACCTGATGTGCTTCATTCGGCCTCAATCATCCTCTGTCATCTTCTAGGTCCAGTGGAATTTGATCAGATGTGGTCCTATCTATCATTGATCAGGCAGAGGTACCCACCCCCTGCATTCCGCTCCAGGGGATACCTGGTGACACCTTTCATGTCCTCAAGGTGCTTCATGGCAGCATCTCGTAGACCAGATCTGTTTGGTTCGTTCCCTTTCCTGCGCTTCTTTATCATGGTGCAAGTCCCCAGAGGGCCATTGCTTCCAGCACCAGGTCTCCTGCAGTGACAATTGCAAGTTTGAACTTTCAATACAGTTATTACCATCAGTGACGGTTCATCAGTTTTGCTAATACAGCACTGTGATTCAAGCAGATACAAACTCTGCAGAAACAACAGTAATTATCCTTACAAGCAGATGAACTAACTCGAGAAAGAAAGGCAGGCCCAAAAACTTACTTCAACAATTTCTCAGAAGCAACTCTGGCAGCCTCAATGGTAGCCCTGGTAGGCAGCCACTTCACTGTCCTGCCAGGATCACCTCGCATCGGTGAATGGATTTTTACCAGCTGCACATGATATTTTTTTTAATATCAATCCACCACATTATCATGGGTAACAAACAAAATAGCATAACATCATGGATGTAAACAGTTTTGCTAGCTAAGACTAAAGCAAGAAAGAAACTCACGCCAAGACATTCCATCATCTGATAATATGCTCTACCATGTAGTGGAGTGTGTCCCTTTCTGACCTCTGAAAAGTACCTTGTCCTGAAAGATAACAGCTCCAGCTGTAAGCAAAACTGTAGACCAGAATTCTTTACTGTCACTACGTGAAGATCAACCATTCACTAACCATTCCTTGTAACCTGGATCTACTGTGAAGCCATACATATCAACACTGTCACAGATGGAGAGGGCAAATTCAAGAGCTTTAAGCCCTGTTCCTTTAGCTGAGGAACCAAATGATGTGCCTAGCATGAGGTATACTGGATTGGTTATTGGAAGTTCCTACATAGCAAGAGTTCGAGCAGTCAGATAAGAAAATATAGAACATGTACTCCAGGTGTCCTGATTCTGACATGGAAATTAAATTACCCGAATCATTTGGTTCATGATATCATGTATTGTCGTCTTAACGATCAGTACCTCTTTTTTTGTTTCTGCAACCATAAAAATTAGCATGCCTTTCACAATGATATCCCACTGATTGGGGACAAAAGATAGATGGCAGACTTACCATCTAACTCGACAACTTTATCTAGTGCCTTTGCAGATCCTCTATTCAGAAGGCGAAATGTACTCTTAGTACCAACATATTCAGTGTAACTCTGCAGTATGGATATATAGAACGAGTTCAGGGCATATCCAAATGTAGGCGGGAAACAGACCAGCTAACAATTCATCTTAACAAACCTGGGTGGGTGCACCATTTTCTCTGAAGACGGCATCATAAGAATCAATTTCATCCCCAAATTTAGTTTTAAGAAGATCACCTGAGTTCCCAACAACAGCGCATCTACCAAACTGGTGAGGAACATATGGTGATGTCTCAGGTAGAACTAGTGAGAGCTTTTCCATGCAAAGGCTTCTGTTCTGGCACTTATTCCTGCAAACTCAGAACTAAATATGCTTAGTAATCTATTAGAGTTAAACAACATTTAAGGTGAAATGGCAAAGATTTGTATCTACCCACAGAAGGATTCCTTTGTTGATCCTTCTCCATGCATACTCCTCCCAGCCATTTGGCAAAGCATCAATGTACTCCTTTGTGAGTACTGTTGTGCTGTTTCTGACCTGGGAGAGAAAAACGACTTACTTACTGGCCATATCAATAGCTAACCGTGTAGTTGTGAAGAACAATAGACCAACATTGCAGTATAATTTGTGTTATGATGTTTATGAAATTCAGATGTGGCAGTTGAAAAGTGACAAGAGTATGACTTTGTCAGCATTGCCAATGTTGTCAGGCACTTGTCATATGACTTTTGAGAGCAGCACTATATGATGTTTGATTCATTAGGTTCATTAAATCACATAGGCTTATGAATTCAAAGTATGCTCACCTGCTCCCATGAGGACACAGCTTCACACAGATTGAACTCAAATGACAGACCTTCAACCTTATGGGTGATTGGATCTCTCTACGAAAAAAATTAGCCCATATGAGAGCTACAAAAATGATCAGACATGAGGCAAGCAAAAATGATCATAGACATGAGAGTTAGAGGAGGCCGACAGAGTAAACACTGTAACTTCCTGGCTGAACATGCAGCATTGTTTCAAAGCATACAAGATGCTAGGATAGCGAAGAACCAAATGTACTTTGCAAGCTGTTTCTTAAGGCTGAAATGGGGAAAGTCCTGCCTGTATCAAGTAAAAGCTTTGGCTGTAACACAACGAGAAAGCACTTACCCACTTAGAAACTGTGTCACTTGGGTATTGTATCACAACTCGACAGTAGTCCTCTCCGGTCACGGCTTTCAGTCCTAGCCCATTTGCATCCTGCATTTTTTTTAAGTAACCTTTGTCTGAACCAAGACAGCAAAGAAGATCCTGAAGCTGCTAACATTGCAAATCTATGCAGCAACTGCCATTCAATTATAAATTTGCTATAATCCCAGAAATTTGTATTCACACCAAAACAAAAACCTCAGTGTCACTGTTCTATTTCGTACACTAAACAGTGCACCTCAGACTCAGAACAATTGGCACACGGAATCAAGAATTCTGAAGCAATCACCCTCCCAATCCACCACAGCTCGTGATTCTGACGTGTTAGTGACCCCCCAGAGGTCACAACCACAATGCGGCACGAGATGAGCAGGAGCACTAAGACAACTCGAATGGTAATCAGCTGATCCTGAGAGGAGTTAGATGAGCAGGACCGTACCACGCACTTGCTGAAGCTGCCCCGCAGCGCAGCGAGCGCCGCTAGGTCCGCCTCCGAGAGCCGAGCGCCGCCATCTGCACGCACCCACCCATCCAGCATCAGGGATCTCCCCCGCGACACGCAAACTGGAACACGAGAAGCGGGGACGGGGGGCATTACGTGAGGAGGAGACGCCGGAGAGGTAGATGAGGATGGCTGTGAGCCCCGAGAAGATGGCCGCGGCGAGCGCGAGCGGGAGCACCCGCAGCGCCGGAGCAGCCCTAGGCGCCATGCCCTGCTTCCTCTTGCCGGAGCAGGAGGGGGGAAGTGTGGTGTGGCTGTGGGGCACACCGGCACACGCCTCGGTTTGCTTTGCTAATCCCGAGTAGCGCAGGGGGCCGCTTGCATAATTGCATGTTTAGTTTAGTTTAGTTTAGCTAGCTAGCCCAATTGGTCTGTGGGCCTCTTCTGCCTTAGTAGTTGTGAAGTGGGCCGTAAAGTTAGGCCCAACGTAGCCAGTGAAGTAGGCCTTGTTTAGTTCCGAAAAATTTTGGGAAATCGACACTGTAGCACTTTCGTTTGTATTTGACAAATATTATCTAATCATGGACTAACTAGGCTTAAAAGATTCGTCTCGTCAATTTCGA
>Ga0182004_10004249_pt1 | contig 11529 bp, 12 predicted proteins | sample Sormic07211540_1_FD_120479 | JGI IMG/M metagenome (GOLD analysis project Ga0182004, IMG submission 120479) | Endophyte microbial communities from Sorghum bicolor roots, Mead, Nebraska, USA - 072115-40_1 MetaG | ecosystem: Host-associated > Plants > Roots > Unclassified | place: USA: Nebraska...
CTGCAAATTGATGCACTTCTATATTGGGCTTTTGGGTACTTGTTTATTTGCGCATTTTTTTGACGTGTCGGATTGCGCCTTTTTATTTGCTTTCCACCTGTATGCCTGTATATGATCTGCAAAGCACAACTTGCACTACATGTGGAACTTGGTAAGCATTTAATAAGTATATGTGAGTAAAATACATGCTTTTCTTCCTTCGCATGGACTATGTTGGCGGGGTAAATATGTCATTAAGAACCGCCAACAGTTACAACCGAATACGACTAAGATTCAAACAAGGTAGACAAGGCTCTTACATATAAGGTATACTAAAATAACTATAGAAAAAGAAATAATAACTACCTATCCCTATGTTCACCTAGCTACGACAAAGCCTTCATCATCTCCAGTCTTAAGTCTTCATCGGGTCCTGCCCCATCGGCAGCAGCCTCCATACCTTCCTCCATCAGCATCGGCCATCATAGTAACAATTAGCAAATATCGTTTTTGACCTTATACCAATCCTGAACCATCAGAAGTCTTCTATCGATCGTCCCTTATCATCAGCACTATCTTTATCTATCGATCCCCATCGGCATCCCTCTACCACGATACAATAACCTTTCAATCGGTTTGCTTCAGTTTAACTTGACCCGTCCCAAAAACGGTGTCAACACATGCCACCCACTTTTGGAATATAAAATCATTAATACTTTGAAATTTCTTCCTAACAATGATTATCTTTGCACAATTATCTCTCTTTTTAACAAAAATCTATTACCAAATCTAGATAAACCCAGCCTTGATTTTCGCATTTTAGTAAACACCATATATCTCTGAACCACCCGTACTCCGATTAACACCAAATCATAGGGAAAACCGCCCATCGACAAAAAATTGATATCAAGACATGCTGCCGATGACTTATTAAAATATTGCACACAGTGAAATATCCTCAAGATCATGATTACTTGCCATCAAATCACCTGCACAATCCCTTGATTATCGTACAAACAGTTACCATATCCATTTGAACAACCTTGAATTTCACGAATGCGGCAAAGAGATAAGTCAAAAAGACCCCCACTCATCTCAACTTATAAATACTTCCTTCCTCAGTACTCATCTTCTACCTTGCCATTCTCCAACTCCAATCTCATCTCTTCTAGCGGCAACCTCGACGAGAAACTCAAGAACTTCAACAACGGGAAGCTCTCCTGTAGCAGGACCCTCAAGCCAGGATCTTCAAGTCCCTAGTCTCATCCTCACCCACTCTGAAGAAATGGCCATCAACTTCAACGTACCTGAGGTTAATCCTATTCCTGTCCTCTTTTTCCTTACTGTAGCTTCCTTTACTTTCGTAAGTTCATATACTCAGTATTTTTCTTCCTTCTTTCTGTCTTTTTTTATTCCCCAAACATAGGAACTGAGCAACAAAATAGTCATTCCCACTAAACAACCTCACGTCTAGTGCTTGGGTCCAATGGTCAATCCAGATCCAACTGATATAATAAATATAGAAACCAACAGGATCTCTTTCAAAGTCGAAAACTTTAGTCTAGATCTATGGAAAGACACCTTTCGATCCTGGCCGAAAACCCCTAAGGGATGGAAGGACTGGTTTCTGAGAGTTTGTGGGGCCAAAGAGCGATACTGGGCAGAACACAAACTAGACTAATGCATTAGACTCTCCATTGCCGATATGGAGAAAATGTGTCGATGATGATAGCAGCTGTATACGTTTGGTCAGATACCTTCAATGCTTTCATGTTTGGTCACGGCCCGGCTGCCCCCACACTTGTCGATGTGCTCATGCTTACAGGCCTAGACATCAAAACTACCGATGATCGTAGTCTTTTCAATCGGAAACCCAAGCACAAAGCAGACACCCATAACATCGGCGGTTGGTCAGGATATATCCAAAAGTATCGGCAAACTGGATCAATTGGCTAGAGAGAGCATGCCATTTTCTTGAACATGTGGCTGGATAAGTTTATCTTTTGCGGCCGATCGGTAGGGCCGACTTGCATTTACCTAGCAGCTGCCGAGCGGTTAGCCAATGGTTCCCGATTCCCCCTTGGCCGATACCTTCTGAGTTCTGTGTATCATCTCCTTCATCAAGTGACTGAGAAGCTTTTGCTGGGTGAACCCATCAGTAATTTGGGAGGCCCCTGGTGGTTCATCAATATGTGGCTTAATGCCCATATGCATTAGCGTCTGCAATGGGACTTCTTTGCGCAGCAGTTTCCACAAGATATTGCTGAAGAGTACGAGTTGGTTGAAGATGAATCGGCAACTCGTTCGCCCCTCAACTTTGGCAAAGCCATCATAGTCCTTCCTAGGACCGATGCAAATGAGAACCAGATCGGCAGATTCTTTTGGACTTTCTACAATTGTTTTTCCCAGGATCTTCGAGCTTGGATGCCTTATGTCGATGAGGAGTCTAGATTCCCTCTCCTCTTTCATCCCACCGATGAAGCACTCAACAAGGATAATGACTTGATGATGGCCATTATCACCCCAAGGGCAATTCCAGTGAACACTTTTGGCAGTGGAAATAATACCAATACAACTGTTGGTCAACTGCCAATCAAACTCTGCTATGCCGATGTGGTCAAGCTAAGGGAAACAATCACTAGTGCCCTTGAGTGGATCAGAGTAGCTCAACTCCCACTAGACACCGATACAGCAGATGTCGATTTATCGACCTGGGTTCCAGCTTCCTTCGTCACCAAATCCCATAAGTTATGGTGGGAATAATAGAAAGAACAATTATTCACAGCATCGGCTCATGTATAGCAGAACATGATCGACTCCGAGCACGAAATCCCCATTGACGTTGTAAGTGTCCTTCCGATTCTGAATTCTTTCTTTACTTCTAACTTCATCGGCAACTGACTTCCTTATTTTGATAGGTTGATGACCCGGCACCATTGGTGAGCAAAAGTGGGTGTCCGTTCGATCTCCGACCAGTATCTCTAGTCTCTTCGATCGGCCATGACACTCCCAGCCAAGCAGCTCTGATGCACCGAGGAGTTCGCTACAAGAAGATGACCACCAAGCGAACAAAGGCCACTCCGTCGGTTGCAGCTGCCACCCTGGCACAAGCTTTTAAGGTAAAAATCCTCAATTTATTCTCGTCATACCAATTTAAGCCTATACTTATACTCTCCTTTCAGGGTGTATTGACTACGAGTGGAACGTCATCGGTAACTTTGCTCTGCACTAGACACCTTTTATTCTTAATGAGTTCTAGAAATATTCCCCTACTTTTATACTCAACTATTATATCTTGTAACAGCAAACCAGTGCATCGACAAGGGTCCAAGATGTTCAATAATCAGTTGCCGATGCCCCCCAGTCAACAGCTAGCAAAGCTGAACCCATGAGGAAATGGCAGAAGGCAGCACCATCCTCTCCATCTCATCCGGCGCCCTAAAGTCAAGCAGAACTGGCTGATACACCTGAATAGACAATTGATCCGTCTGACCAGGGCACTTCATCGACCGTTGTTCCTGAGCAAACAACCATCGCTTGCCCTCAACGTAAAATATCGATCATGAAGTCATTGCTGATGAACTCTTACAAAGATACCATCATCATTTTTAGTATTTAAACGACTTTGTAGCTAAAGATATTCCATCGACAGATCCAGCAGATCATGGCATAATACAAGTCACATCTCTAAGCCAAAGGCAAGAGATCGCTCTGAAACAAGTAAGCCATCTGACCTGTTCGATTTTGTACTATCCATATTCAACCTTGACTAACTCATCTTCTCTTCCTGCCTTCAGGAACAAGACTCTCTTGACAGCCTATTTTCTTTCACCATCGACATCTCTGATGATGAAGGAGAAGAAGCGAGTTGTTCCTTGGCACTTGGAATCGCATCGGCGGAAATCAAATCCAAGTTGGAAGATCTGTTAGGCCTACTGCAGCAAGACACAGCGCAACTGGTAGATGAATCCGACCTGGCCAAAGCTATCTTCAAGACTCTTCATGGTCAGATCGTTGCCGATGCCGAAGAGGTGCTTTCCCAAGTTGCCCATCTGGAGAGCCGCCAGCTGTAGTACCAAAAAGTTGTTCAACGCCTTGCCGACAGAGCTACCCAGGCCCAACTCAAAGAGGAGATGTTGCAGGTAAAACATGCTACCAATGAGAAGCACAAGAGCATCGGCACATTGCAATCTTCAGGCGCTGAACTAAAGCAGAAGATCTCCGATCTATTGGCAAAAAGAGAAGCTCTTCTTGCCGAACTTAAACAGGTTGAAGAAGCGCTAACCCAACCCAAGCAAGAAGAAAGCCAACTGCTCGATATGCTCAAAGATCTTTAGCAAGAAAGGGATCTCCAAGCCCACAAGGCCCTATAGATGAAGAAGAAACTGAAACTAGTAGAAGGCTCGACCGATGAAGACACCCGAGAAATAGAGGAAGCCAACTAGATTCACCTGCGTGTGATATCAGCCATCGAGACTCTGCTGAATTTATAAACTTGTTCATCGGCCATATGTCACACCAACTTTCTTACAAACACTAGTATTTGTCCAGCAGATAGGATTGTTATCGGCACTTAAACTTTATATGCATCGACCCAGATACTAGGGTAGTACCTTTTTAAATACTTTCCATTTAATGCTCTGGGAAATTCAACCCCTTCGAGGGTCTCCAGGATGTATGCATTGCCAGGAGCAGATCGACTTATCCAATAGGGACCTTGCCAATTAGGAGACCATTTTCCAAATTTTGAACTTTTAGTCCCAATCAGTAGAATTAATTTCCAATCCAAATCTCCATTAGCAAACTCCTTAGCTTTTACTCTTTTATCATACCATCTAGCTACTCTCTTCTTGTTCTCTCCTATATTCACCAAAGCTTTCAACTGATGCCCTGCCAAATCCTCTAACTCATCTTTCATCAGAGTAATATAATCATCGGTAGTTAAATGATCTTGAGAGAATACCCGTCGGGAGCCAATTTTGATCTCCCAAGCTAATACAACATCGTGCCCATATACCAACTGATATGGTGACACTTTAGTCGCACCATAACACGCCATCCGATACGACCATAGGGCTTCATTTAATACTGTATGCCACCGTTTAGGATTTTCTTCAATCTTACACTTGATGAGCTTAATGTTCCCCTTGTTAGAAGCTTCGGCCTGCCCATTAGCTTGAGCGTAATAAGGAGAAGAATTCAACACTTTAATTCCCATATTGATTGCAAATTCATCAAACTCCTCTGATGTAAACATGGTACCCTGTTCGGTCGTAATCATTTGAGGAATACCAAATCAGTAAAAAATATCCTCCATTACAAAATCAATCAGGTTGGCCAATATCACTTTTTTGAAGGAATAGCTTCAACCCATTTAGTGAAATAATCAGTGGCAACAAGACTAAACTTATGCCCTTTACTTGACGGTGGATAATTTTGGCCGATGAGATCAATAGCCCATCCCCGGAATGGCCAAGGTTTAATAACAGGATTCATAGCCAATGCGGGTGTTCTTTGAATATTGCCAAACTTTTGACATCCTTGACACCCTTTGAAATATTTGAAGCAATCTCCAAGAATAGTCGGCCAATAATATCCATTTTTTCTAATCATCAACTTCATTTTAAAAGCCGATTGGTGTGCTCCACATACCCCCTCATGAATTTCACCCATCAAACTTTTTGATTCATCGTCACCGAGACATCTGAGTAAAACTCCATCCACAGTACGATAATATAGCCTGTCATCAAGAAGTACATACTTGGTGGCTTGAAACCTAACGCGTCTCTCAACTTTCTTAGATGGATCTTTTAAGTACTCAATGATTTTCATTCTCCAATCATCGATACCGATTGCCGCTGAAAACGCCTCTAAGATAGGCTGATACACCGAAGCATGTTGAGCTAACCGATTGGCTACTTTGTTATGTAATCGGGGAATGTGTTCTAGATAGAAATCCTTGAATTCCTTCAATAATTGTAAACACCTCTCATAATGATATTAAAATTTCACTTCGGCATTCAAAAACTCCAACCAACTATTTTATAACAAGCATAGAATCACCAAATATTTCAACAGCATCGACACGAACTTCTCTCAGTAACTTTAATCCTTTCACCAGAGCTTGGTACTCAGCATGATTGTTTGTCGATGTAGCAACAATCGGTAATGAAAATTCATATCTCTTTCCTAGGGGAGAAATTAACACTATGCCGATACCTGCCCCTTGATCACATGTAGATCCGTCAAAGAAAAGCGTCCAAGGAGCAACTTCCAAAGAACCCACCGAACTACAATGTTGGGTGAAAAAATCGGCCATAATCTGTCCCTTGACTGCCTTAGCCGATTCATAACGTAAGTCAAACTCCGACAATGCTAGTACTCATTTACCGATTCCACCACTCATAATCGGCATTGACAACATGTATCTGACCATGTCTTCTTTGCATATGATAGTACATACGACCAATAATAAATAATGCCTTAATTTAGTACAAGAAAAGTATAGACATAAACACAATTTCTCAATGGCCGAATACCTCGTCTCAGCATCCACCAATCTTCTACTTAAATAATAAATCACATGTTATTTCCCTTCAAATTCTTGAATTAGAGCTGAACTGATAACTGTATCAGCGGTCGATAAATATAATCGGAAGGGTTTTCCATGTTGAGGTGGAACTAGCACCGGAGGATTTATCAAATAATTCTTAATTTCATCTAAGGCCCACACAAACTCTTGATCAGCTTTTAATTTGAGCAAAGGACTGAAGGCTTTGATCTTAGCCGACAGATTGGATATGAACCTCCTAATGAAATTAATCTTGCCGATCAAGGACTGTAGCTCAGTTTTATCGACAGGAGCGACTACCTTGTTGATTGCATCAATTGACCTTCTACTAATTTTAATTCCCCTCTGATGTACCAAGAAACCCAGGAACTGTCCTGCCGATACACCGAATGCACATTCTTCAGGATTCATCTTTAAACCATGCTGCCTGGTGCATTCAAGTATCTTTCGTAGGTCGGCTAGATGCTTTATAAAATCTTCAGACTTAACCACCACATCGTCAATATAGATCTCCACTAACGTGCCGATGAACTCATGAAAGATAAAGTTCATAGCCCTTTGATAGGTAGCACCGGCATTTTTCAAACCAAAAGTTATAACTATCCATTCAAACAAACCAACATGACCTGGACATCTGAAAGTAGTCTTGGGTATATCTTCTTCAGCCATGAATATTTGATTATACCCTGCATTGCCATCCATAAAGCTAATAACCTGATGCCAGGCTGCAGCTTCGACCAATAAATCGGCAACTGGCATCGGATAGTCATCCATTAGTAAAGCTTTATTAAGATTCCTAAAATCAATGCATACGTGAAGTTTTCCATTTTTCTTGTATACAGGAACAACAATTAGAAATCCACACAGCATACTGACACTGCCGAATGAACTTAGCTTCAATTAGTTTGGTTATTTTAGCCTTAATATCGGGAAGAATATTAGGGTTACATCGACGCGTTGGCCGCTGATGTGGCCGAAATCCAGACTTAATAGGCAACCGATGTTCAACAATTGATCGGTCCAATCCAGGCATCTCAGTGTAATCCAAAGCAAAACAATCTTTATATTCTCTTAGCAAATCGGTCAATTGTTACTTACACTCGGAATCTAACTTAGCACTAATAAAAGTAGGCCTTGGTTTATCTACGCTACCTATATCTACTTCTACCAAATCATCAGCCGATGTAAACCCTATCCTAACTTTCCATCATCGGTGAATTTATCCATTAAAACTCTTCATCAGAACCGACTGCTTGGATCGGTGGAATTTCATAATCAACAATTTTTCGGAAATCTTTTTCCCTGGCTTCCCTTGATATGCACCTAGTTCCTTCATAAGTATCTGACTCTATCGATGCAATGATGTAAGAAGAATCTCAAGGGACGACTTCAATTTTATCGCCAACCCATTGAACAAGGCACTCATGCATTGTGGAAGGAACACAACAATTGGCATGAATCCAATATCTCCCCAACAGTAAGTTGAATGCGCCCTTTCCATTGATAACAAAGAACGTCATCGGCAAAGTCTTATTGCCTATAGTCAATTCAACACAGACAGCTCCTTTAGCTGGAGACACATTGCCCTCAAAGTCTTTTAGCATCATATCGGTCTTAGTTAAATCTTGATCTCCTTTGCAAAGCTTCGGATACATCACATAGGGCATAATACTGCTAGCAGCTCCTCCATCAATGTGTATTTTAGAGACCGGCTGCCCATCAACCCTACCTTTAACAAACAGAGCCTTGAGATGCTGCCTCTCATTATTAGAGGGTTTCTAAAAAATAGCCATCATTGGATCAAGTGCCAACTGAGCTGTCTGACCAGGGAGACTAATTTCCTCATCATCACTAGAGGGTGCAAGAAATTCCATTGGCAACATGAATACCATATTGACATCTGCCGATAGTCCTTTCCCCTTGCGGTTCAATTGTTGCCGATTTTCAAACTTAGAAGAGCTTTCTTCCCAATACAAATCTTCCTGATGTTCCCACTGCATCCTCCTCCTTTGTGTTCTTGTCAAACCTTCCGGACACCATCGGGGAAGTTTTGTCTTCCAAACTGGCTGATAGCGGACTTCCTTTGACTCCACAAGATGAATGGTAGAATCTCTGCAGAATATCCATTCATCGGGAACCCGTGCATTCGCCATCTCTTCAAGTTCTTCTTGATTCATTGGGAAATAACCGACACGTCCACCAAGTCTTTCATGCACATTAAGCGTGCTGCCAGCTGATCATGTACTGATGTTATTCCCCTTATCAGCTCATTGAAATGTCGATCATTGAACTGGAATCTCTGATTTGTCTAATCATGTCAACAGTAGCAATTACATTCAGGACAATCTTCAACAGTCGGCAACTTGATATTTTGTTCCCAATAGTGAACAAAGAATGTGCAATCCCAATGATCTTTATGTCGATTCCACTCTTCTCGATGCCTTTCTTCCTGCTGACGTCGATACTGATCCTCATGTTGCTGCCAATTCTCTTGATACCACCTATGGGTAATCACAACACCAGATCGGGGACACCATCCAGAGCTGCTGCCTTCCCTTAATAAACCCTTTTCTTTGGTGTCATCGATAGTTATCTGATGTTGGGGATCTACCAATGTGTTCTTCTCAGCTGTTTCTAACATCAAGACCTTAGTCTTACCCTTGGCATGTAATATATTTGTGGGGAAAGGGTGCTAATCAAGTTTCATCGGCTTCTGAGTTTTATCAAACTTGATCCTCCTAGATTCTCTAGCCGATTGCAACTGCTGCCTAAATACTTTGCATTTATTTGTACTATGTGTCGGTGTTTTGACCTCGGGGGGTGACACCAACGAGTGAATTTCTGCGCATGCTCCCTTTTCCAGGTGGTGATACAAGAATGACACAAAGATTTATCCTGGTTCGGGCAAAGGAAGGCGCTACGTCCAGCGGGGGAGGAGACTTTGTATTATCTTGCACCGAAGTGCTTGTACAGGGGTGAATACAAGCAAATGTAGCCAAGAGTTCTAAGTCCTAGCAAATGGTGGTGGGTGAATCGTATTCTACGAGTTGTGTTCTATGCGTATGTCGCCCTCAGTGTCCCCTTTTATAGTTCCAAGGGGAGACCTAGGTTACAGGGTATAGGCATTAGAATAAGCCTTGATAGGGGTATGGCGCGCTGACCTACTCGAGGCCTCCGTACCGGCGTGACCACGAGCCGTCTTGTTATAGGGTACTTCGGTGACAATAGCGCGTGCGCTCCTGAATTCAGCTCCTATACATCGTCTTGTATTGGCTTAGGCGCTAGCACGCTTGTACGTCGTGGCAGTAGTCACGTCTGGGGTGGTTGAAGCGCTGACTTCCATCGTCTAATCCTTTCCTGGGAAGGAACATGTCTGCTCGAGGGCCGGGTGGCACGAGCGGCCTTGCTGTGTGGGAGCGCTAACTTCATGCGTCTCGAGGGGTGCCGTGATGAGATACCACGTCTGCTATACTGTACCGCATCATACCTTTATCCATCCTTGGGGATAAAGCTGGAAAAGGTGGAGATTTGATGGGTGCTTGTTCCCCTATCACGCTTCCCATGACTGTCGAGTTAGGTGGGAGCATGGCAGTCGCATTAAATGCCCTGACTTCTATACCCGCGATAGGCGGCGGGAGACGCTTTTGCGCTCGAGGCGTGTCGGCTCGCTCGAGCTACTTCCGTATTCGACGGTTTCTGGTTATCGAGCCCCTAACAATTGGCAGGACCCTGTTTCCGTGCTCGATGCCACGATCGACACCGGGCCCTGGCGATCGCGCATTTATGCTGGAGCGTTGAGTTGGAGCCTTGATTTGTTCGTGAATCCTCTTGTTGTGAGCGTTGGCTAGGATACCCCCTATTGATATCCTCAACAGTAGCCCCCCGAGCCTCTGTTCGAGCACTTGTGTTCGAGCAGAGGTTCTTCTGATGGTCGAGTTTTCGTAGGGGTTCCGCGAGCGACCCCAGCGGGGGTAGCCCCCGAGCCCTTGGAGGAGTCTTGGACTCCTTTGAGGGTTGTATTGCTTTTCAGATGCGACAGCTAACCTATTCTTCCTTTTCACCAAATGGCGTTTGTTCCGGGAGGGAGCCTCTGATCCTCGTTGGCTGGCTTTACCTTTTCGAGGCAAGGAGCATGACGTACTCCCGGTGGAGCGAGTGTCATCGTCCTAGGTGAGCTTCTATCGTGTAATCCAAGCGAGAACTCGTGCCGCGTTCGATGAGGTTGGCTGCAGCCTGGAGGTGTTCTCATTAAAGCTGGGCCAGCGTGGTCGAGGATACTGGTCTCGTTCGATAGAGTCCAATGGCTCGACGCCTCCCTCAGTGGGGACTCCATTCGACCTTCTTGCCCCTGCCTTGGATACTCCCAGCGGGTTCTTGAGGCAGGCCTCATTTTGACCCCTCGCTGGGCGCCCCTGACTCTGGTACTCGAGGATGACCGTCGAACCCATCCGGTGGGTCGGTCTACACTCCCTCGAGGTTTTCATGGCGGCGCGTGCCTGCCTTACCTTGCGACGGAAGGAAGCGTCGTGGCGGTTCACTTTCTTGCCTCTTGGGCGCACCTTTTTAGGAGGGAGCCGTTGTGGTGTAGTTCAGTTGGCGGAATCCGTAACGTCTTGTCAGAGAGAGAAATAAGACCGTTAGGCCGTGCATTTGTTGAGGAAGTTACCGTGTTTGTCGGATCCGTCCGTTGGGGAGCATCTACAAATATCAGGGGGTTGTCCGGCTGCCGTCTCTTCTGCATCCTACCACTGCTCTCGCCCTTGCTTCCTCTGCATCTTCTTGTGCGCTTTGAAGCACAACACACCCTCGAGTGAAGAGATCCATAGAGTCACCCTCCACCTCCAGATGCCTGTGAGACTCTGTCGACGAAAGCTAGTCGGCAGTCTACCTTGGGGTATACCCACGGTAGTAGTTTATCGGTAGACGGTGCGCAAACTACGAACTCGATGGTGACGCAAGACACGGACAAGCTTTTTATC
>Ga0182004_10004250_pt1 | contig 11528 bp, 8 predicted proteins | sample Sormic07211540_1_FD_120479 | JGI IMG/M metagenome (GOLD analysis project Ga0182004, IMG submission 120479) | Endophyte microbial communities from Sorghum bicolor roots, Mead, Nebraska, USA - 072115-40_1 MetaG | ecosystem: Host-associated > Plants > Roots > Unclassified | place: USA: Nebraska...
CCCCCCCCCCCCCCCCCCACACAAAAAAAAACAAAACTCACATTGATGTTCTGTGGCCTTGTCATCCACAGAAGGACTGCTTTCCCCAGTAATGTCAGCCTGCTCAGCAAGAACCACCTCCCCCTCATACACTGGCTCTTGATTTTCATACACCATATTTGTGGCGCCAAGTATGTGCTCTTCACCTTGGTATATTGGTTCACATTCCTGAATGCTTGAAGGTAGAGGCTCAGAATTATCTAATGAATCACTTTCCACATCCAGTTCTGTTGTAGCATGACCTGGAACAGCTCCACAAATTGCAACTGACGAGTCACAAGCAGCCTCAGTATCTTTAGACTGGCCATGAATTTGTACATCAAACTGTTCTCTGCAGGTTTCTTTATCACCTTCAACAAGAGTAGGAACAGCAGGTTGGTGGTCACTGGTAGCAAAGGATTCATGGGATGGACAAGGAGTAGATTCTGAAGATTGAACGGGTATATCAAGGTCCCCTGGTAACACATTCTTTATTCCACTGTCCTCTGGTTCTTTAGATGTCAAAGTTTCTTGGGATTCTTCAGGCACAACTTCACTGCCATTAAGAGCACCATTTGTGATGGAGGCATCATCACTCACAGCATGATCGCCATGTTCCTCTCTTTTTGCAGCCCCCACCACCTCAGGTGCTTCTGACTGAAAACTCTCACTTTGTGGTGCCTCCATGTTGGACGATGAATGACTATGTGAAGTGTCAAAAGAAACTTCTCCATCAACTGCATCCCCACTTTCAGCTTTGGATAGATTGAGGACCCTCATCAGTTCCTCTTCTTCCTCAAGGTCACCTCGCCTTTTATGTGGTTCAGTTGAGTTTGAGAGAGTAAGTTCATCAAATGATCTCCCACGAGAAACACTGGGAGACGGAATCTTTAAAGCTGCAGTTGTTGCGGCAGCAAAATCAACAGTTTCTTCCTCCACATGTTTATTTTCTTCTGTTGGTTTACCTGACTTGAATTCAGCAAGTCCAGAAGCAAGAGCATTGTACGACTTTGATCCAATAGCAGTAGCAGTTTCAGTATCCTAAATAAAGACAATATGAATCAGCAGTGGTAAGCAGGTGGCTTGCAAGTTGCAAAATGAACTGTCTTTTTATCTATTGTATTGGAAAAATTACTGGGTACTACCAAATTAGTAAGGACCGTCCATTCTATTTAATCAAATGGCTAAGAATAAAGGAGATGACCTATTACCGGCAACAGGTCATTCATAACTATTAAATGCATCTTAATGATTTTCAATTTGAAAGCTTAGAAAGTAATGTATCTGTAACATGTACATATTCATTTTTTTCCAAAGCGAGGAACACCACCATTTCAATCAGAAATACAAGTTTACCGACCAGAATCAGATAACGAGAGGAACGTGACATGGCAGGCCCATACATAGAGTAACCTACAAACAGATCCAACATGTATGATCTTTTGTTCATATAAACATTTGTCCATGTCTACTGTTTTGTAGTGAATAATTGCAGAGCTAACACAGAATGGATCCAACGTGTAATACAGGTGGGTTGTGAGAATACAAGATAAATGTTGCAGGTGAGTGCTAAGTAACAAAACTATTTTTGGGTCATATGTAATATAAAATGTGTCAGAAGTGACAAGGAACAAGTATAATTGGCGGTAGTAGACAAAATTAAATTCAACCTGTGTTGTGTTCACAGATATTTTGTCAAGATAACGTGGTGGACCTTGCGTGTTATTTTTTCCAAACCGAGGATAATCCCATTTCCAATAAAAAACAGAAAACTTGCCTGTTAAATTGATGGACACGTTTCGAATTTTGACGGTTTCCTAACTGATGGACACAACCAACCAGTTTCAAATTTTGGTGGTTTCCTAATACCCATATCAGGGGACAACTTCTCTACGTAGATAAATTCGGTCAGTAATTAACTTTCCTTTTAAGTCTTTCCTAGTGCAACCCTGTGAGGGCACCAGCTGCAACCGGTTAATTGGAAACTACTTTTTTAATTGCACTAGTCCTTTCAGAAAGTGGATAATCTAGGTCTGCACACGTGAGTATCTTAAAAGAGATCATTATGTAGACTATACAATTTTAGGCAGACATAAATATCGAACCAGAAGTGAATCAACAACACAGAGGCAGGTAGTCACAGGGTATGGATCCTAGACTAACGATCGCTTTGCATAAGATAGCAAACATACCACATTCTGGAAAAGCGTGTGTGCCTGCGCATGCACGTGCACACACACAAAGACCTACCAAGCCAATGGCATAACCCAATGATGGAAACAAAGGGACTTTCTACTAGGACTAAAAGAATCAGTTGTATCAATTAAACTACAAAAAACTATCTCATAACTATGTCGGATGGTTTAGGCGATGGATTAGAATGATAAAGTGAGTGCAATATTTAGGAACAAAATGACATGCACAACTCTAACTGACATCAGCAACATCACAAGATAACAAAGGCCTATAGCATTTTTGCTATGTGGAAAGATAGCACACCTGAGGGTCCACTATCCATCCATGGTATAGCGGGATATCCAGAAGATCAAATATAGCACGTTCTCGGGTGAACTCAAAGTCATCAATCCTGCAACATACAGACCCCAGTAAGCATCAAAATAAACATGTCATCACAGGCGCACGTAACAAAAAACTGGTCAACAAGCCAAAAACCCTTACGCACTTCCTGAACATCACGTTCACATCAATGCCTGTCGCGAGGCGAGGAAGAAGATCAATGGCATCTGCGACATTCTGCTCCCGGTTGCGAACATACTCCTCATCCTTGTCCTATGAATTGCAACTCGAAACCATTAAGACACCAAGAAATGCCAGAACCAGCAACCCTAACTACTAGATTCCAGCCCGCAAGCTGCTGCTGCGTCCCAAAACAACCCCGTTCCCGCATTGATCGACCCCTAACACAAACAATCCATCCGATCTCGCGAGAGCTAGAGACGAACCTGTACGGCGATGTTAGGATCGATGAGGCGCTCGGCCACGAGCGAGAGCAACTTCTGCTGCGACACCTCGCCCTCGTCAGGGTTCAGGCTGATCACATTCTTCAGCAGAAGCACGTTACCTGCACAAACGCGCACCGGTGGCATGAACATCGCGGGCAGACACTAGGCACGCGGCGAACCCGCGAGGGTTCGGAGTCGAACTGGAGGGTGGGGAAGGAGCTCACAGATTGCGAGGAGGGGGCAGGGCCCGTTGTCGTTCTGGTAGACGATGGGCGTGCGTCGTCCGAGGAAGTCGACGGCCCTCGTCCGGTGCATCACCTCGGGCGGCTCGGTAGGCTGGGGCAGGGGAAGGGGCTGGGGATCCGCCTCCGCCGCGCCCGGCGGGGCCACCGGCGAGGGGAGGTGGGGCGAGGGGTCGGACGACATGGGGTGCGGATCTCCCACGCGTTCGCTCGCCGCGACGCGGAAGGGAGGGAGGTCGCCGGAACCCTAACCCTAGGGCGACGCCGCGGGGGTCGCCGCCGCAGGAGGAGGCGCGCGCGCGCGTGCGGTGTCGACTAGTGGATTGGAGAAGGCGAGGACGGCGGAGATGGGGAGGGAGGGGAATAGGGCCTTGTTTAGTTGGCAAAAAATTTTGACAGGGAATCTTGAAATTTTTTAGTAACTAAACAAGGCCTAGAATACGAGGCAGTGGGTGGGGGTCGGCTGGGAGAAGGTGGGCGAATGGAGGGTGTATTTAGCAAAACAGTAACCGCCTGTGTTTTTGCAGATTAGTCCTTCGTTAATCGTTAGTGAGTTTTTTTTTTGGATTGGTGCCTTAGCTTCGAGGTTTCTGAGAGTTTTGCAGTTAGGGCCTGCAGTTTTGATGATTAGCGGTGATGTGTACTGTAATATTTGAGGAGGTGGTAGTGCTCTTGTAGATAGTTCATTGCTACTAACACAAGTTTACCGCAACGCGGCTGCAACGACTTGCAATTGCAACTAACAAACTTGATGACTAATCCAAGTAGATTTTCCTTTTTGAAAGTACAAGCACTTTGCGTCTTTGTCAAATGTCTAAGGAAAAAAATGATACATATTGATTATTCATATTTCTCAATAGCTAGAAAAAATAACTCTTATGAGGATTTCCATGGCTAGTGTAGTGGACCATGAGATACATATAGCAATCTAGTGTTGGCGTGCAAGCGTGGAGGTGATAGAGTGTCTCAAATAGGGCAAATGAAGATACTCGAGTTAGTAATAAAGGAGTAACGACAAACGATGATTTTGACCAAAGGAATGTCATAAAATACGAGAAGCCGACAAGACGAGGGCGCTTTTGTTCTCGATCACATGAAATGTAGCCTTTCCCTAGATTTAATTGCCTACGACATTCGTTACCTATAACGACATAGGGGAAACGTCCTCCATTTTGTCATAATGTGATGCCATAAACCAAACCTAAGAGCTGCCGAAAGTTCACGCGACTACCCCCACTCGTTGCACCGAGGATCCTTTTGGCGCCACTCATAGGAAAATAAAAACTATTGCACTCGGGAGCTCTTTGGCTTAACTGGGATTTGCTAGTAAATTGAAGGAAAAGGAAACATGCAATGACAAGGTGGCACACAAGTAAACTTTGCTTTGGTAGTTTAAGGTAAGTGATCCATATAACTTTAGTTAGTATATATAGTAGCCTCAACCATGACCTAAAACACAAAACACATGGGTGCTATGTGGACAAAACATATATCGTTAAAAGGAATTAACCGTCATGTCAGTGACAAATGGAAGAAAGAACTTTGACAAGGAGTCATTACAGCTCGTGACCTTAGCTTGAGCATAGAGTCTTGGAATGGTGTTGAGGGGCCTAATCAAGAGAAAAATGTTATAAATAGATGTCACTTGAAACACTGATGATACACCTTGCTTGATTATTCTAGGACGTGTGTCTGATCACTGCTATTCTAGATCGACCAATATATACTATACATAGTAAAAGATATGTATATATACATTAGTCCATCTAGATGCACAGTAAAAAAACATATACACACATATAGAAAAGTCGGAACAATTTATGATTTTAGAACCCAGCAGGGAGTAGCTTTTATTTGCGCAATATGATTAGTATATACACGAATGCTTATAGGAAAATTATTTTGCAGGGGTAGTGGGCACTGCCCATGTTGACTTGAACATAGGCCTCGTTTAGTTCACCCCCAAAACCCAAAACTTTTTAAGATTTTCTGTCACATCAAATCTTGCAGCATATGCATAGAGCATTAAATATAAATAAAAATAAAAAGTAATTACACAGTTTGTCTGTAAATCACGAGACGAATCTTTTAAGCCTAATTACTCTATGATTGGACAATGTTTGTCAAATAAAAACAAAAAGTGCTACAATGTCGTTTTCCTAAAATTTTTTGGAACTAAACAAGGCCATAGTTCACCAAGACCCCCAAGTGGAGCATAAACCCCAGGTGACAACGAAGACACGAGGTAGCAGTGAAAGATGCAAACGGCAGCACACAGCATAGAGGAGTCCTGATGATCATCTGGAAAAGGAGATGACACGACAGTGACTTGCCGTTGCTGGACCGACCTCTCTTCACAGTCCACACGCAGCGGATCCGATCGATCGATCGATCGATCTCGGCCGGACGCACGTCACGTACGTCGTCGTTTCCTTTGTTTGGAATTTGGATACACGCTCGCTGGCTCGAGTCTTTCTTAACACTCAAGGAAGGAAGAGGACGCGCTTTCCATCCGGGGCTTGGCGGAGTCGTGGTCGTCAAGTCCAACGGACTCGCTCAGCCAGCAGGCGCCCGGACCCCGCCCCAGCCCGTAGTACGTTTCCTCTGGGTCTTGGAGCATCTAAAGCAGTACGAGAAAAATACCAACCAAATCCTGCAGGGGCGACCAAGCAAAATAGCATGCGCTGCAGTCGCTATCCATCTCCGGCCGTTGCAACGGTAAGGAGCGCGCGGTGGTCGTCGATCGTGAACTGGATCGGAGCGCGCGCGGCAGCAGGTGAGGTGATGACCCCTTTCCGCTTTGCACGCAGCACGCGCCATGTCGATTATCTGGTCTGCTGGCGCGAGGATTATGCTTGCTGATGCTGATTGCTGCTGCAACTGCGCGCGCACCTAAAACCACGTGACCCGCGCCCCGCCGACAGAGAAATGGTGCCTCCAGCAGCAAGGCGCTTTGGGATGAATGACGGTCCATTAATTTGCCGAACAATGCCTATCAAAGCCTTGCCGAATCCGCCCAGTTAACACGATCGGCTCGTCCTTTCATATACAGGGCCTCCTTTTTTTTTTCTCTTGATTGAAGAACCAGAAACGTGGAACATGATCAAGTTCCTCGTTTCGAAAATATTCATTCATGTTCTTGACTTGGAAACAATGACATTTTCACATTATAAAGTATCCCCCGAATGTCCATTTCCATTCCGGTTCCTTTTTAGGAACATGGCTATACTAGGTAGGGATACTCCATCGGTCCTAAAAATAGAAAGAATATGTATGTTATCAATGAACATTACTACTATTAAATTAATAACAAAGTATATTTTTTATAGTAAACTTATTCGAGACATACATTAGCACTATTTTTTATAAGATTTCTAAAATTTCTTTAAAAAATTGTCTCGGTTTAAATTTAGAATTGTATTTTTTGGGTGGATGGAGTACATGTACATATAGATTTCAAATTTTGGCTACTACATGTGCTACACCGAGAGCTGCTTTTTTTTAAAGCCGTTTTTTCTCATTACTCATTGGCTAACAAATTATTAGCAACAATTACAATTATATCATTAGAGACAGAATTAGAGATGATCCACTCACCTTCAGTACACATATAACCCAAACTAGGCAACTCGTGAGTGGCTTCATTACAAGATCTACTAAGGCCTTGTTTAGTTCACATCAAAAATCCAAAACTTTTCAAGATTTTCGCCACATCGAATCTCGCGGCATATGCATGGAGTATTAAATATAGATGAAAACAAAAACTAATTGCACAGTTTGCATGTAAATCGCGAGACAAATCTTTTAAGCCTAGTTACTCCATAATTGGACAATGTTTGTCAAATAAAAACAAAAATGCTACAATATCAAAATCCAAAAACTTTTCGGATCTAAACAAGGCCTAACATGAACACACCCAAAACTAGTAAAATTTGATCTAGCCTGGAACTTCATCACCTCAATCAAATGACCCAAAGCCTGATTCATCATACGCAGCCGAACCAGAGCGCTCACAACCTCCTGAGTATGTGTCTCCAAAATAACCTGACCAATGCCCAAGTTAGCCACTATCTGCATTTCCTGAAGGCAGCAGGCATTGTTTAGTTCTCCCTAAAAACAAAAACTTTTTAAGATTTTCCGTCACATTGAATTTTGCAGCACATGCATTGAGAATTAAATATAGATGAAAACAAAAACTAATTGAACAGTTTGCCTGTAAATCGGGAGACGAATCTTTTAAGCTTAATTACTCCATGATTGGACTTTTTTGTCAAATAAAAACGAAAGTATTATAGTGTTAAAATCCAAAATTTTTTGGATCTAAACAAGGCCTAAATTCATATTGAAATACACCGGGAGCTGCTAATAAAAGCTATATACGCGAAAACGTTTGAAATCACGGGAAGAAAAGCGGAAAAAAGAGAGATGATCGTTAATGCACCGCAAAATGGAAGTGTTAGACATGGGCCTTGAAGTACTGCCATACCATGGGGCGGCCCAGTGTACGCACTTTCTCTCTCATTGGCCGGGCCGTCAGGTAGGAAGCCCAACCCAAAAGCGCCCATTTCGTGAATTACTCACCGTGATGCGGCCCAGCCCAGTTTTTCCAACGTGTCGCGGATACGTCGCCTGCGTGCGCACTCCTCATCGTCGTCGTCGTCGTCCTTACTCCTGACGTCCTCGCTCGCCCGCCGCCCGCAACTTCTCTGCAATTTTGCGGGTTGCGGCCACCCCCCCCACGCCCCCCCCCCCACACACACACCGCCGTCGCTCGTGAGCCCGCGCGCACGTGCCTCCTCTCCGGCGCGAGCCTCGCGATCTAAATGGGTCTCGTCGAGCAGGTGGAGGCGGCGAGGCACCCGTACATCGCCCGGCCGAGGTAAACGCGCTCTCCTGCCGCGCTCTGCTCGCTACACGCTACTGCGGTATCGCTTTTTCTTCTTCTCTTTTTTCTCCCCGATGCGCTGTGCCGCGAAGAATTTGTTCAAACGTGTTCCGCTGCAGATATTAAATTTTGTTTTTTCAGGTGTCTGAATAGGGAGGATCAGATGGTGCATCGATGCATGCCTCGTTGGGAAGGACCGGAAAGTTGGTCGTCTCTCTTTAACCAATTAACGAATGCTGCTCAGAAATCCTGTCGGCTGCTACAGTTCGCTGTAAATTTAGCGTCATGTCTGCTTTTTTAGCTTTCACTTGCTGATCACAGGGAGAAGTAAGACAAGCAGACACAAAATAACTCTCCTTTTCACCAAGAAATGCAGTGTCCATAATATGTTATTCGTCTACCATAGAGTGAGTTTGATTTGATATGATATCTGTTGGAACTTGGAAGAGTGGATATGCTTTAACAGTTTGTGACTTGAGATGTTCATTTTCGGCTTCGTGCAGGTCATGAACCTGTAAAAGATCGATTCCTTATCAGGAGTAATGATCACCGGCAAAGTGGCAAACGAAACATGTGTGCTTCGAGGTCTTGAGGATACAATCAGGTAACATTTGCTTCGAGGACTATTAAAGGATTTGTCCCATTTAGTTGATGCAACTAGTAATTACCATCTTTGCATGCATTGACTGCTTAAGAGCCCTAATGACACATGTGCAGAATACAAGACCTTCTTCATTTTGTTTTCTTTTCTAGCTTGACTTCACGATTTGACGACCTAGCGGTCGCAAGAAAAAGAAAAACGCTAGATAACTGTCTGCCACTATTACCTTGTTATTGTTTTTAGTTAATCACTTAATCTTAAGTATATCCTCAGAATTTTGTCTCAAGTGTTCACTTAGGTGTGGATACAGACATATTGTCTTCTACAAATCAGTTGCCGAAAGTGAGAATTTAATTAGAGAATATGCATCATGCATGTCATGAAAGTGAGCTTCAGGCATCAATGATAACTGATAAATGGCTGTAGTTTGATAGAGAAAAGTAATGTTTCCATTATGGACCCAAATGACATTATTTCTCTTAAACCGAAACAATGTGGACTCCATCATAAGGACTGTCACATCTCAGAAACTGCCAAAAAAGTGAAAGCGTCTTTACTCACAAAGTCACAAGTATGCTGTACTGTATACTGCACTTATTGCGGCTTCCCTGAAAGATGCATGTTTACTAGAAGCTAATTGCATCAATCCCTTGGATGTGAGCCTGAGAGGTTAGGAACAGACTACTAGATGAAGCAAAACAGAGATCTTGTTGCGGGAACCTGTTCATGTTTTTGCCATCTGAACCTGAGTGTCATATCAGTGTTTCAGCGTTGTTGCTCTATTATATAATATATCAGTGTTTTTTTTTTCTTTGTTTCCAGAACAACTGTTTAGGACTGTCAGGACCAGTATTTAAACCTTGTACTAGAGAGGTATAGAATCCTGTTATATGTTTGTATTGGCAGTATAATTACTAATGTGAATTTCTCTGATCGCTTACATAATATTGTTGTCTTGCTCCTGCTTTCTCATCTTACCTACTGGAGTAAAACATGTAAATTCTTGAAGTGGTAATGCCACCAATCTCAGTAGTAATTCCATCAGGCATGCTACATGGACACTCATTGCACAACCCATTAAAAGCACGTGATAAAACATCACTTATTGATGGTGTCATCATCCTTGTCAGGAATGTGGTGCAGCGTCTATGTTCCTCTTTTAGGCCTGTTTGGTATAGGTCACAACAGCTTCATGAGCTGTTTTTTTTGCCAAACACTTATTTCCAAAACAGCTTCATGGGTGAAGCTGTTTTTCCCCTCCTCTCACAAAAACATAAGTTGGATGAAGCTGAAAAAAATTAGCTTATTGCAGCTTCTCCTTCGTTTCTCTCTCTCAACTATGCATGAAGTAGTTGGTGAATCTATTTTGCCAAACACTTTTTCCAAAACAGCTTAGCTTCATCTAGAAAGTCACTCATGAAGCTATTTTCTAAAAAAACAGCTTTACTAGTGAAGTTGAGCTGTGCCAAACAAGCCCTTAGTTTTGCGCTTATTGCGATAGGATCCGATATACGCACGCTTGCTCAGCGTTGTTGTTCTCTTTGTGCCTCTCTCTCTCTCTCTCTCTAATACTTCAGTTTGTAAACCATCACTGGTACCAAAACTTAGTTGCCCTTTTACCTTCTGGCTTCTGAAATGACCTTCCGCTTCGCTGTACTCTCGCCAAATGGTAACAGCTTAATTGCAGCTCTGTAAATCTGTAGTAGACAGAGTAGCTTTACAATACCAATGCAAAACACAAGTAGCCCTTGTTGGTAGTTTCCACTTTTTCCACAAGAAAGAAACAAATGGTGGGGCGAGCTGGCTCACCAGGTTGCTCCCTCTGTCCCTCACTTTCAGATAATCAGTCCAGTAGAGGCTTGCTTCCCCCTCCTGTTTCCATTAAAAAAAAACCTTTTCAGATAATCAGATTGGTACAACCACGGATCCATTCCCTTGCTCTGTTTTCATTTCCTCTGACTACACACCTCTCTATCTGCAATTTTTTTTCTCACTGGATGCCTCTTCATTCTCTGCAGATGAAAACGACTCTCCGGAACACCACCGCAAATAATTGGGAACAGCGAGCTGGCTGTCACTGTGTGGTTCAAAGTCCAGACTCCAGACCAGACCACGGGCTGGGCGCGGACCGCGGGGCGAGCAAGGACGGCGGACAGGCACGCACGAAGCCACGAACGCACGCACGCACGCACGGGCGGCGCGGGCTACAGGTACTGGTACAGGGCGCCACCCCCACCGGCCGCTCGCCGTGTGCACGTGTGCATGAACTTGTCCTCCCGGCGTTCCATCACGCATTCATGCGCGCCGCGGCTGTTGCCGATTGACTCGGCGCTTGCTTGCCCTTGCCCGTGGCGTCGGAGGGGACATCGGGGGTGGCCCGGAGCTGGAGCTGGCGGGGCGCGCGCGGCCCGCCGGAGACACGGCACATGCTGCCCGCACGGCGTGCGCAGTTCGCGTCGCCGCACTGCTCATCAGGAGACGCGCGCACTGCTTGCTTGCTCCCGTGCTGCGTGGGGCGAGGGGCCAGAAGGCTCAGGTCAGGGCTGGGCGTGCGTGCGTCCTCCCAATCCCAACTACAGTCACGCGGTACTCGCCCAAAAGCTTCTCTGCCGACCCAGTCTTGCTCTTGCATTGGAGCTGTTCGTGCCTGCCTGGTGTGTCCAGTTGGGATGCATGCAGTGCGGTGCGGGGCAGCTGAATTTGTGGTGCAGGGCAGGGCATGAGTTCTTGAGATTGGTTTGCTTGCGCCAACACTGGTATATATATATATATATATATATATATATATATATATATATATATATATATATATATATATA
>Ga0182004_10004251_pt1 | contig 11528 bp, 11 predicted proteins | sample Sormic07211540_1_FD_120479 | JGI IMG/M metagenome (GOLD analysis project Ga0182004, IMG submission 120479) | Endophyte microbial communities from Sorghum bicolor roots, Mead, Nebraska, USA - 072115-40_1 MetaG | ecosystem: Host-associated > Plants > Roots > Unclassified | place: USA: Nebraska...
AATAAAAACTAATTACACATTTTGTCTGTAAATCACGAGATAAATCTTTTGATCCTAATTAGTCTATAATTGGAAAATATTTGCCACAAACAAACGAAAGTGCTACAGTAGCGAAATCCAAAAACATTTCGCATCTAAACAAGGCCTAACTAAAATTTTATAGTATAATCCGCCCTAGGTCGTTTCTCCGGCTAGATTCGCCACCACCTAGATCTAGAAAAAAATCGACCATTCAAAAGCCACGAAGGCACAGGTAGAGAGGCGAAAGGGCCTCTAGCCTAGTGGTTAGAGTACCTCAATAGCACCTAGGTTTGACTCTCCATGGAAGCAAATTTAAGCAGGTCTACATTATATAAAAAAAAAAGCACAGGTAGAGAGCGAGAGAGCAGCGACGCGTGAAGGAGTGGGTGGACGCTGAAGGCAGGTTTTATTCGGTGCACAGTGGAAGCCACATACGCCCTCTCGTTTCCGGGAAGCCTGGCTACGAACCCCTCGTGGGTTTGCAGGATCCGCAAATTGCACTTTTAACTAATTCATTCACAAAGGATCATAAAGATGCATATACACAAATTAGATAACTTATAATGTTTTGTGTCGAGAAATGTTCAGGATAGTGAAATACTATGGATTCAAAGGTTTGGGTCATGCTATACAAGTGCACTAATAATCTCTGATCTCTTAAACAAGATAATGGAGCTATGTTACAGCTTAAAGGTTACTAACACAAAGACTTTGCTGGCCCATATAGTTATGATTCACACATCTCTAACTGCAAAACCAGGCAATAAGATCCCTGAACTGTTAAAAGCTTCACCCACACAACAAGGTAACCAGAAAACTCTGGCAAATTTCACCCACAAAATCACATATAAGATCAAAATCACATATAAGATCAGTAAACATTGGAACCAAATTGGATCTGCCAGCTGAGGGAAACTAACACAAAAAGTATAAGCTTAGTCACTATCCTCTTCTTCCCGCTCTTCATGCTGTGCCACAACCTTCTCTATGAACTTCCTGCGAACACCTTCGATGACATTGTCCCGAGATGAATCGCTGCCACCATGTCCATCATTCAGTACCGGGTCTGACTGGCAAAGGGCTAATGCAACAGCTGAAAGGAACATAACAGTGACTTAGCGAAAATAGATGAAACCCATGTATATCGCTGGGAAAAGAATTTCTGGAACGATGTTGACGTAAAGGAAAGCTTCCATAATTTAGTGTAATCTAAATGTGAAAGATTATTCTCTAATTTCTTATTACAGAAAAGGATCAATGATATGCAGACAAATGCCTAAGACTAATGTATAACTGGGAACCAGCATGCTGCTATTTTAGACAAACACCATCGAAATATTTGACACATGAAACAACACAGACAAATCAAAATTGGATCTGGGGAGTGTATGCACTAAGGCATGCAGGTCATAATGAATTGTTTACTATTGATTTTTTTTTTAAAAAAAATTATCACCTGAAGGTCAATATTTTGCTTTAGTTAAGGAAGTTCAGGTGGTATATCCAAAAGGAAGCGGATTGTGGGGGCTAAATGGCATAGGCCAATATGCCATTCATAAATTTACAGGTGTGAGCTCAAAAAAGACCAATCAGCAGCCCATAGAATTGGAGCAACTTGAATCAATCAACTAACTGGAAAAGCAGATACTGAATATTTGCAGTATACGAGTAGTAACTTACATTCAGGTGTGCATCTCTTTCCACCAAACTTCTGCAAACCAACATAAGTCCCTTTGACAGCACTGTTGTTATACACCAGTATTGTAGGAACATTCCTATCTGGGTAGTTGGGGATGCAGTCTGTGGAGATAATTTTAACAAACTTTGTCGCTGGGTATCTTGTAGCCAATTCCTCCAAACAATTCTGAAGCAATCCACATTCAGGTATCCTGTCATCAGATTTATAGAATTCGATAAGCGCCACAATTTACTAAAGAACATCTTGCTTCATACATCAGATCAGGTATGGAGCTCATTACATTCCAATGAATTCAGATATCCTATATGTACAATTTTGATGCAAGCAACACATGGAAGCAGTAAAATATCACACAGAAAAGAGCAATAATTTCATGGAAGGTCATCGATGCTGAAAAACTGCAGCATGACAATCAATTAATTATATTACAGGTTAAAGCGGTGGACAAATCAACAGGAAAATGTCCACTAAATCCAAGAATTGCCAATTCTTGGGTGCCGCTTTGCGGGGCACAATAGATGCTGGGCGGCGGATAGACTGGCACATCACAGTCTAATGCACTCATCTTGCAACCCACTTTGCGACCCAGGAGGAAGGAATTGAGCACCTCATGTCAACCTGAGTCTTCTCCCGCCAGGTTTGGTCCACTGCTCAGAGCCTACAATCACTAGCACCATCCGTGCACAACAGCTTCCGAACATGGTGCTGCAAGGCAACACATAGGGATCCAAAGGTGGCGAGGAAGGGCCTCAATTCACGGGTGCTCTTCCTGGCATGGACTCTATGGAAACAAAGAAACCAATGTATATTTGATGGAATCACACCGTTGGTCTCGGCAGTAATCCAAGAGGCAAGCGATTAAGCACATTTCTAGACCAGCGAGCTGAGTAAAGGGGCTGCACGTATTGTTTAAATGGTTGTGTTCATGCCAAAAAAAACCCTAACCGAGCCGTGGAATCAGTTTGTACTCAGACCAGTTTTTCTATCTATCAATGAAATGACATGCAACTCTCCAGCACGTTCGACAAGAAAAAAGAAAGCATGTTCACAGATCATATATATCGAAGGTACGAGCTGCTGAGACCTATTTCACAGCAATAAAATGTCTGGCTACGAGCCAATGGCGCACAACACAAGTATCAGAATTCCTATATCCAGCCAACCATAGTCAAATTTCATAGTTGCCTAGTCTTTTCAGGCAACTTTCTATAGAAAACCAACACAACTAAATAAATTGCAGTCAAAGTCTGAATTTAGTTCAATCTGGTTCCAGAGCTATTTGGTCGAATCATACAAAATAAACCCTAGAATTGTTGTCCCATGCATAATCATTGACATAACATGCAAAAGGATGCAGTAAACTGTGAAGAAAGAGTTACCCATCCTTGTAGAGGAAGACCACAACCCAAACATCTGATGGTGCCTGAGACACCTCCCGCACGAAGTCTGAGCCAGTGATGGGAACTATACTACCAAATCGCGCGGCTTTTGCGGCCTCCCTCAGCTCTGCAAGCCTCATCTTCCTGCAGGCATCGAATTACACCAAATCTTCACAATCAATTCCCACTTGTACCAAACGAATCACAAAACGCATTGAATAAACCAAAGTCCAGAACTACTGCGAGGAATCCGGATCAAACAATACATAGACATGAGATTCCTATCAGAAGCACACCAATTATACCAGTTAACCACGCTAGTCAGATCAGATCAATCAAACGCGGCAGGCACTAAAGCTTCTTAAGATGCATCTAACAACAGACGGGGAAAAGACAGCATCACGGATCAGCAATCAGACTGCAGACCGGATCGAGCCTACGGAGAGGCCCTACCTGTACTGCTCGAGGAAGCGGTCGTCGTCCAGGTCGTCCTCGAGTTCCTCGAGCTCTTCGGGCTCGCGCTCGTCGAGCCATTCCTTTGACTTGGGCTGCTCGTCGGCGTCGACCTTGGGGGCGAAGGGCGGCGGCTTGAAGGGCTCCGGCTTCGGAGGCAGGTTCCCGAGGCGGCGCTGGATGTCGTCCCACTCTGTGCTCCTCCCCTCCACGTCCTTGTACACGAAGTGGTAGTCCGCCATGGCTGAGCACCAGGAGCGCAGAGAGAGAGACGGAGGGAGAGGCAGGGGATGCGCAAAACCGCGAGGGGAATGGAGAAGTGTAGGGAAGGGAAGGGACGAGAAGGGAGAACAAGAAACACGCCTGACGTGCGGGGCCCACTTCCAGGGTCCTCTACCGGAGCGCCTTCTTACAGGTAGGACCCCCGCGTCGGTGAGATGGCAACCAATTTCGCTGCGGCTCTATATAAAAACAGACTTCGCTGCGCCGCGCGCCCCCCTCTACCGCCTCCGCACCGCAGAGCCGCAGCGAAGCAAGCTGCGCCCCTCGACTTGGCCTCGCCGGAGAAGCGGAGCTCGAGTAGAGGCGGCGCGCGGGAGATAGCAAGCAGTCGGCCGCTGGTGCCGCGTCGGCGGAGATGACGGGCGGCCACCACTTCAACAATATCCTCCTCGGGGGGCGCGGTGGCACGGTAAGCTGCTCCTCCGCCGCCGCTTGGTCGATTCTAGGGTTTGGTCCGGAAATAGGATATCGCGAGATGATGTCGTGGCTGGCGAACTTCTGATAAGCTAGTGATTTTAACTGGTTAGCCCATTTGCCCCCCGACGATTAGCTGCGGCTGTATATTGGTTGGCTTTTAGGGTTTGTGCCGTATTTTAGGCCAAATTTCGCTTTCTTTTGTTTTTCTGGTCCACTTGGTTGACTCAGGTGCTTGGTTGGGGGCGTTTCCTCATTCTAACTTGTTGGATTTCGTTGTTGTGGCCTGGGTTTGGCCAATTTGTGCCGAGGTTTTCATGCGAAACCTTGGATTCGTATGGTGGGTTTGGGGGCTAGAGTGTTTTCTAGGCTCGACAGCTGCAGAATACAAGGACGCCTATATCTACTAGTAATTACAAATCTCTTCTCCGTTTTTTTGAAGCTTACAAGAAGAATACAATACAACATGATGCCTTGTAGGCCTCCCCTTCCCTGTACGCCAATCGCCAAAAGAAAGCACACTCTCTCTGTGCTTATCAAATTATCGTGTTTCCATTGACACAATTAACGTTTGCCATGTTGTCGATATCTTTGTGAACTTATCTAAATGTACAAAACAATGCTTGCCCTAACCTAGATCCTATAGCACATTGGCCTTGTTTAGTTTCTAAAAATTTTGCAAAATTGACACTGTAGCAATTTCGTTTGTATTTGACAAATATTGTCCAATCATAGACTAACTAGGCTCAAAAGATTCGTCTCGTCAATTCCGACTAAACTGTGCAATTAGTTTTTATTTTCGTCTATATTTAATACTCTATGCATGCGTCTAAAGATTCGATGTGATGGGGAATCTGAAAAATTTTGCAAAATTTTTTGGGAACTAAACAAGGCCTGAACACTCTCACAACTCATGCATTGGAAAATGATCTAGTAATAATCTTATCTGACGCCTGACCATTTTTGTTATTATACCTATACTTATGTATCCTTGAGACTAAACGTTTTGCATTCCTTCCGTTCAAGATCTATTACTGTTTCTGCACCTATGTTTGGCTGTTTGTTGCTCTTGAATGGTATATGATTTATTACTTTTTGTGAACGTATAGAATATTAACATGTTGTCATGACCCTTGCACCTGTGCAGAACCCTGGTCAGTTTAAAGTGTATTCTGGTGGACTTGCATGGAAGAGACAAGGTGGAGGAAAGACCATTGAGATTGACAAAGCTGATGTAACCGCAGTTACTTGGATGAAAGTCCCCAGAGCATATCAGCTTGGAGTCAGGATTAAGGATGGCCTGTTCTACCGATTTATTGGCTTCCGTGAACAGGTTCCCCCACCCCACCCACCCCGTGCGTGCCTTTAATGTTATGTAGTTTATTAATGGTGTTGGCATTGGAAATAAAGAGGCTGCTGCATCTGGAGAACTGTGTATTTAGAACACTTGAATCTGGATACATTTCTCAGTAAAATTAGGATATATTTGTTGATGCAAAACTTATACAGTTAAAAGTAGCACTAACTTTGTCTAGTTAGAATTTTGGAAATGCACATTCCTGACCAAATTTTCTATCTTAATATGGCATATGATTATAATGAATATTGCTTTTAATATGAATTAGATCATGGAAAAAGAAAATGCTGCAGTTTGCCCAAGTTACTCTGCTGTGAAACTGAATTTATATGTGATATCTTATTTTGCTATATGTTCTTCATGTGTTGGTTAAACCTTGAGCAGTTCGATCTTTATATCCACTAAAGCAAACTACTCTTGTTCAAATTAAGGTGAACAATTACTATATTCTTTCATGCCACTTGGTAGTTGGTATGCCTGTCTTAAACAAGTCTTGCAGAATATGCTGTCTTTTGTACATACTGTATCTATTATGTAGTTAAGACTTACCTATAGATAATATTTGAAGGAATAGTGTTCATGATTCTGTATGCAGTTTTATTCAATGATGGAAAATTCAAAATTATATTTGGATTATCAGATTTTCTTTGGATTTGGTTGTCTTGAAATATTGTCAGTCATTTCTGAGAGTATGCTTTGATTTTTCAGTAAAGATGAATGATGAGATTAATATATTTCTCTTATTGTTACCTGACGAAAATATTTGATCTTTGCCTTTCTTGCATAGGATGTGAGCAGCTTGACCAACTTCATACAAAAGAATATGGGTGTCACACCAGATGAAAAACAGCTTTCTGTTAGTGGCCACAATTGGGGAGGGATTGATATAGATGGTAATTTGGTTGACCTTTACCTTTTATTATTTTAACATGGGACCCCTTTTAACATATGTTCAGTTTGTTTTTAATGTTTGTTACCCTTGCCTCTGTAGGAAACATGCTAACCTTTATGGTTGGTTCAAAGCAAGCATTTGAAGTATCCCTAGCAGATGTTGCACAAACCCAGATGCAAGGAAAAACAGATGTTCTCTTAGAGCTTCATGTTGATGATACTACTGGAGCCAATGAGGTTTGTAGTGGACAGTAGTTGTAGTGGATCCACTCACATTTCCTGCATTGCCATAGTACTTATTGAGTTGCATGCACCAACCAGTTCAACCCAAAAGCTTAAGCTGATGGGGAGAGGTGGGCAATTCACTTATATTCCAACACTCCCCCTCACGTGGAGGCTCCCTCAGGCCTCAAACGTCGAGCAGCAATTATTTAATTTAATTGCGCTAACCAGGATTCGAACTCAAGACCTCTGGCTTTGATACCATATTGAGTTGCATGCACCAACCAGTTCAACCCAAAAGCTTAAGCTGATGGGGAGAGGTGGGCAATTCACTTGTATTCCAACAGTACTGTGCTAACATTTTAATCCCTCATGGTTGCAGAAAGACTCCCTCATGGATTTAAGTTTTCATGTGCCTACTTCGAATACTCAGTTTGTTGGGGATGAGAATCGCCCTCCAGCTCACGTAAGCTCACTCAGTAAGACTGTTTAAATGAAGCACATTGAAGTTGCAAAATACTAACTAATGAAAACCTATCTATTTTCTGTAGATTTTATGGGAGACTATATTGAAATTTGCTGATGTTGGTTCTTCTGAAGAACCAGTTGTCACATTTGACGGAATTGCGATTCTTACACCAAGGTGGACAATATGAACCATTTACCTTATGAGAAACACAAGATTGTTGAGCTTAAAAAGCTAACGATTCTTTGTTTTGGCAATACAGAGGACGTTATAGTGTTGAGCTTCATCTGTCATTTCTGCGACTCCAAGGACAAGCTAATGATTTCAAAATCCAATACAGCAGCATCGTTCGCCTCTTTCTTTTGCCAAAGGTTCTGTTCTTGTATCCTATGTTGAGCTGTGCTTTATTGTTGTGCATAATATTACACTCTGACATGTAACTAAACCAATTGCATGGTTGAGCTTTGCAGTCAAACAATCCTCATACATTTGTTGTTATCACTCTTGATCCACCAATCCGTAAAGGACAAACATTGTATCCTCACATTGTTATTCAGGTATTCCACTGCAATTCTTTCATAATGTTTAGTTGGTTATAGTTATATTACCACTTCATTTCAGGATTTGTTTTGAATAGATCCACTAATTTGTTCTCTTATCTCTTAATAGTTTGAGACAGAGGCAGTAGTTGAAAGAGACCTGGCATTGAGTAAAGAGCTGTTGGTTGACAAATACAAGGACAGGCTTGAGGAATCTTACAAGGTGGTGTCTGTTAATTTGAAAGAATACTGTTTACTTATTGACTTGATCCATTCCAGTTGAAGACCAAATCATATTTCTAAAATAAAATTAACATGTCGAAACAAAATTTCTGAGTATGGCGAACTCCATCTCAAGCATTGTGTATCCTGTTGAGAGATATTGTGGTCACCTGCGAGCTTTTTCCATTAGCATAATGCATCTTGCCTTCTATGGTTTCTTAATAATTGTGCTATGCCTTTGCCCTTTGCCAAATGTGTTTTCGATTTGAAGCTGATACATGAAGTTAGGCTGAGCTAAACACTTAATTACTCTTTTGATATGTATCCTATCCAAATCTGCAGATACTTCATTATAACCTGGACAGTGAGAATTCCTTTAATATTTTGCGCCCATCTTCTGTTATCAAGGGACTGTGCAACAGTGTGCTGTCTCCTTAATTCCATGTTCAGTATTCTCCATTATATTTTCATAATTTGAGAAAAGAACTATTTTAATACCTACTACTCTCCACATTGAGATAGTTGATCTAATTTACTAGGACTTCTAATATTAAAATAGATGTATATTGACAAACTGAATACTAATGTTTTTTCATGCTCATCCATGCAATTTATGATCTGAATTTGTTGGGCATTATGAGAGACAATATCAGTTGGGATAAATTGTAATGTTCTGCTTCTCCTTGCAGAAGGCTAAACCATAATATTGTAGATACGTTTGGGTTTTCAGGGGATGGTTGTAGTATGTGCTGCTATAATTATACAAAAAAGATTGAACATTGATAGTCTGAATTTCTGTGATCTTAAGTCAATACATGTGCTGATTTTATACAATATTGCATGCTTTTTGTGGTAATTTAGTGGGCAGCTAATTTTTTCCTCTTCATGGTCAACTAAGGCTCCATGGTTTTTCACCTTCTTTATTTTTCTAATCTAAAAGAATAATGTATGCTGATGTTTGCAAGTATGAAGATGTAGAGCTTAAGTTTTAGAAATCCTTGAAAATTTTGCATTTAGGCAATCTTCCATTTATTGGACTATGTCAGTAGCTAGTTCTATGCAACTCTCATGTCTTCTTTTTTTAATTTCTTTTAACAAGATGCAATCTATACTTGCTGGTAACTACACTTAACTTATTCCTTTTTCTTACATTGTTCTCAATATATCCATAGGGTCTAATACATGAGGTATTTACCAAAGTCCTCCGTGGTCTATCTGGTGCTAAAGTCACAAGGCCAGGTTCTTTCAGAAGTTGCCAAGATGGATATGCAGTTAAATCATCACTCAAAGCTGAAGATGGACTGTTATATCCACTTGAAAAGGGTTTCTTCTTCTTGCCAAAGCCACCTACACTCATTCTTCATGAGGAGGTATCAGTTTATATTTGTGGTAGGAACTCTCAGTATCCATTCGTAGTAACTGCTGTTTATTACATTCTCAATGCAGATTGAGTTTGTTGAATTTGAACGTCATGGTGCTGGGGGTGCCAGTATATCATTTCACTATTTTGACCTCCTTGTCAAACTGAAAAATGACCAAGAGCATCTCTTCAGAAATATTCAAAGGAATGAGTACCACAACCTCTTCAACTTCATCAAGTATGTTGTCCCTTTTATTGCCTTCATCATCTTTCATGTTATACAGAAACTTAAGTTTTCCTATCCTTATTTTTGACATTTTTTTAGTGGAAAGAACATTAAAATAATGAACCTTGGAGGAGATGGTCAAGGTGCAAGTGGTGTAGTTACAGATGTTCTACGAGACACTGATGATGATGCTGTTGATCCACATCTAGAGCGTATTAAGAATCAGGCTGGGGATGATGAAAGTGATGAAGAGGTATGCTGCCTTGTTGTTATGTTACTTGATGCTGCCTTCTCTAATAATCTTATTACTGAGCCCTTCTATGTACTTATTATTTATATTCACTGTAGGATGAAGATTTTGTTGCAGATAAGGATGATAGTGGATCTCCTACTGATGACTCGGGTGATGAGGATTCAGATGCTAGTGATAGTGGTGGTGAAAAAGAGGTATTTTTAAATTTATTGTTGTTGTAGACCTGTAGCAAGCCTGAAGCCATGTTTTAATATGCAGTTGTTTTTCTCCACAGAAATCATCCAAGAAGGAAGCAAGCAGTTCAAAGCCAGTTCAGAAAAGGAAGCCTAAGGCCAGGGATGACGAAGGGCATGAGAAGAAAAAGGCAAAGAAGAAAAAAGATCCTAATGCCCCCAAAAGAGCAATGACACCGTTCATGTATTTCTCAATGGCTGAACGAGGAGTAAGTTGCTTTGGTTAATAATTCCCAGCATTTTAGGTCGTTTAGATATTTTGTGACATCGAGGGTAGAGCAGAAACCGTCCCACACTAGAAACTGATACTGAACAGAAGTTTAAAGTTTATTTTTGATGATGCAGAACATGAAGAGCAGCAACCCAGATTTGCCGACGACTGAGATTGCAAAGAAGCTTGGGGAGATGTGGCAAAAGATGTCAAGTAATATTCTAGACCACTCTCCATTATATTGTTCGAATAATAGTATCAGCACTGTTTCATCTGCGAGGCAAATTTTGCAATGTTGTCATCATGTTTACAGCTAAAACAAAAGCTGTGTGCTTACGGTTCCCACGTTCCTTGTCATGAGCAGGCGAAGAGAAGCAGCCTTACATCCAGCAGGCCCAGGTCGACAAGAAACGTTATGAAAAAGAGTCTGCCGTCTATCGTGGTGAAGCTACAGCTGATGTGGATTCTGGCAACGAGTCTGACTAGATTCAAGCTCTTGGAGATGGTGGCACTGAATGAAATTCTAGTGGCATGTACTATTATTACGTCGGCAACTGTTGCCGCTAGGTGAAATTGCTAGCATGCGTGTGCGCGCGCCCTACGGTGCCGGCACTAGTAGTTTGCCTCCAGCATTGCTGACAGTAAAGAGGGGGTTTCTTGTAGCGTACCTCTGCAGGGCAAAAGATTGTATGAGTGTAGAGTCTAGTGACTTTTGTGGAAAAACCAACATACGTGGTTTATGAGACATGGTATTTGTGTTGAAGCTTCTTTATTTTTCCCCAAGGGACGAAAATTGATCTATTGATGATGGCTGTTTTGCCTGATCTCGTCGGTGAAAATCCCAACAGATCAAAACACGCGGTGCCCGCCATCGCAAGGGACACAAGCTCCCTAGGAAAGAGCGGTATAGCAATCCTAGCCTCCAGGGATTTGATGTCACCGAAAATGTTAAAATTTTTTGAAAACCAAACAAGGCCACTTTTGGCAAGAGTCACCTCGTGCGCCTCCAGGGAAATAGGGGCAGGAAGACGCCCCGGCGGCGACGGCGCTGCACCGTACCTGCCACAGGGCGGCAGGCGTCATGATACGATGCTGCACCGTACTGCACCGGGGCCGGCTACAGCTACAGGGATACGATGCTGGTTCCGCACTCGCAGGGCTGGTTGGTGGCCGGAGTGTACCTTGGCGCATTGGTCTACGGTGGCTTCAGCGACGGCAGGCACCAGCGTCGGGCAGCATGCTTCCGCACCGCAGTGTGGTAGCATTAAGGAGTCGACGAGTCGTGTCCCTACTGGATTTA
>Ga0182004_10004252_pt1 | contig 11527 bp, 13 predicted proteins | sample Sormic07211540_1_FD_120479 | JGI IMG/M metagenome (GOLD analysis project Ga0182004, IMG submission 120479) | Endophyte microbial communities from Sorghum bicolor roots, Mead, Nebraska, USA - 072115-40_1 MetaG | ecosystem: Host-associated > Plants > Roots > Unclassified | place: USA: Nebraska...
AATTTTTTATAATTATTTTTGCCATCAAGATTCATCTCATAAATTATAGATAAATTATATAATTAATTTTTATTTTCGTCTATGTTTAATATTCTATGCATATATCTAAAGAATTAATGAACGAAAAATCTTGAAAAAAATTTGGAAACTAAACAGGCGCTAAGAACGATAGTCGGCAACATGCATTTATCACTGCTGTTGCACAGCTCAGGCCAGCCACTTCGAGGAGTGTTGCACAGTGCTGTACAGAGCTGCATGGGCCTACTGCAAAGTACGCCCTGCCATGATGCGCGGCGGGATACCCAAAACGCCATGACACGTGGCGGGGTTCTCTTTGCCACATACTTCGCTACGTGTCAGTCACGTCAGCAGATCCCTTCGGGCTACAGGCCACGTGGTAGCTATACCCTGCCGCCATGTATAGTGGGGTATAGTGCATTTGACCTGTCATATATGGTGGCGGGGTCAAATGGTCTAGTTTTAAAAATATTTTTAATTTCAGGTTAGATCTAAAATATGTTTCAAATTTAGGCTAAAAATAAAAAATTCACAATACCAGCCATGTAAAATCCCTATCACATGGGCCCCACACATCAGTCTATATGCCCTCATCCTCCTTCCTCTCGCTCAAGCCATACCCGACAGCCGCGCTGCGTGCGCTCACCCCCACGCATGGCCTGCACTTGGCCCCCACGCCCCTGCGATCGACCCTGCGCTTTGCTCGCTTGCGCAAAGTAGGCCTCTTTAGATCCATCCAAACAGGCTAAAACTTTTGGAGAAATGAGCACTTTTTGAAATAATAGATCTAAACAGGAGCTTGTAAAACTTGGATGTAAAGATTTGAAATTTGGGACCTTGGAGCCTCAAAACTATGTAAACTTGCTTAGGGACCCGTGTCATGTGTCTTGTTGACCAAAAAATTTGGGAAGCATCTAAACACCTATTTGAATGTAAAGTTTACAGACAAAAGTTTTGGGATGTAAAAATTTAGGATCTAAACAGGCATCGCCAGGATCGAAGAGAAACCAAGTCAACCTGCATCGAAGGAGAATATTCCCTCTAGGGGATAAGCAAGACTTACCTCCTAAGGGCTCGTTCGGCACCGGCTGCACCAGGTTTCGTTCCTAGATCCGGTACTCCAATTTTGAATACCGGTGTCTCCGTTCCACCCGGAACAACGCCTCGGAATGGTCCGTTCCGAACAAAAAGAACGAGCCCTAACTCGTCCGCTCAATTCAGAGGAACCAAATCAACCACATCTATATCTATACTAGTAGGAAACACGCGCCCCTGCGCGTGTCCAGTAAAGGCTTACCAAAGTTTGTGTGGAAGCATGTGCAGTGACAGCTGAGTTTTTCTTTTTGTCAGTAGTGTGAGTTTAGTTGTAGGTAATGTTCAGAGCTGAGGGTGCAAATAACTGAAACCGCACAACAGTAAGGTGTTTGTGGGATATTGTTGGCGGCAGAGATAAATGATAGAAGAGTAGGAGCAAACTAATTATCAGATTCTTTGCCATTATATAGATGCTCCCGAACATTGTCACAAGGTAAGGTAGGACGTTTAGAGGTATTTGTAATCCTATGTAAGAAGGTACAAAGATAGCATACATTGGTAAACAAATAGATGAGGCCGTAACATCAAACTGTTGCATTATTGATTGACAAAAGATAGTGTTGACAGGTATTGCAAAGACTAAGATAAATCTTACATAGCTGATGTTTCTCTTGGATGTGTTTCCTGGGTGCTTGATCCTGGTGGAGGTGTCTAATAACAGAAGCAAACAGTTAGGACCGTTAGTCAGCAAGTAGTTTGTGTGCTTTGTGCAATTGTGGATGTTGAAATGAGGGCAACAAACCTGGCATGTAGAAGAGGCAGTAGTATGACCAGGTTCTATGTGTACCACCTTAGGGTTGTCATGATGTGCCTCTTGCTGAGGATGCTGCTGAGATACCTGCTGTTTGAGACAACATAGGTCTTAAAGACGTTGGTCATAGTTATTTCTGCAAATTTTAGAAGAGAAGTATGGTGTCATACATCCTATAAATGAGAACTGTACTATGAAATGGAATCTCTGAATATACTGTGGTGGATTTCAGTGCTCGGGTTAACTGAAAGGGAGGAAGGGAAGTTTTTTTTTTTTGTTATCTGACAAATGCGTTTCAATATTTATGGCTGAGGTGTTTATTGTGTACTGAAGTGTTGGCACGTATGTTGCCAATAGATGTGGTCCTTGCCACCGATCATTGTGAACTCCAATGCAAAAGCAGCCGACAGTAGGACCGCCACAGGAGGAGCTGAATTGGTGGAACAACAAAACAAAGGGCACTGCACAACAGGAGGCAAAATAGTGACAAACCTTTCTTCGCCGGACACCGTAACAACGGCAGCCCATAAACCAAACATACATGCATTCTGTATACAAACATTAGAACAAAAACTCAGGAAAAAGGAGAAGTCATAATATATATTTTTTTAGCGGGTAGTGGCCAAAATATATCTTCAAATGCAAATGTTATATAGCATATAACAATAATATGCCACCATCATTCGGAGGCACAAATAGTATAGAGCATCTAAAAAACCTGAAGGCTGACCTTTTCCATGTTGCTAGAGTGTAGCAGGTAGTTTCTAATTTCTTGACATCCTTATCCTATGACCTAGGAAGCCAAACCAAGTTGACACCAAATCACAAAACCTGAAAAGTTGAGACCAAATTTAAATGTCAGATCAAATCCAGGTCTACCACATTTCAGTTCATAGTGATCAAACCAAACATAAAGTTTTCTGTATTCTACAAAAGAGGGCGTGAAACTATTTGCAGCTATAAATAATCTATATATAGCAGAAAAAGCAGTAAGAAAATATTGTTAATTTAATGGTATATATGTACCTATGGCAAATAGACACTTACACCAGACATCATTGGAGAGATGTACACGGATTTGGAAGCCACAACTCATAGTTTTTTTAAAATCATCAGAACTCATAGTTGGTTTGATCTTTTTAGTTAAGATATCATAGCACGACCAAAACATAGTAAGTGTTTTTATCACAAACTGCTCGAGTAATCCAGATAGGATATCATACAACCACCAAAATATGGTAATAGTCTTTATCAAAAACTGTCTGAGTAACCTGTGTGAAAGGAGAATCTAGAATTGGAGAATCAAGCAACATTGTTAGGTAATGAGTATCAAGAAAATACCTGTGAGGTCTAAAATCTGTTGACACATCACATCCTTCCCTAGTTCTGTAAGAACCTGATAGGGGCGGATATACATATTAGAAGTTGTTCCATAATTGCTATTTGGTCATGCTTTACACTAAAATAGCTAGGTTATAATAATAGTAATCTCTGCCTGGAATGTAGTAAAAAGATGAGGGGAAAACCAACACTTGTATAATGGCTGATTGGAACCTAAATTACATGGATTCTTCCACAGTTTCAGCGCATAGTCGAAAGGACCATACTTATGTTAGCATTGGTGTAAGGTGTGGAGAAAATTTGCAGCACAATCTCATTATGTTAAAGTGTTAAACTAATAAGTCTGATTGAATCTCAAGGGACCTTACACTGAAAATATCTCCACCAGCAAAAATATCTCCACCAGCAATACGATCAGGTATACTAATCCAACACACACCTTTATGATTAGGTATACTAATCCAGCACAGACCTCTTATTTAGTTGCACCGGCTATATGAAGTTTTAAAAAAATACCAGGAATTGAGAGAGAGGGAGAGAGATGAGCACCTGTGTGGGAGCAGCGGCTGTCGCAGGGCCCGGCCACGCCGGCGTGTCTAGATCGAGAGAGGAGGGGATAGTGGATAGCGTCGAGGCCCGCATCGGTGGCGCCATCACCCTAGCCGGCGCTGCACAGGGCCCTCTGCCGCGCCGCCATGGGTAGAGCGAGGGGAGAGGAAGGGGGCGGGGGCTGGAGCAGGGAGAGAGATAAGCACCAGTGTCAGAGCAGCGACTATCGCAGGGGCCCGCCCACATCGGCGTGCCGCCACGCCGAAGGTCGGCCATCGCGGGGGTCGACCACATCGGAAGAGAGACTGAGAGATCGAGAGAGGTGGGGAGAAGGGGATAGGCGAGGGAGAGAGAGAGGACGAGGAGGACGAGGAGGAGTTGGCGAGGGAGAGAGAGAGGAGGAGGAGGAGGAGGAGCGCCGGTGCCGCCGTGCCGCCGTCGCGCCTACTCCCGTTTCCGCGTCGGAGGAAGAGTTCGGGAGAGAGAGAGAGGACGGGGCGGCGTCGGTGGGAAGCGAGGGAGCGGAAGGGAGTCCGATAAAATATCTTCGTACTGTAGAAGTTGGTGGAGTAAACTTGGACCGTTAATTTTTGGATCCGATGGTTAGAGGAATTCTAGGCAACGTGGACGGGCTGGGTGGGCAGCCCCGCGTTCCACTTTGTATGGTTAAATTTAATAACAAAGAGGTAAAATTTTAGTTCACTTTAAATTTTCATCCAACATATAATCTTAAATTTACTTGGTCTTTGTCATTAGCTAAAAAAATTCCTAATCTCATTTTTACACAGGGAAGTAGAAACGGAAAAAGAAAAGAAAATTAGGAAAGGCCGATGAGCAAGACTTACCACCAAAAGTACAACTCCTACATCCTGCTTTACAATAGCGTTTGTGCTGTGCGATTACCAAATCAAGTCAGAGGAGAACAATCAAATTATATGTTGTGTGCGACCATCGTTTACCATTTCGAGTCGGATCCAGTCTCTCTAGTACGTATGTTTCTTTACAAACTGAGGCTGTGCCAACGGCAGGGTGGCACAAAATCCAGAGTCAAGACATATGCAACTCGTGTTCAGGATGGAACAAAGGCCTACATCTGCTCCTGTATTATGTTATAAACAGATATCAAGATCTCAACACTGATCAGGATGATGATAAGCCATTCCAGAAAATCTGACTTCCTGTTCTGAAGGATCTCCTGAAGAAACCTGATGTTGTGCTGCAGATTTCAAAACAAACACACATCAAAACATAGAGAAACAAACAGCTATAAAACACTCCAAATCAAAGATTCGTTCAGCCACTGAATGTTTTGCATCTGTCTTACCTCAACAAATTTCAACTTAAAATCAAGGTTTCCAAATCTCTGAGTTAGCTCGTATTCATCTCGAAGGTATTCCCAGATTTGAGCATAGTTTGCATTCTTCCATGCTATGTCTGACCTGGATGGAACCCACAAAGTAAACATGTGCTCTAATAGTATAAACATACAAGTTCAATTCAGTGTCAAAAAATGCAACTATGCCAGGTAACACTAAAACAAGGAGAAAAGTGCCAAAAGAAATAATACTGACAACTTAAATTACAAGAAAAAAGATTAGTCGAATTCAGATCTCAGAGAAAAACTAAATTAATAATCTTTTTGAACTCGCAAAAGCCAGGCCAAATGAAACACTTTTTTTTTGTGTCCAGACAAGGCAACTAATCTCAGAGGAACCACACAAATACCATCTGAAATATGCTTAATTAGGGTGTGTCTAGTTCCCCATAAAATGCAAAATGCCAACTACTTTGAAATGATGGAATGCAAGATGCCAAAATTTTCAGGGTTATGTTTAGTTCCATCCAAAATGCAGAATTTATTGACGTCATGAGGGCCTCTTGGGGCTCTTTTGGGCTTTTTTTGGCTGCTTGAGGCCACAATCCAAAATGGAGAATAACCACCTTTTTGCCAAAAATTTTGCATGGTGTTTAGTTCCATTATGCAAAATGATGGATCAAAACCCAATTTTTTTTGGGATGAAAGGGGAACTAAACACCCCCTTAGTAATTTGGGCTCATTTTTTTTACAACAATTATGCAAGATCGATTTTTTTCCATCTACTTTGCAAACCTGTATAGAATCAGATGAATCTAAAGGTAAACTAGAAATAAAGCAAAAGCTTGTCTCTGATATTATTGAACTAAGCAGCAGCTTCATGGACACCAGTATACATTTCTGACTACAGGACGCATGGAACATCCACTTCTAGGGCAGGAGAATGTACGTGCAACGATCAAATTCAAAGAACAATAACACAACCAAACGTTTGAAAAGGCCAAGAAAGGAGATTAGCCTTTAATTTTGGGGTACAGACCATGGAATACTCAGATATTTGCATTTAGGAAAACTGAACTGCTCAGCATGAAGCTAGGATACCTCTCAAAGAGTCCAAGCTTAAGAATAACATCAGCCAAGTTAGAGTTAGCCTTCCCTACAAGCTGGAAAAGCTTCTTCCTCTCCATAGTGAAGGTACCGGTTTTTTCCATTCCACGATTGATATCTGTGAACTCAGCTACCATTCCATCCACCTATCAACGAAGATAATTAATCAAATTGATTAGTATATTCCTTTTATGTATCATAAAAACATCTCTGCTACTAACTTGTACATACTTGACGGATATAGTAGTCAAGAGCAATACTCTGACCCAGGACACTTCCAATTGTACGGATCCCATCAATACTCAGATCCCTAAGCACAATATAGTCAAGACCACCTTGCATCCATGTCTCTAAGGTGGGCTTCTCAACAACAGCATAATCTGCAATTGGAAGATTTTGAGATTGTGTCCACAGCAATGCTAACGATTAGACGACACGACAGCACCCACATGATAAATGCAAAGAAGCAGCAACCAAAAAACTCATGATGATTGGTTTAAGTTGCTAGGAAAATATTTGCTGAAGCAAATGTCATGTGCTATTTGCGAAATCACGAAATAGGATTGCAAGCCTGAATAACTCAAGGACAGTTCTCATCACAAAACAAAAAAAGTTTCCATAAATTCTGGGCACTGTCATCTATAGACTGCAAACCATAAAATACAAATATCATGGGATATTTTTGTTTGTGGTCATTGATCAAAGGACTCTATAGATGTGAAATAGAGTTTAACTTTCTATAGATGTCTCTCGTACCATGTGACATATTTTACTTGTAACGGTATCAACCGATTCAACTAATTTAGGATAGTACTAATGAGATGCAAATATTTAAAGTGTTCGAAGCAGATAAAAAAGAATGAAAACTCTACTCCCTTAGGAAAAGTGTGTGTGTTCTTGGGCTTACCGTCCTTTCTCATCTCTGGAAGTAAACCCGATGCATGCTTCTCAACAATTTTCAAGTATCCATCTGCTTCATGATCAGAAACATTGAACAGCACAATGGACCCATATTGGAAAACGACCATGTAGTGGCAATGGCTCTCATCTATGACGCCAGACTTAAAACCCTGTGAGACAATTCGAATGAGATAAAAACCAACCCAGAAAGTCTACCCAGACTCTGACAGGTCCTTAACAAATCATCTCAGAAAATAAAGACAGCCCTTTTCAAATGAATATGATCGTGCAATGACAAATGGTGATGCTACAATCAGCTTGCAACTGTGTTCATGGTATAGTAAAATACAAGACATTGAGCTCAAAAGGAGCTTAATATGAACATATTTATACAAAGGCAATCATCATATGCTACCAACATGCCATGCCAGGAATCAATAAAAGACAGACTCAGCTATATCCAAATTTACAATTGTAGGAGCATAAAATCAAGAATGAAGCTTTTAGATAGCTCTGATAAAAAGGACACACACAAGTTATGAGTATATACATGAATCCAGATAGGTTGGGGGCACTAAGACTGCTGGAACAGTTTGATGCAGCGGCCTACTGTGGTGTTCACATTGAATATTGACAACAAAGGCATGTAAAAAACAAAGCGCAGTACCTTCCTTGGATCTTAAATTTTGAAAAAAAAAGATCCTAGAGAATAGATTCACTGAGCAGAGCACGGTAAAAAAATTTTATCATCTCAGCAAAGTGAAAGTAGCTTTGCAATTGATCACTTACCAATTCCATGGTGATGAGAAAATGTGTTAGAATCTAAATTAGATGTGTCATTAGGAGAGCAGGGAGTATCTACCTCGGGGTCTCCCTTGACATCGTAGTATCTAAGGACAACGTAGTTGGTGGCACGCGATGTCGGTGGGATGACATTGAAGGAATTCTGGGACTGGAGGCTCCGCAGGTCGATGCTGCGGGAGAGGGAGGCCCCACCAACCATATATATCAGTTAGTTCATCACCAAACAGAGAAAGCAGAGTAGCGGAGGAGGGCAAAGGAGTTCTAACGCTCAACGAGCCGGTACCTGGTGCATAGGAAGAATGCCTTGACGGGGACGACCCGTGACTGGTTCTCCTGCGCCACCTCGAGGAGGTGCTCGTGGTAGTAGGACTCGTCTTCGGAGGCGAGATCCTCTGGCGGCGGCGGAGGCAAGGGCGCGGGCGGGGGTCCCTGGTCCTTGGAGTTGAGGTGGTCACTCCCTGGAACGGGGGCGGGAGCCGGGGAGACGGAGGCGAAGGGGCGGTGGAAGAGGACGCGGGATGGGGCGCCATACGGATGGGAAGGCGGTAGACGGCGCGTTCGGAGGAGGAAGGAAGATGGGAGGCGCGGAGGAGGCGGCGGCGGCGGCGGCGGGGAGCGAAGAGCTAGGGTTTGGAAGGCTCTCCCTGCGGCGCGGGAGCGGCAGAGTAGGAGGGGCCTGAGGAGGCTTTGGAGCCTCGACGACACCTCCATGGACTGAGAAGCTCTCTCACTCAGGTCTTGGACATTGCAAGAAAATGGAGATGGATGGAGGACGCCGACGCCGACGCGAGCGCGAGCGGAGGGCAGAGGCGGAACGGAGAAGACAGGGTCGGTCACGGGGTGGGCTGGGCTGGGCTGGGCTGGGCTGGGCTGGGCTGGGCCATGTTCTTCCTTGAGGCTCACGTCCAACTTCATGGACTGGGCTCCCGCCAAGGCCTATTTCCTATTAGGACAGGGAGGTCCAGCCAAGTCAGCCCAGCCCAGCCCAGATCAAGGATAGCAATAGGATTCCGTGTGTTTCTGTCAATTCCTTTTCTCACACCGTGAGGAATCATGTTAAGCAATCATCAAAGAGCTTTTTATCAGTGTTCCATTATAAAAGTTTAAAATGACTCTGTACCATTGAAGTTTCAAAAAGTTTCTCAGTACCTTTGTATGAAATTTTCTTTCTCCAGATGCCATTTGGGTCAATTTTGCTTGTAACAGCAGGTAACGGCCAGCGGAAAAGACAATTTTGCCCTCTGTTATAAAATGCATCAAACTTTTTATTATTTCTTTAGGTGCCACTATATTCCTGTGATTTAAAAAATCACCCTTTTCTCTTTACCATTATGACAAAATTCATGGCAATAGCTATGTGTGCATGTGAAAAAATTTAATAATTATAATAATAAATTTAAAATCGATTCAAAATAATGGATAATTGCGACAACCACAAAAAATATTTAAACTAAATACATTGAGACATAAACAAGGTCCAAATGTATCATGACATGAAATCAGCTTTTCACAACCACACGTAAAAAGCTCATCATCAAACTATGACTTGAAAATTGCAACCGGATTCGGTGTTCCTTTCTTGGATGTTGTCTAAGACCCCTTGATAGAAAACAAAAATTCCTTTTCCCATGGCCCCATCCAATCCAATCAGCTAAATTTACGGATATTTCAATAAATCTATTTCCTCCCCTTTTATCCATATATGCATTTATTCCTTTTTCTTTTCCCAGATCTACTAAAATGACAACAATGTTCTCGTCTTGCTTCTTTTTTAAAAAATTGGGTGACCAAACCCATGTTACTCCTCTTCATCTCTCTTACCGCTGCCATATATGGCACCTATGCTTTGGGTAGTCGAACCGGATTGCATATTTTGGTGATCGGAATGGCATGAACGCGCACCATATTTTTATGATTACGAGGTTAGATTCATCCGAATCCTTTTGTTTAGTTGAAAGGTTAGTTTTGATGGGTTCAGGCCTATCCCACGCAGGGCCAGTATATATGCCATCCTCAAATCATCATCTTCCTCTATCCTTCCTTTCTTGCGTTGTCGTTGCTTCATGCTAGGCCTGCCATCGCAGTGTTGTTGATGCGCCACGCCCGCCAGTCACGTCATGCTTGTGTGTCGCACTGTTGCGGCATCTCCAAGGCTTGTTGTTATTGTCGTGTCGTGCTCGCTGCTGCCTCGTGCCATGTTGCCGCTGCATACCGTTGCACGTCATTGAGTATCAAACATAGAGACAAAGTTCAGCTATGCGCTAGGCGGATTCTAGGCGGTGACCCTCCGCCTAGCGCCTAGGCAGGAGTAATCGCGCCTAGGCGTTCTAGGCGTTTCCCTAGGCGCTGGGAGGAATAGGGGAGGGGAGAGGAAGTGGAGCAGGGGAGGAGGAGCTGCCGGCGGCGGAGGGGAGATGAGCAGGGGAGGAGTTGCCGGCGGGGGGAGAGAAGATGAGTAGGGGAGGGGACTGACCTTGGGGCGGGGTAGCAGTCGACGGTGGAGCAGGAGGACGGAGGAGGCGGCGGGGATTTCGCGTGATTTCCCACGACCGAAGCCATCCGCGCGCGTGCGAAAGGCCACGTCGTCCACCTCCGCGCCGCGCCATCAGTCTGCGGGGGCGAAATTTTGTGGCTCGCCCAGCTCTGTGACCGCCTCGGCGCCGCCCAGCGCCTAGATACCGCCTACCCCCCTAGGCGAGGCGGTTACCCCTCGCCCAGCGCCTAATCGCGCCTAGGCGCCGCCTAGCGGAACTATGCATAGAGATACTAGTGGCTGGCGCGCGCCTTCGCGCGCAATGCAGACAGTGAGTGGGAAGCAAATAAATGTATATCTGATCCATGGACAACATGCAGGTTTATTACGCATATGGGTGTTCAACTGTTCACACAGTGGTTGGCAGGCCTTGAAATACATAGGGAAAGACCTGATTTACGTAGTAGACAGATACAAGCCGATGGTTCTAATTAGACTACGATGAGATGAGCTACTGCTCACTGGCGCGTGTTGATTGTTTGATACAGATATTATACAAGAGTAGTGATGACGTTGTTGCAGGCTTCTGTTGGAGTAATTTGTGAGATGTTGCCTTCTACTTCTAATCCCATTCTTAGTTGTAAGAGTCTGACATTTTTGTCGATGAAGCTCCAGACATTTCTGCAAAGATGTGGATATGTTGTTTTTTTATGAATCTGGAGGGGCCTTGGCCCCTGCAGTAACTTTATTTAAAAAAATAAGTCTAGTGAAGCAGTTACAATTGGGAGTTCAAGATACATCGAAGGAGTAGAAAAAAAATGTAAAGTAAAGTACAGTCTAAGATAAGTTTTGTATCCATAATTCAAATTCCTGTTTGAGCTGCATTTTGATCCTGTAAGAGACCAACCCTACTTCCTTTAGAAAAAGAGCTTTCACTTCTTGTAATCCCAGCTGATTATTGTTGAATATCATTTCATTTCTGACTTTCCAAATTGTCCAGCACATCATTATTATGACAATCATGAAGAATCTGGTTTGGGCTTGGTCCTTGATGGCTGTGATGTTCTGAAAAGTTGACCCTGCTGATATTGTTTCAATGTTTATAAGGCCCCAGCATTGTTGAGCAAAGGGGCAGCCCCAAAAGAGGTGTTGTGCCGTTTCCTCTTGTCCAGTG
>Ga0182004_10004253_pt1 | contig 11525 bp, 8 predicted proteins | sample Sormic07211540_1_FD_120479 | JGI IMG/M metagenome (GOLD analysis project Ga0182004, IMG submission 120479) | Endophyte microbial communities from Sorghum bicolor roots, Mead, Nebraska, USA - 072115-40_1 MetaG | ecosystem: Host-associated > Plants > Roots > Unclassified | place: USA: Nebraska...
AGAAAAAACGACAAAAATATTTTTTTTGCCAAAAAAAAAAAAAAAAAATATAATAAATTTGGTGCCCCCCCCCCCCCCCCCCCAAAAAAAAAAGAATAGTGACAACGGTCCATCGTCAAGAACTGTTGTAAAAAAACCATCATCGAGAACCGTGAGTCCTCGTCGATGCATGCAAATGGAGCTGATGAATGGCATCAAAGGTTCCGCAGAGAGCTAGCTGTGTGACCGTCGAATAATGGTCGTCGTCTTAGTTTGTGGACCTAGAGCTAGTAGTCTAAATCAATCCAACTTGCAGTGCAGCTTTGTTGTTGTGTTTTGATTCTTCCCTGATGAACCAACTCGACTTGTCAAGGTCAAGGAGGGTGTGATGATGAGTCAGTGGATCATATGATGCTGTGTCAATCACTGTCGAATCTGTATGTAATCTATATATATGCTTGTGATCGATGCAAACAGCAGGAAACACCATCGATGTAACGCTGTGTTTCACCAGTAGAAACTTTCCTAGTAGAGCACAAGTGCTGAGACAGTTTGGATGCTTGCGTTTTCGGCCCTGATGCTTGTGTTTTTTCTCCCTTTTTTTTTCATAATTTCCTGTCCTGTTGGGCTGTTGGCTGCAGTTCGACGACTCGTTCAATTCACTGCTAGCCACTTGCATTGCATGCCCACTTGGCACGGGATTAAAGATAGCAATGGGTACGTGAGATCTGAAACCCGATGTGTTCTTACTCTATTAAGGTAAAGATATAGATCAATTTCGTTACCCGTGGGTTTGTTAATAGGGCAAAAGCTAGACCCAGCGGGTTTATGAGCATGGGTATGGGTATGTAGTACCCAAACCCGCAAACTCATAAGTTTTTTAAACCCTGTTCACTATATCCTTATGTGAAAGCTGCAGTTACCTAGTGGGGCTTAGTGCATGCACTCAGTTCGTCTAGACTCAAGGATACGACGAGTGTTAGTACTGAGCATTAGCAGATCGTGGCCTAGTGCATAGTTGAGTGTTTCTGTCACAACTCGCAAACGTCTATTGCGGAGGCGCAGTAACACACAACATGAATCCAACCTCGCCTAGTGATTCAACTTTAAGTATTTTGGTGTGCTATAAAGTAGACGTGCTCACTTGACTGGATGACCATCTTGTGGCATGCTGTGGCGGGCACTGGCAACCCGTTAAGTACCTGTGACCCGATGGGCATGGGTTTGGGCACAAAATTAAACCCGTGACAGATCATTGGGTTTTTAGTGGGCATATTTTATATTCATGAGCATGAGTTTGGGATGGCAAAACCCAACAGAAGGCATCTAGTGCTACTACCCAACTAATGGGGGGTCTGTACTAGGTAGGCTGCATGCCCTATCAATTCACAAACGTACTTTAAGTCCTACCTCTGTCTCAAAAAAGAATAGATTATGGTAGAGTCAAATTATATTAATTCTGATTAAGTTTTAAAAAATATTATCGTCACTCATGACTCCAAATAGATATTACTCTAAAAATATATTGTATAACAAATCTTATAGTATAACAATAGCAAAATAACCATCCTAGAAATTATTTTCCAGAGAAAATTGTTGGCTTAATAATAAAACGACATGTGTAATCTAGGTATCTAGTTTCAAGGGAGATTGGCTGCCGAACAAATAGATTTATATCTTTTCCAAATGAAGACAAATGAAAATAAATGTTATTTTAAAATTATAGAGCTCGGTACGACCTGAAACTTTATAGTTGCTGACTAGTTTTATTTAAAATTGTTTAGAAGCTTAAATTTACATTTTTAAGTTCTCGTATTTTGATTTCTCAGTTTTTTAGTTTTTCAAATGATCTCAGATGGAAACATTCCATTACAAAAGTTAAAGTGCTAGATGAGATCTAAAATTTTATAGTTGATTTTTAAAAGTTCATACAAAGCGATAACATCATATATTTGGTCACAAGTAAATGTGTGGTGTGGTGGTAGGAGGGTTTGGTTGATGTAAGAGTTCTTGCATTCGAATCCTTGAAAAAAGATGAATGATTGAGGCTTGCCACCCAGCAACCAAGGCAATAATAGCCTAATGGGCAAACAAAAAAAATATTTATTAAAATAAAATTTATGATGTTTTCTATCACCCCCAACAGAACTTTTACTTAAAACTCTAGAAACCAAAAGGACAGATCTTAAGATTGAACTAACAACAATTAACGAAGATGGATTGAGGCTGTAAAAGAAAAACAAATTTTAAGTTAGTTTGCCACACTTGGGGTAAGTAATTTCGGACTTTGTTTCCCCTTTTTATGTAAGAACAGGAGGGGGCAGGCCCCTGTGTTTACAATGTCCTCCTGCGCAGAAGTAGTGTGACAACACTGGCAAGCACCTCTTTGTTTTGCGCCAATGTGTGGCAGCAACAAATAAATTGTTTTGATTCCCAGCAGATGAAGGGACGTATTTGAATTTGTCAAGGATGGAATGATATGACTATTGACGAGCTAGTCTACCAAGTGGTAGGTGCAGTCCCCGTGTGTGTTTTGCAAAGTCTGTTTGCTTGTCTGAAGATATTATTTGCTAATTTATTATAAGAAAAAAAATAAACAAGCTCTACCGCCGCCAGTTGTATACGACACTTTGGCTGCTTGCATGCATCCATCTTGTTTGCCCGTTTGCTAAATGCTATGCATGATGGACGCAAGAGGCCAAGGCACATGCATGCATGCATGTTGGCGCCTAGCTAGCTAGCTAGCTAGCGATCGAGGTAGTCTCGTCACACGAGACACATACACATGCATGCTACTGTAGCTAATTAATCTAACCGGCACACCACAGCTGATATCCATCGATCACACACTAGATATGATCGAAGCCCATCGATCTTGTATCAACACTGCTTACTGCTCCGAGATATATACATGCATGGAACACGGGTTAGGGTGTGTTTGGATTATATTTGACGCTAGCTAGCTAGTTAGTTGACCAAATCAGATTTTGGTCATATGGCTAAATCAGGTGACCTGAAATTTGGTTACGTTGCATGCATGTGTTTGGTGGTACAAAATTTTATACAAGTACAAAAATGGAGGGGTGGATCCATCAATATGGCTAGTGCTAGCTGCCGCCATACAAGTAGTGCTGGGCCGATTTGTCCTGGGCTAGCTCCTGGCCTCTCTTTAAATATAAGTCCAGACCATGGGAAATAATGTGCACATTGACTAGCAGCAGCAAATCCACGTCGTAGGCCTTAATTTGCAGTCCGTTAGCGTATACCCAAACGACTACATGCACAGGCCGGCGCTCGCTAGTCCCAGTGCCAGCTAATGGCAGTACGGAGCGCTGCTATTTACGAGGGCTTAGAGCATCTTAGCAAAAACACCCAGCTGCTTAGTGGGTAAAAAGTGAACTATTCTTTCGCCTTTTACTAAAGAAAAAATAAGAATACCTCCCTTATTTTTTTACTATTTTAGTACAATATATGCATCATACCCCTTATTTTCCTTATTTTTGAGTACAATATAAGCACTATACCCCTTTTTTTAGGGTTCTTTCTCTTTGTTGAGGAGCCCAGAAAATTAATACAATTTGTTTATTTCTCTTTCTTGAGGAGGAGCCCAACAAATTAATACAATTTTTTTTTTTTTGCAAATTTGTTCATCCTCTTTGATGAGCCCAAGAATGTAATACAAGTTTCATTTTGACATTTGTTTAGGAGGAGCCTAACAATTTAATACAAGTTTTGCTTTACAATTTCTCGAGTAGAGGCTCTTTTCTTAAGTTGTTTTTAGCGAATACTAGACAATAAGGTTGATGTATATTCAAGAGTAAAGTGCATTGGGACCTTTATTTGGTTTCAATACCTAATCTCACAAATCACTCGTTTTTTCTTGACTTATTTTGCCGTTTCATCCTGTCCCTAGTTGCTCACTTTGGCTAGGTTGGCGGTGTAGACTGTAGACTGGCGCTAGCGGTAAGATAAACTATTTGCAAGTTTAAGAAGTGAAATGAGACGCAACAGGATAAATTAGACCCAAACGAGCGATTTGCATGTTTAAGAAACAGAAAATGACACAAACGGACCGTCAGTAGGCTTCACTCTATATCCAACTTGCTTTGCTGTTGATGTTGGAGATTTCCCAAACAAAACAGAAGAAAAAAGAATAAACGCGCCTCACAATATGTTGGGCCGATTAGTAAAAAAAAATGGTTGGGCCGGTTTTGTCCTGGCCTTTCCGTAAAGCCCGGCCCACGACAAAATGGGAGACGGGAAAAATCTCGCCCTCTCCCTTCCAGGTCTCCCCGACGTCGAGGTTTTAGCTCCACCACGAGCTCCCACTGACCGCCACCGCCGCGATGATCTCCCTGCTCCGCCGCGCACTCGCCTCGTCTCCGGCCGCCACCTGCCGGAGGCCCCTCCTCGCCGCGCTCCTCTCTCCGCCATCGGCACCTCCCGGCCCATGCCAGGCGCCCACGCCAGGGTCGCCGGCGCCGCCGAGGCGGGCGCTCCACGGCTCGCCGAACCCCCTGGGGTTCAGGTCCACCCCCGCGTCGTGGACCAGGCCCGGACCGGGGGAAGGCGTGGGCGTGGATACGGGGGCTGAGGAGGGGCTGGAGATCGCGAGGCTGTGGATCTCGCCGCGGATCGTGGAGAAGCTCGCGGCGCGGGGCATCACCAAGCTCTTCCCCATCCAGGTGCTGCCTCTCGCGTGGTAATTGGATGATGATGCCGTCTGCCTCAGTTTGGTCTGATTTTGAATGGAAATGGTACTCTCGTCCTTTTAAAAGCTTCCGAGTTGTTAGGATCATATGATGTAAATGAAATTACCCGCTACTGAAACGCTAGTTTTAACTGAGTTCCATGGAATCGCTTCGTGGAATGGAGGAGAATGCATTTCTTAGTTTTGTAACATCAGGGTTGTCTAGTACTATAATACTGATATGATGTAAACTGCGCTTCTGATACTGTGCTCTGCAACCTCTTGATGCGTTTGCAAATTCGAACAAAAACACATGTCTAGTTTGATTTCAACTGTGATTTTGGTTCGAAACCTGTGATATTGTAGCATTGCTCGGAACTATTGTGCTGGAATCATTAAAGTATAACGGAGCCCTCTGTCATTCTGCTGTATCGTTCCTATGAACCTACACCAGGTATGAGCTGCCTATTTAGTAAACTGCTAAGTCAAAATGGTGGTTCAATATGTTCTGACCTAAATGTTAATCAACTCGAAGGATCCAGAAGTTCAGAACAAATGTCATGCATCTGCTCCTATTTCCTGCTCCACTGAAAAGGTGCTGTATATATAACTATGCTGGGTTCCCAATCTGATTCAGTTCATGCTATTTTTCTATCCAGAGGGCTGTTCTTGAGCCAGCAATGCAAGGAAAAGACATGATTGGCCGTGCTCGAACAGGGACAGGGAAGACCTTGGCTTTTGGTATTCCTATCATGGACAAGATCCTCAGTCACAACGAGAAGAATGGGTTTGTTTCTCTTTCACATTTGGAGTTCTTTTAATTTATCTACCAGGGAGATAGAATATATTGTAATAATTGCATAGTGTGATGCATGCAGTAACGGTAGGAATCCTTTAGCCATAGTCTTGGCTCCAACAAGAGAACTTGCTCGGCAGGTTGAGAAGGAATTTAGAGAATCTGCTCCCTTGGACACCCTCTGTGTCTATGGAGGTGTGCCTATCAATCAGCAAATGAGAGTTCTCAACTATGGTGTTGACATAGTGGTCGGAACTCCAGGTCGTATTATTGATCTTCTCAGAAGGGGTGTTTTAAACCTTTCACAAATCCAGTTTGTGGTTCTAGATGAAGCTGATCAGATGCTGGCTGTGGGTTTCGATGAAGATGTTGAGGTGATCATGGAGCAGTTGCCGCAGAACCGTCAAAGTATGCTGTTCTCTGCAACAATGCCTAGTTGGATAAGAAAGATTTCGAACAAGTACTTAAATGATCCAGTTATAATTGACCTTGTGAGTGACTTCTTTTCTTATTTTCCTGTGAATTTTATCTTACTTTCTCTTAGCTTGTCTTGAAGTCCTGCATTGAATAGATCTTCCTGGGAGTAGAAACATTATTGAACCATCTGATGAGTATCAAAGCTTTCCTTTATAAAAAGAATACCATCAGCACCTGAACTTTATCTGGATTTCTTCTCAGCACAGCATAGCTACATTCTAAGGGGCATTCCCTGACATTTTCTTCCCGTCTTCCTCAGGTTGGTGACTCAGACCAGAAATTACCTGAAGGAATCTCTCTCTATTCCATTGCCTCTGATAACTTCGGGAAGCAATCAATTCTTGGTCCTTTGATTAAAGTGAGTATCCTCTTAAGTGCACATGTGTTTTATGATTTACATGCCATAAACAGTTCATAACCATTTCCACGTTCACATCACTAGGAGCATGCCAATGGTGGAAAATGCATTGTGTTTACTCAAACTAAACGGGATGCAGATAGATTGGCATATGTCATGGGAAGGAGTTATCCATGTCAGGCACTACATGGGGATATTTCACAGAATCAAAGAGAGAGGACACTCTCAGGATTTCGTGATGGTCGTTTTAATATCCTTGTGGCAACTGATGTCGCAGCTCGTGGATTGGACATACCCAATGTTGATCTAGTAAGTGACCTGGGGTATACTTATAGAAATATTTAGCGCACAAACTTTTTCATTGTCTAGAAAATACGCCTGCTGACTCTTTTTATGTGCATAGTTTTGAGTTATTCCCCTTATTTATTCAGGTGGTACATTATGAGATTCCAAATACCTCGGAGTTATTTGTTCACAGATCTGGGAGAACTGCACGAGCAGGGAAGAAAGGCAGTGCAATTTTAATATACACATATGAGCAGACTAGAGCTGTAAGGGTCATCGAGCAAGATATAGGATGCAGGTTCACAGAGGTAGGGTAATTTAGTTACCATGCATATCGAATCCTGATCAAGTTATTTTTATAGTTGAGATGATATGTGGAAAGTTATCCATTTATTTCTTTTTGCCGCTTGCAGCTTCCCAAGATGCCAGTTTCAGATGAGGCTGCAGACATGTTTAATGTCACGAGAGATACTCGCTCTAGATCAGCTGGAAGCAGAAGAACGGGCGGACCTTTTAGCCGTGAAGGTTATGGTGGCTTTGGAGACCATCGTTCCAGCAGTTTTGGTGATTTTGGTGGTTCCTCTGACTGCAGTGGTGGATTCCGTGACTCAGGTTCAAGGTACCGCGGTGGATCTGGAGGTTTGAGACGATCGTCCAGTGAGTTAGGCAGGCCTAGTTTCAGTCGTTCTGATAGATTTGGCGACTTTGGAGACAGTGACTTCAGCAGACGTGGTAACACTGACTTTGGTCGTTCCCGGAGCTCTGATGATTCAGGCTCCTCACGTTATGGCAGAGGTTCTAGTGGGTTCGGCACTTCAGGTTCCGGCAACCTTGGTGGCTTCAAGGATTCCAAGCGATGAATGGGATAGGGGTTTCTTGTACAGCTCTGAGCCTTTTCTAACACCCGTTGTTTCTTCCTTGCCTGAGCAAACCAGCAGCAGCACTTCATTGTGCTTTAGCCCCTGATCAGGAGTAGTTTGGTCGTGTAGTGTAGGGTTGTTTCAGAACTTTTGTTCTTTGAAGCAAGGTTGTTTCGTAACCTGTATCACTGTATGTTGATATGTTCTGATTCTGTTCTCTTTAATAATCCGATGAAAGGATGGCTTTTGGTTTCTTTTCATGTACCGTACCAGTGTATTGCTTGTAGAGTTGTTCCATGATCTCAACTGTCACAAAACCCAGACCCTCCCTCTCTCTCTCTCTCTCTCTCTCTCTCTCTCTCTCTCTCTCTCTCTCAGAATCTAATATCTAAGGCGATGTAGTTGGATTCGCATCAATCCACATGTGTTGTGGTGGATTGGATTAGAATTTAAACTAAATTCTACTCCAACACATGTGGTAGATTGGATTAGAACTTAAACTAAATTCCACTTCAAGATTTAAACCCTCCCGTAGAGAGCCGCGAGGCTACCAACAACCACAAGCGCAGATGGGCTGGGCCGAAATGGTCGAGGGCCCGAGAAAAAAAAAACGAACAAAAGTGCACGGGCTCTCGCTTTCCTGCCAGAAAAGGCTCCCATCCGGCCATCCCACGCACGAGGCCACGACGGCGACGCACTGGATTGGGTTGGGACAGAACGAGCGACGGCGAGGAGACGGCGATAAGATTTGCCACACCTCGGTCTGTAGCTGGGAGACCGCACGGACGGCGGCGAGGGGCTCCAGCAAGGCGGCGTCCACGAGTCAAGAGCAGCCCACACAGCAGCAGCGGCAGGTCCGCTGATGCCAGACTCCCCCCAGCTCCACCACCCACCTTCCCCTCCCGCGCCGCCGCCGCCGCCACCGGCGGCCAGCTCAACACCAGCCTCGCCAGCGGCAGCAAATGCGCAACCCACCCTGGTACTCCCCTGCAGGCAGCAGGCGACCACCATTTCTTCTTCTCGTCTCCTTTTCCGCGGGAAAAAAAAATCGGATCTTTGCTGAGGTTGCTGCTTCCATTGTCCCGTTGTCCAGATTGAGACTGCGGCGAAGCTGAGGATGATCATCAAGGGCGTGCTCGGGCGGTACCAGCGCTGGAACCCCGTGCACCCGACGGCCGGCTCCTTCTGGGGCGTGGGGCTCGGCCTCGGTTGCGGTGTCGGCTGGGGCCCCGGGTTCGGACCTGAGGTCATTGGGTACGTCGGCGCCGGGTGTGGCGTGGGGTTCAGCGTTGGGTTCACGCTCGCCGGCGTCGGCATCGGCCTGCCGCAGCACGGCCTCATCAGGAACCACGAGCACGGTGGTAATTAGTTATGCTCTGTTCTTAATTTGTTCCCTTCAAAAAATAATCATGAGGTTGATGTTGGTGGGACTAATTATTGGATTTAGTGGGAGTTTCAGTTAGTGCAGTTCTATATTTCTACTTGATTTTGTGAGAAATATAATGAAAATCTGGGTCAAGTAGAAAGTAATTGGCGAAATCAAATGTGTTTTTAGCAGCATGGTTGCCATGCCCTGGAGGGGATCTTCAGTCAACCATGCTGCACCTGTCCTTGTTCATGTTTTTATACATAGGATTCCCTTCAATCTAACATGAACTGTGGTTGGTGCACATGAATTAGCAAAAACTGATAGTATATTATCATTACTAATGCACATTAATTCGCAGGCCTCTGTGCCCAATTGTTTGCTGCTATTGCTATCCCCAACCTTTGTATACAAGCATCTGTCACATGAATGACGGATCCACCTTCTGAACCTTACCTGTAGGTTTTGCAAGTAACTTCCCTGTTGATTCAGCAAGATTTTACACCATAACCATCATCAGAAGTTTGGTATGGGATGCCATCAGCTATGCAGGTAATGTGTTGGCTTTGAGGAAAGAATCTCGACAGAAGCTTCTGAGGTTCCAGGACAACCCTCCGGTATCAGGAGGAGTTGATCTGCCGAAGCTGGGGAAGGGCGTGTCAAGTAGCATCAGGTCCACAGTGGAATGCATCAGGGCCTTCAAAGATCAGCACTGGCCTCCTTAAAAGACTCATGGGCAATCAAGGCTGGTTTTAAGTTACAGGGTATCACCATGGAAACTTAAAAATGGCGATATACCAATTTTTGTTTGTTTTGGTATGAGTTTTTCCCCGGCTTATGGAAGGGGAAAGTAGTTATTCTAGCTTATGGAAATGTAGTCTGCATCCTAGATATTTTTTTATGCAGATGCATATGTAAATATGATGGCTGCTATTTTGCTCTTTAATTATTCATCAAGCACTCTGTAACAGGGATGTAGCGTGAAATATTCCACTAATATTGTACTCCTCTCAAACCATGTAACCTACATTTGTATTAGTGTAAGTACTCCTTACCATTGAACTTGGATGCCGTGGAAGTCAGAAAGTGTATTATTGAAACATGACTTCAGTGCACTCTTGGACATTTTAACAGCTTCAGGTTGTTTGGAGGCGAGCAAATGATCGAGATGGCTCAAGGATTGTCTGAAGATGGTGGCCGGGTTTGCAGTACACGGCATGGAACTGGAGCTTGTAGGTGACTACTAGCTGGTGCTTCTTTTTTTTTATGAAAACCAAATTTTCATTTATGAACAGCAAGAAGCTGTAAGTAACCGTACAGAGGGTAAGGTTACAATGTTCAGAGCTTGAAGAACAGGGCAGGGTCATGTGTTACATTTGAGCAGAAAGCCTGGAAAGGCTGCAAAATGTCTGAAGTAAGGGTCAGAGCCTGTCTAGCTAATAGATCCGCTTCTTCATTGTTTTCCCTGCTAATCTTGTAAGTAGTAATTGTTGAGTTTTGGGAAAAAGCATCAAATTCCTGTGTGTAGTAACACTGCGAGCTACTACTTGAAAGCAACAGCCATGGCTAGGAGTTTGCTCTGCTTGCAGATGCACTTGTTGTTTTCCTGAACTTTTCAAGATTCGTGGGCACGCTCGTTGCCTTGTCTGAAAACACATAGTTCCTCGGAAATGCTTGTCTGTATGTGTGACCAGCCGCCGCTGGTCTCTTCGTCTGGTCTGATTAGCCGCGGCTTTGTGGTTGTGGCGCTTGCCATGTATGCATGCCGGTGCTAGCTGTCATGTGATGCACAGGAGGCTGCCTATCAGTGCGCATGCTGAGGCCTTGTTTAGGTCAAACAAAATTCAAAAAATTTTCAAAATTTCTCGTGACATCGCATCTTGCGGCATATGTATGGAGCATTAAATATAGATTAAGAAAATAATTAATTGTACAATTTGTTTGTTTACTTCCAAAAAATTTTGCAAAATAGGAATAGTAGTACTTTCGTTTGTATTTGACAAATATTATTCAATTATGGACTAACTAGGCTCAAAAGATTTGTCTCGCCAATTTCGACCAAACTGTGCAATTAGTTTTTATTTTCATCTATATTTAATATTCCATGCATACGTCTAAAGATTTGATATGACAAGAAATTTGAAAAATTTTGCAAATTTTTTGGTGAACTAAACAAGGCCTATATTTGTGGGACGAATTGTTAAATACAAGATCTAAACCACGAGCTGCCTCAGCGAAACCAGCAAGGTGGCTAGCACAGCAGGTTTGGTGCCGCTGCCTTGTCTCTGCAGCCGCACCTATCTTCCCTCTGCCTGCAATGCCCCGTGCATTCATGGTTTGGTGTGGTGGGGACTGTGGCGTTCCTCCTCCAGGCTGCCCCTCTCCCTCTGCCTGCAATGCAGGAGCCTCTGCCCGGCCGGCCAGCATGGCCTGATCTTACAGTAGCTTTTGTGCAACCATTTCCTCTTACAGGGATGTTCTTTAGTTGTTCAGATGGGCAATGATGATGCCAATGCAGTAGTATGTACATATCTCGATCAGCTTTAGGCCAATAATATAATACCATGATTAATCATTTTGTTGCCTTCACTAAGGCCTTGTTTAGTTCCAAAATATTTTGCAAAATAGACACTGTAGCTTTTTCGTTTGTATTTGACAAATATTGTCCAATCATGGACTAACTAGGCTCAAAAGATTTGTCTCGTCAATTCCGA
>Ga0182004_10004254_pt1 | contig 11524 bp, 12 predicted proteins | sample Sormic07211540_1_FD_120479 | JGI IMG/M metagenome (GOLD analysis project Ga0182004, IMG submission 120479) | Endophyte microbial communities from Sorghum bicolor roots, Mead, Nebraska, USA - 072115-40_1 MetaG | ecosystem: Host-associated > Plants > Roots > Unclassified | place: USA: Nebraska...
AGCAATAGATTTGGTTAGTCAGATGCACCCTTTCTCCTAGTGGTAAAAATATAAATACGATACTCTGGAAAACCTCCCGGGTGAAATGCTCACCGATATCCGTGCGCTTGCGGATCAATTCCTAATTGCGTTACCAAATATCAACAACAGGGACTAAAAGGACTGCAAGCATGAGAAGTTCCTATGTCTCCCAACCCATACGCCATTATGTTGGATGAGAGTCAGGAGAGGGTGGAACAGGAGAGAGAAGAGAAGGAAGTGGTCTACCCCTTCCAATCCACACGCCATCGTAAGAGACAAGGAATCAGAAAGAGTGATGCCGTTGACGATTGTTAACCATCATTTTTATATGTCAACCAAGGAAAGAAAAGGGGATAAAAACTGAACATCACCATAGACTTAGGGTTTTCATTGACAATTTCTACGAGTTTTGGTGAATGTCTGTTTCTATAGGGGGTTATCAGAAATTAAGCAAAAGAGGCCCATATATCAAATTTACATAAAGTGAAGACCACATTGGTAACACAAGAACAATCTAGAAGACTCGAGAAGACAACACCCTAGAGCTGGGGCCCACCTGGCATAGTGCCTAGGCGGGCGCCCATGCCCTAGGGGTGGCTGCCGGGGGTTCCACCAATTAGGTGCAACCTCATGGATTCTGCTTCCACCGCCTTTGAGGAGTAATCTTAGTTATCTATCAAGGTCGGCTTGATTCGAGGGCTGTGGTGCTTCCTAGGGGGCTATAAATACAAGCCTGACCCCCTTAGAGAGGAGGAGAGAATTAGAATTATTATTCTAATCTGAGAATTAGAGGTAGCCATTAGTAGAGCCAAGGATTAGAGATATCTCCACGAGAGTATTAGAATAGCTACTCCAAATCTTCATCTTCTATATAGGTTTAGACTAGATAGAGGAAGAGTCAGGCGCTTGTGCTCGGATTTCTAGATCTTCATCATCAAAGATTGCTATTATGCTGTATCTTTCTTTTGACTTTATTCTACATATCATTATGCTTCTATTTATTATGTTCCTAGTTTATTCTAGTTCTACATTTGATATAGTTATGATAGGTGATGGGTTTATGTATATGTTTGCAAAGCGCTTAGCTCTCTTCGTCGGAGGGTTAGGTGACAGATGGCATGTAAGCATGGTGCTTAGATGTCATTTATCTGCAAATACACCCTATTGGCTGGGTCATGTGGTAGATCATGGAAGTGATAGTTCTATTGAGTCCTTCGTATTCCATCCCCCATTGGTAGGATAGGTAGAACCACAATTGCCTAGGAAGTCCTGCTATGTCTTTGCTTTTTGTAGCAATGTTCCTTATACATAAAGGAAGAGTCTTTTGTGCTATATATGATAGTGTAGCATTAGAATAGATGAATGACTTGGAAAATTAGAACTACTTAGGATTTTCTATCTGTTGAACTAATCAGACGTCAACCTACTATTAAGCTGAGTAGTCTATATCTAATTTCTATGTGATTTAATCCCTGAGCTTTTATGCTTCATATTATTTATCTATCATGGTTTAACCCTTGCCAAGTATGTGGCTATGCAACCCATCACTCATAAGTAGTCATGTTTTGCAAGTTTATCTATTTAAGTCCTTAGTTCTTTTCCTTGAGTCGAATATAAATAATGATACCTGGAATACTTCTTAGTAAAGTGCTGCAATGGTATTTAATCTGTACACTTGTGGATCCTATATTTATTTTATTAGTGGGCAGTTTTTATACAAACACTTTTGGCACCATTCTAGGGATGACAACTTAGCTTAAGTGGTGTTAGAAGTGTCAATAGATGCCCAAGGGAACATGAGTGCTCAAGCTACTTGTAGGGTACCATGACCTAGGTGCACTAAATGCACTAAGACATCACTAGGGTTCTTAGCGGTGCGGTTGTCACCACGAGAACTGAAGAAATGCTACGATCGATTTGGTACAAGCATACAAGATTTTAAGCACATAGAACCAAAAAGGCGGGGAAAGACATGGGTTTCACTTTCCATTGATCTATTCGCCATAGCAATAGTGGGAATCGTTGGATTGGAAACAAAACACCAAACAAGCATAAGGGGCTCAACCTACATCTTACTGGATCGATGGGGATTGAGAGCAAGAGAGAAGAATGAAACCACACTCTCTCGACCAACTCATCATGGAACAGATGAAGGTTGGAAGAAGGAGAGACGATCCTACAATCTACAACAACTCATAATGCTTCACAACCTAAGTGCTTCTGAATCGGCATAAGGTCATTCCTATGGTTCTAGTTCTATGTGATTTGGTTGTCACTATGGGAACCAAGGGAAATTCCCGGTTCTAGGTGGCGTAAGCATACAAGATGGATAAGGTAAACATACAAGAAAATCAGTTGAGCCCGATGGCCATGGCGAGGTGACTCGCAGCCATGAGCTTTACCCCATGTGTTGGCGCCGATGGTTCCATGAAGGTTGTCCCCTAATTTGTATCCCACTAGACTAGGTCACATAGGTCTCAAGTGTGTGAGCAAGAACCATGTCAACAATGAAATTGAGTCCACGATGGCCACGTCCGAGGGATGGCACAACAGAGTCAACTAAACATGAGGAAACGAGTTATGCTCAGCATCACGATCACGGCAGGATGAACCTGTGACCAAAATGCATGAATGTACTACAATCCCCCGACCGGCTCAAAGTCACAGTTCATAGACAAACACACACAAAGGAGCCAACAACACAACCACATCCGGAGTGACACATATCCATAGTGCACGAGATAGAAATGGATAAACCGGCATGAAGGCATGACATAGGCACATATAGACATTGATAGATAGATAGATGATCATATAAGTATAGATGATGATACATAGATGACATGTATGCAAAGGAAATGAAAAGCGAAGGGGTTAATCGACATCAAGGATGGCGTTGATGGGGTTCATGGTTCAACCTTGGTGGCGAGGAAGGTGGAGGGCTTCTGCAGCTTTTATGTGCCTTGTTGCAGGTGGCTGAGGCTCAGCTTGGATAGGGCCACAGGCGGCCATTGGGCAATGAGGCTCCGGTATCACAGAAACAGTTGCCATGCCAATGGAAAAGATGAGGCACTGCCTACGACAATGTCACAGATGTACTGGTAGATGGTATCACAGATTCTATGGCTCCCCTATTACAGTGAAAATGGTGGCACGAAGGACGACCATCAGACAAGATAGCGATAGGGAGGGAGAAAGATGGGAGGTTGCCCTGGGCCTCACCAGTGTCAGCAGAGGAGGGCATGGCAGCAAAGCCAGGGTGCTATGGGTGCTCGGGTAGACGTGGCAGCAGGTGCTCCAGAATGGGAGCGAGGTATGTGAAGCTCTTGCTTGACATCCAGGTCATGGTCCAGGACAAGGTCAGTGACATCATAGTGCCTTGTGCTTTGATGGCGAGACGGGGTGGGCATGGACACAGGAACGACGAGGTGGAGGCAGAGCGGTTCCAAGCTAGCCTTGGTGTAGAGGCACAACGGCTATGGCTCGGCGAGGAAAAGACTTGACCGTGGCTTGGCGAGGTGGGTGGCTGTTGACGGTAGATAAGGACCACATTTATATCAACAAGGAGAAGGAAAAAGGGCACAAAGTAATCACCAATAGAAGTATATGGTTTTATCTGACAGATTTCCATGAATTTTGATGAATGTCTATTTCTGCAAGGGGTTATCTAGAAATGACCTTTGGAGGCCCACATGTCATGATTACATAGAGAGAAATGAGAAATCTATGCCATGTATACAAAAGAACGGTCTAGAAGGATCAGGAAGGCACCAGAACAAAGCGAAAGATGAGAGGAGCCAGAGGCAGGGCACCCAAGCAGGGCGGCCGCCCCCTCTCCTCGACCAATCAGGAGCAGTCTCGTGGATTATGCTCTAACCACCTTTGAGGAGCAAGGATCTTCATCCGTTAAGTCAGTTTGATCGAAGGATCACGGTTCATCACACCTCCCTACATAAGGAGGGGTAGACCCTAGGGTTTGAGGAGAGAAGGAGGGAAGGAGAGAGGAAAGAAGAGAAGAAGAAGAAGCCCTAGCCACCTCCTCCACTAGAGAATTAGACTAGATACTCCAATTCCTCCATTCTATATAGGTTTAGAAAGTAATTTAAGAAGAGTTCAGGCACTTCGCTTAGGATTCTGGATCGTTCGTTCCAAGAGTCGGGTATTATTTTGTATCTTTCTCTAAGACTTTATTCTAATTGATTATGTTGCTATTTATTGTGTTTATAGTTCGCTCTAGTTATATATTTGATATAGTCATGATTGATAATGAGTGCATACATATGCTCGTAGAGCGCTTAGTTCTCATCGTAAGGAAATTAGGTGGTAGACTAAGTTTAAGCATGGTGCTTAGATGGCATTTACCTGTGAATGCATCCTATTGGCCGGCCATTATGGTAGATCATGATTGTGACTTTACTGTTGACTCTTCTATAGTCCACACCCCATCAATATCGATAATAGAACCATATTACAAGGATTGTCTTGCTCTGTTCCTGATCTTCCTTGCTAATGTTCCTTATGTGTGAATTCAAAGTCATTATGCTATACATGATTGTATATATACTAGAGTAGACGAAAAGGCTTAGTAACTTAGTTGCTACATAGGAGTTCAATCTCTTGAGTAGTCTCTTGTTTGCCTACCTATATGATGAGTTGTCTATCTCTAATATCTGGTTTTATCATTATTATCATACATATCATTATTATTGGCTTACCCCTGCCTTAGCAAGTGACTGTGTGATCGATTTCCTCATTAATAATCATATTTGACAACTCCATGTCTGAGCGTACTCCTTAGCTCCTTCCTTAGCTAAAATATAAATACGCTACCTAGAATACTCCCGGTGAAGTGCTGTAATGGTATTTGATCTGTGCGCTTGCGGATTACCTCCTTTTAGCGTTGCTACTATGGATGACAACCTAGTATCTAAGATGATGTTAAAAGTACCAACAGTGTCACCACATTAAGGCCACCGCTCTACCATGGCCGCTCCATGGCCATGAGGGCAAGTCAACAGTTAGCGTATATAGTGGGATGGGCGTTAGTAAGCAAGATCCAAATGTGTGGTGGCAGGTGTTGGCATTTCTTAACACAATCACCAAAGATAGACAAAAAACCTAATCCCCAGCAACAATGTACAGATGCTTGATGACATTCATTAGTGCAAAAAGAAATATGAAAGATTCCGCAAGCGCACAGAACATCATCATAGCATTTTACCAGGAGTATTCTAGGTATCGTTATTTATATTTTACCACAAGGAAGCTAGGGTTAAGAATCTAATAATTCATTATCCTATATCTACTAACTTAGAGTATCAACTATACTAAAGCAGGGGTAAAGGATATACTATAAGAATAAGCAATTAAGCACATATAAGAGAATTCAATGATAAATGTATAAATAGTCATTGAGGGAGGATAATGGGAAAGATCAAGGTTCCTTTGTACTTCTCTATTACTTTGGTTCTAAGGTAAGAAAATATGAAAAGATATAATAGTCACACAATGGCACTTTGGAACAAGATTACCTTTCTGACTCTCAAAAGAGACTGGGAAGAAAGTAGTCGGGGAAGGCTGCCAAAAGCTCTACGAAACATCAATCCGAACATGGTGGAATACAAAGGCCTGACAAGGTTGTCACCCCTGGGGCTATCACAACTATTCATGGGATTGAGCGCAACCTCAGGTAAACTATAGCGTAGACACCACATCTACACTAGCATTTACTACTCTAATTACAATGAATAACTAGAGCACTCAATACGAGAAGGGATCCCATGCCAAGATATAACAACTACACTAATCATAAATAGGCATAAAGTAAATAGAGAAGATAATTTATTAAAGTATAAGTCTTACAAAGAATAAATATAAAGTCATACCTAAACTCTGAAGAAGACTCCTCTAGATTTGGAGCATAGCTCTGCTCTCCCTAACTCCTGACTACAACTATTCTACTACATTGGAATGTCTAGCCCTAATTCCCTAAAGAAGAGAGATCATCTATTCGAGGGACACCTCTACAACTCATAGAGAAGAGAGGTCATCCCTTCAAGGGACACCTCTACAACTCATAATTATTCTCTTCCCCAAGGGGGGTCTATTGATGCAAAAATAGATCTGCAAACACAAAGGGCTAATACCCGATTTCAATGTCAAGGCGTGTCAGTTGATTTGACCTATTAATCGACAAAGGTGATAACTTGAATACTTTGGTCGTGACAACAACGATGCGCCCGGATGTCACAGCCAAGAGGTGCTCATGTGGAACTCGAGAGTCACCGAGTGTAAGTCGTCAAATCTTTGAGAACTCGTAAACAGAAAAAAGTATGCGAATTGACGAAGTCGTCGAAAAGTAGATGCAAAATTTGGAGTAAACTTTTATTTGATATTGATTGATATCATTACATTGTTATTAGGTCTATATTTATATCATGGCCCAAAGAGTTACAACCAAATATGACTAGATTCTAATTTTAGACAAAACATGACTCTTACATAATGCATGTTCTACTAAATATAGAAAGTAACACCTATCTATTTCTGTATCCGCTTCAATTACGATGAAACCTCCATCCGCCCCTGCCTCATTGGCATCAGCAGTAGTCTCCATATTTTCCTTCATCGACATCGGCAACAATAAGTTCTACTAGCAACAATAGTTCAATCGACAAACACACTGACCTTATTGCACTAAGGGAACCCCTTTTACCGATTATCACCTCCTATCGGCACCAATCTTTGTCGGTTGATCTCATCGGCACCTTTATGTTGGCACAATACAATAATCTCCCCATTGCCGATTGGTCTTGCTTAATCATTCTGACCCATATCCAAAAAACGGTGTCAACACATGCCACCCAATTTTGGAGTATAAAATCCTTAATGCTCCGAAATTTTCTCTAGATAACGATTGCCTTTACATAATTATCTCCTTTTTGACAAAATTTGTCATCAAACCCAGACAAATCCAATCCTTATTTTCAGATCTCAATAAATACCGCATATCTTCCAACCACCTGTGTCTCGATCAATGCCAATTCATAAGGAAAACCGCCCATCAGCAACGGCTTAACACCAAGATACGCTGCTGATGTTTTATTAAAATATTGCGCAGAGCAGAATATCTTCAGGATCATGATTACTTGCCATCAAATCATCTGCACAATCCCTTGATTATTGTGCGAATAGTTACCATATCCATCTGAACAACCTCGAATTTTACGCATACGGTAGAGAGATAAGTCTAAAATGCCCTTACTCAGCTCAACATATAAATACATCCCTTCTAGGCACTCATCTTCTACCTCGCCATTTTTCCATCTCCAAGACCTACTCCTCCGGCAGCAATCTTCATCAAGCAGGCTCATAACCTCGACTAGCGAAAATCCTCTTTGGCAGAATCTTCAAGTTCTCGGCCTCACCTCCATTCTACTCGAAAGAAATGGTGATCAACTTCAACGTCCCTGAGGTCAATCTCGTATTCATCCTCTTTTACTATAGTTCCTATTACTTTCATAAGTTCATATACTTGGCAATTCCCTTTCTTTTCCTCTGTTTCTTTGATCTTATAAACTTAGGAACTGAGTGAGAAAATAGTTATCCCAATAGATCAGCCTCATGTCCAGTGCTTGGGCCCGATGGGTAACCTAGATCCAACCGATATGATAAACATAGAAACCAATAGAAACCCATTTAGAGCCAAGAACTTTTCCTTAGATTTGTGGAAAGATATTTTCTGATCCTGGCTAAAAACAACTAAAGGATGGCCAATGAAGTATACTGGGTAGAACGCAAGCTAGACCAGTGCATCACGCTCTCCATTACCGATATGGAGAAAAATGAGTCGATGATGATAGCAGCTGCTTATTTCTGGTCAGATACCTTTAATTCTTTCATGTTTGGTCATGGCCTAGCTTCTCCTACCCTTGCCAATGTGCTTTTCCTTACGGGTCTGGACATCTCAACTGCCGATGATGGTAGGCTCTTCAACAGAAAATCCAACTACAAAGTAGACACCCGCAACATCATTGGCTGGACACGATATGTTTAGAAATATCGGCAAACTGGATTGGTCGGTCAAAGAGAACACGCTATCTTCTTGAATATGTGGCTAGACAAATTCATTTTTTGCGGCCGATTGGTAGGGCCAACCTGCGTTTATCTCGCAGCTACCGAGCAACTGGCCAATGGTTCTAGATTCCCTCTTGGCCGATACCTCCTGAGTTCCACTTACCATCTCCTCCACCAAGTGACTGAGAAACTCCTGCTAGGGGAACCCATCGGCAATTTGGGTGGCCCCTGGTGGGTCATCAATTTGTGGCTAAATGCCCATATGCACAAGTGTCTACAATGGAACTTCTTTACTCAGCAATTCCCTAGAGACATCACTAAAGAACATGAATTGGCAGAAGATGAATTGACAACCCGCTCACCCCTCAATTTTGGCAAAGCAATCATAGTCCTTCCTAGGACTGAAGCAAACGAAAATCAAATCGGCAAATTCTTCCAGACTCTTTACAACGACCTATCCCGAGAGCATCGGGCTTGGATGCCCTATGTCGATGAAGATTCCAGATTTCCTCTCCTCTTCCATCCTGCCGATGACGCACTGAATAAAGATGACGATTTGATGATGGCCATCATTACACCTAGGGCCATCCCAGTGAACACTTTTGGTAGCGAGAAGAATACCAACGCCACTTAAGAGTTTTATAACCCATCGGCATTAGCTTGTCAATTGGCTTTCGGTCAACTGCTGATTAAGCTTTGTTATGCCGATGTGATTAAGCAAAGGGAGACAATCACCAGTGGTCTTGACTGGATCAGAGTAGCTCAACTCCCGCCAGATGCCGATACTACAGATATCGATCTGTCGACCTGGGTACCAGCCTAATTCATCACTAAATCTTATAAGTCATTGTGGCAAGAGTGGAAAGGGCAATTGTTCATAGTATCGACTCATGTATATCGGAACATGATTGACCCCGAGCATGAAATCCCCAATGACACAGTAAGTCTCTTCCCGGCACTTAGTCTTTTCTTTACTTCATAACCTCACCGACAACTGACTCTTCCATTTTGACAGGTTGATGACCCAGCACCATCGGTGAGTAAAAGTGGGCGGCCGTTCGATCTTCGACCAGTATCCCCGGTGTCTTTGATCGGCCATGATGCACCCAGCTTAGCAGCTCTAATGCACTGAGGAAATTGCTTCAAGAAAATGACCACTAAGCGCTCAAAGGCCACTCCATCGGTCGTAGCCGCCACCTTAGCTCAAGCCTTCAAGGTAAAAATCCTTAATTACTTCCATCACGCCAATTCCAACCCATACTTACACTACCCTTTCAGGGTGTGTCGGCCACAACTAGAACATCATCGGTAACTTTGTCCCGCACCGGATACTTTTACTCTTGATGAATTTTCAGAAGTATTTTTTTGCCTTTATACTCAACTTATAAGACTTTAATAATTTATTTATATGACTTGCAGCAACAAACTAGTGCATCGACAAGAGCTCAAGATGCTCAACCATCGGGTGCCGATGCCCCCAGTCAGCAGTCACCAAAGCTCAACCCAAGTGGAAGGCTCCGACAAGCACCAAGGTTCAGCCAAAACGGCAGAAAGCAACACCATCCTCTCTACCTCAACCAGCACCTCAAAGTCAAGCTGAACTGGCCGATGCACCTGACCAGCGAGTCGACCCGTCTGACCAAGGCACGTCATCGGCCATCGTTCCCGGACAAACGACTATTGCTCCCACTCAAGGTGAAATACTGATCATCCATTTAAGTTACTGTTGACACTTGCTAAGACCACTTGAATACTAGGTTGTCATCCCCAGCATGGCTCTAGAGTGTACTATGGTATTTATACGCACACAGATAAATCCGCAAGCGCACGGATACCGTTGTAGCTTTTACCCAGTTAAAGATTTTATTGTATCCACAGGGAAACGGGAGAACTGATCTACGCTCTAACTTAACCTAGATACATGGGTAAGTGTAAATAGGAAAGATGGTAGAATTGAATAAGAACAATATTAAAGGTAAAATAACAATGGGTGATAATATGGGAATAGAGAGTAGAGCAATCTAATATATGGGCGATGGTAGGAGAATAGACAGGATAACTATGGTTTCTCTACTTCGAAGGGGTATGTCTATGTCTGGGACGAACCACGTGATAAGAATACAGCACAAAGGATGCTTATCCATAGGCCGATAAACCCTACTCGTCCTACTAACAGGAGGTGGACTACAGGGGACCAACGTATCTGTCAACTTATCCATAGGCCGATAAACCCTAGCTTTTGCTCTATCTATGTAGAGGAAAGGTTATCCTTCGAGGGCACCTCTCAACTCTACAATGAACTTGTTCTCCTCCAGGGGCCAGGGGGTCTGCTTATATAGTCCCCTCAAGTGAATCAGGGCCGTCGGATCAAACCGACATTGATTGAACGGTTATCCTTGATCCTTTAGGTCGGTGGAGCATAATCCGCGAAACGAGTCCTGATTGGACTCTGTAGCTAGGCGGGCGACCAAGGGGGGAGGGCGGGCGCCCTGCCCCCGAGCCCGCTCGGCTTCCCGTTCGTTCCCGTGGCTTCTGGAGTCTTCTAGATGATAGAAAATTGCACGACACGTTAATATCTCTATGTAAACCCAACGTGTGGGCCTTTCTTCCATAATTCCTGATAACCCCTACAGAAATAGACAAACACCAAAACTCGTGGAATTCTGTTAGATAAAACCCTAAGTCTGGATATCGGTTGCATTTGGATCCTTTTCTTTATTTATTTGATGATTAAATTTGGTACTTAAGGAACGTCAACAACTCCCCCAAGCTTACCTCTTGCTCGTCCCTGAGCAAGGATGGACTCAAGAGTTTCTGCGGTGGTTTCATGCCTTAAAAGTAGACATGCGTTCAAGCAAGATCTCATCTCTGAGTTAAAGTAAACTATTAAGACTTAAAAATTACTCATTTTACCTTTCACCTTGGGGCTTGCAACCGTCACTTGTATCTTGAGCAGCTAAAAGATAGAACAGTCTAGTCAAGCGCCATATCTTTTGTTCTTGATCAACTATAGCTCTGGAGTTTTTACAGATTTTCAAATAAAACTCTGAGATTCCTTGTATGACTCTCTCAATTCTCTCTTTTGTGGTATTTCTGGATCCTTACCAAGGCAGTAATGGTATATGCCTTCTCTCAAAATATGTAGTATTTGTGGTATGAGGCATAGCGATATTGCCTTCTCTCTCATCCTACTTTAATGAGGCTTTGATATCTGGAGCTCATAGGTGGGAGACAGCTAATACATACTTACAAGACATTTATTGCATAGTCAAACCATGGATCCAGAGAAACAAGTCAATAAGTTAATATCAAGATGTGCATGTGTGGCGAATGAATGGTGTATGGTGATGATGGTGATAATGGTGAAAACAATGGTGAAAGTCTAATTCTACTTTTGCTCTTTTGAGGGGATACATACCTTTCTTGC
>Ga0182004_10004255_pt1 | contig 11522 bp, 8 predicted proteins | sample Sormic07211540_1_FD_120479 | JGI IMG/M metagenome (GOLD analysis project Ga0182004, IMG submission 120479) | Endophyte microbial communities from Sorghum bicolor roots, Mead, Nebraska, USA - 072115-40_1 MetaG | ecosystem: Host-associated > Plants > Roots > Unclassified | place: USA: Nebraska...
GTAAACCACGAGATGAATCTTTTGAGCCTAGTTACTCTATAATTGGACAATATTTGTCAAATAAAAACGAAAGTGCTACAGTACCATTTTTCGCAAGTTTTTGCGAACTGAACAAGGCCTTACCTCGTGAAAAATCACAACTTTGGTGAATGGCGATGAGTCTGCTACGAGTTACTACTACTATACTGCACGCAGTCTGTGCTGTTCAGATAAGGAGGGGACAAAGATCCAAGGGCAAAAGGGCGTGTCCTACAGTCATCAGTTCATGACCCGGCAGCAGCGGTTGCGTTGCATGGTAGTTAAGCGCCATTGCCATGTCCCCATTTGTGGTGTCTGGTGGGAGTTAAAGAGAGCTTGCATTGCTAGACAGTTGGGCTGGGTTGGGCATCCGAGGCAGGCGCCTTTCAGCTACGTACGAGTACTCCTCTCTACGGAGGAACAGAACATGAACATGCATGATTGATCGGTGGTTGGTTAATCCGGCTGGGTCAGGCTGCGCCACCACGTGATCCGGCCGGCCGGCCCGCCAGCCGCTCCTCCTCGCTCCTTTTCCGGTGCAAGCGCACCATCCTGGCCGGCCGACTCCATTCATTCATTCATCGTCCCGGCCGGACGGCCGGGTATGTACGCCGGCAACGAACTACAGTAGAGTGTGTCCACCTGACTCTAGGCCTCTACACACCCCCGTGTCCGGTTCGATCAGTCCACGGGCCGACGGGCTTCCCTGTTGCTTCCCCGATTGAATCGAATTCCCCGTCCCGTTTCAGCAGCGCGCGCAGCAACTCGACGATTCCCCGTCGGATCGATCGAGCACGCTCACACACGCATAGCTGCAACAACCGACGCAACGACCCGCATATATATGTTGCGTGGTCCCAGACGCGCGCAGCGCAGCCGGAGCCCAAGGGCACGCCGGCGTACGTAGACTAGACGCCGTATCATTGGAACTGCATCGGAGCCGGCGACGACACGGCGCAGAACGTCGACGCCGGGTCGGTGGATGGACTGACTAATCGAACAGGCGGCGGCCAGCTCGTCATCGCCCCACAGCCACGCTGTACGGAACGGACGAGGCGCGTTATGCGCGGCGTGTATCCGTGTAGTGTGCGTGCTGGGCACGGACAGGAGGAGGAGGGGGCCGCTGCGTGTGACATGCCTGTGGCTGGGGCTGGAAGCGTCGCGGGGCGCGCGCTGTTCCGCGCCACCGCAGAGCGATAGGGATTTAACTGACGCGGCGGCCCCGGTCGGCGTCAACCAACCACCTGATAACGAACACATGTCGCTCTGTTCGTGCGAGCTCGTTTCCCACTGGAGACTGCGACATGGCTGGCTAGCTAGGGTAGGGTTGGTTTATCGCAACAGTGCGTTCAGTACGGACATGTGATGGTGCCTGCGGCCTGCTGGCTTTGCTCTAGCTCCGGATGTGTGGTGGATGTGAACGAAGCAGTAGCTTAACGGCACCGATCTCTCCCTTGACGCTTGAGAGAGAGAGCACGGCAAGGCAAGAAAACGTGATGGTGGGGGCGGCCGTCCCCAGAAACGGGCGAGGGCGCGCGTCACCAGACAAAGATTTCAGAGCGCATATGCAACGCTGCGTTTCGCGACAGGCGAGGCGGAAATCAGCGGCAGCTGAGCTGTGCCTGAACGGGGCTGGCACTGCCACTGCCGCACCACCATCACCCCCCACCTCCGCACCAGGGCCGCCACCTTGATGTGATTGATAAATAACGCGCAAGTGCCCACGCCTCCTCCCTTCTCTGCTCCGCACGGCTCACCAAGCACTGCTCACAGCCTCACACACAGTCACAGCATGCCTCTGCGCGAGTGAGTTCATGGCATCCTGCTGAATCCGTCTCCCATTGCCGCCGCCCGCCCAGATCCAAGACGCGGCGCTGCCAGGCTGGTGCCGTCGCGGGCGCTCTTTACCGCAACAGCAATGGCGGACACCGTGGGGGCGCTTCCTCCTTCCCCGATACCGGAGTGCGACTCCGGGAGGTCCTCGCCGTCCCACGCCGCGTCGCCCGAGTTCGAGTTCTGGTTGGTGGGCACGAACCCGTCCCCGGCGCTGCTCACCGCCGACGAGCTCTTCTCCGGCGGCGTCGTGCTCCCGCTCCACAACCTCCAGGCGCCGGCCGCCACGGACGGCGACGGCGCGCCTGCCCCTCAGGCCGACGCAGACGACGCCGCCGCCAAGGCGGACTTGAAGGGCGCGGACGCCGCGGCGCTCCCGCTGCCTGAAGCCCAGGCGCAGGAGGCGGAAGGGGAGACCGCGCAGCCGCTCGCGGAGTCCGGCATCGCGCCGACCCCGGACCTCCCCGCGGTCACGTTCAAGTGGAAGGACATCTTCAAGGCGGGCGGCGCCGCCGGCGGCGAGGCCAAGGAGCGCAAGAAGGTGGAGCGGCGCGTCAGCAGCGTCAGTGGGAACGCCGAGCTGATTAACATCAACATTTGGCCATTCTCCAGGAGCCGTTCCGCCGGCGCAGGTGGCGGCTCCTTGAGCAGGGCCAAGCCCAATCCGAATCCAAATCCAATCCCCAACGCTGCTGGCGCCAGTCCCAGCGCCGGTGCCGGTGCGAGCGCCAATACCAACGCCAATGCCAGCGCCCCGAGCGCGCCGCCGGCCCCGCGCAAGGTGAGCAGCGCGCCGTGCTCGCGTAGCAACTCCCGTGGGGAGTCCTCCGGGCCTGTGCCGACCATTCCCGCCACCACCGCAGTAGAAGCACCAGCCGGAGAAGAAGACGCCGACGCGGCCACCCAGCCGCAGCCCCAGGCGGCGCCATTGCCCGCCGCCGCCGGCACATCCAGCGCCACGTCCATGTTGAGGAGGTGGGTGCCCGGACAGGGCCGTAACAATAATAACGGAGCAGGGTCAGGGTCCGGCGGCATCCGCGTCGGGCGGCCCAGCGCCGTGTGGCAGCTGAGGCGCAACAAGCTGCAGCAAACCGCCGCCGAGCAGAAGCAGGTGAGCGCCAAGAAGAAGGCGGCCGCGGGCCCCGCCCCGGTCTCGGCACCCGCCGCGGCCGGAGCCAACGATGACAAGGCGGCGCCGAGCGTGGCCGCGCCAGCGGCCGGCTGCCGGAACAACGTGGAGGGCGCCGGCGAGGAAGGGAACCCACCGCAGGGGCTCTTCGGGCTCCGGACTTTCTTCTCCAAGAAGGTGTACTGATCAGCAGCAGCCGCAAGCCACGGCATTGTACATACAAATTCGAGCTCTAGGCTCGTTCTTCCATATCTTCACTTTACCTTGCTCCCCTTCTTGTTTTCTTTTGTTTTTTCTTTTTAATTACTCTCATTGCTCTGCTCTAATTCGATCGAGTAGCTTCGATATCCCCTGTACTGTACTAGAACGAAGCTAGGCTAAGCTCTAGTGCTCACCTCAAGCAGCCAGCCATGCCCATGAGCCGTGGTCGGCCATGGATGAAGCAGAAAGCACCCGTGTCCATGTAACACGCATGCATCATCCGTGTCGCTCGCTCGTCGTGTCGTGTGTGCGTGGCGGTAGTAACGAACAGCGTGACATGGTGAAACATTCGATGATGGGTCGGTAACTTTGCCATGAGTCCATGCCCAGTGTGCAGTGCCGGGACGACGAGACGTGACGAGATGCCAAATGATTTGGGGCAAAAGGCTGGGACAAAACAGTGCGGCAAGCAGGGCGCCGGGTGGCCTCTGCGTCGTCTGTCCGGTCGAGCGATCGATTCACATTCCGGCGGTCCAGGGGATGGATGGACGGACGGAGGGACGGGACAAACGATTGGCAGCAGTAGCCCCAGTGCATGCGGCCACTCGCTATGGAACAAGCGGCGTCCGCGGGAGCCGGGACGGGAGGGGCATATGCGCTCCCTCGCCAGGGCGGGCGGGCGGGCGTGGCGGCGAGCGCGCGACACCGGCAACGGCCACGCTACACACGGGCGACGGGCGCACGCCTGCCGCGCGCATCGCACGCACATGTGCCGCATTATTCTACGGCTCCCTCCCGTGCCGTCGCCCATGCTGCATTGCCGCTACTCGTTCAGTGGGGAGGGGCGGCGGCGGCGGCATTCGCTCGCCCTCGCGCGCCAGCCGAGAGCCGCCCACTCGATCCACTCCGTCCCAAGCCATGCGGGCCTGGAGTCCTGTACCACGCGCTGCGCTGCGCTGCGCCCCGCCCGTGCCTCCCTCGCCTGCGACCAGCAGATTTGGTAGCCATCTGCCTGCGACGCGACGTGATCGCCATCAACCGAGCTGTAGTGTAACCACTAGTAATAAGTAATAACCGCAGCCTAGTGGTGCCCGCGGCGGCCGGTAATGACGGTAGTAAATCTAGGAGGTGGTGGTGGTGGTACGGAAACTATTACTCCTAAACGAGAGGCCGGCCAACAGATGTACCGTGGTGTAGCGTTAATGGTTCGCTGTCCCTCTTAACTGCGCAGCTAAATAACACGATGAGTGGTACGAGTACGATCGCCGTGCCGGCATGGCTAGGTACACCAGCAGCAGGACAAAGTCGGGTCCCATCGCGAGTAGCCGGGCCGGGGCACTGTGATGCATGGATCTACGTACAGCAGCAGCAGTTAGCAATCGCATCAGAGTCATTTCAAATTTAAGGTTAAGAATGACCTAAAGAGAGCGACGTCAGTACGTCACGGAGAAAGAGAGAGACAGGCGAACGCGAGACACGCGCGCCGGGAGGCTAGCAACGTGGGCGCCGGGCGCGCGGCGGACACCGTGGGCAGCGTCTGAACCTGAACCTGAGCGGGAGACGTGAGTCATGTAACCACCACGGGGACGCAGGTGCGGCACCGTGGCAGCAGTACGGACTACGGAGCGCACGAGATCGGTGGAGCCGTTGGATTCGGACGCGGCGGCGAAGGCAAGTGGCCGGCAGCGGCTGACCACGGAGCCTGGACGACGAGTTGATTTATGCAGCCTTCGAGGCTGCTCAGGACGGCATCGCGTCCTTTTGCTTTATTATTTTCTCCCCTTTGGATTTGGATTTGGATTTGGGTGGACAAATGGTACAGGCAGGCCGGGTGGGCCGGAGGAATCAATCGATCTGCTTTCACGCATCACGAGCAGCTTCTTCCCACCCGTCACCCAGGCAACCGCCGGCGGTGGCGAGCGATGCCGGTGGACTCCGCGAGCGTCCGTCGCGTCCGGTCCCGAGCCGGGCGACGGAGGAGGCTGACATGGCTCGGTGGCATCGCACTTAAGGCAACCGGCAGGGCCGCGGGGAGTTGGTGGCAGACGGGGGAGGGACGGCAAGCGGTGGTGCTCTGGTGGTGGTGGTGGCAGGGCCGGGCGCACATGCCGTGTTGGGGTGCGACGGGCGAATCGGCCGGATCCGGGGCAGTGCACGGATGGTGCCATCGCCCCCCGGCAGTGATTGGATGGACGGATTCTGCCTGCGCATCTTGGATTGGAGCCGCGTAGGTATGCATCACGCGGTACCACGGTAGGTTTGTTCGGACATGTAGATCGAGTACAGGACGCACACATGACCACGAGCTAGCTCCAACTAGCTACAGACGTCAATATGGATTTGTTTCGTATATACGTATACCAGTACGTACAAAACTTGGAATGGAGCTGGATGTACGTTGACATGTGCATGAAGTGTTGGACGATGGCAGATCCGGGTCAGCACATTTTTTTGCGTAGTACGTGCGTGCGGGAAAACCCGGCAAATCCAGCTCCGCCGTGAACACTTACGTACAGCCAAAGCTGTGGTAAACATATTCTGTTTCAGACTTTGAGTGATAGAGAGGCGTGTTAAGTGTTAACAGCGTGAGCAGTGCAGGGGCGGGATGAAAAGTGTGTATAGGGGAAAAAAACAAAGACGAGTTCTAATGGAGGAGCGCGTGGTCTTCTTCCGTCTTTTCTTCGCGGTCCTCGCTAACCTACACCTATATATAATACTCCTGTAATGGAGTACTACTGTACTAGCCCTGTATAGGACTTGTTTACTTTCATCCAAAAACCCAAAATTTTTCAAGATTCTCCGTCACATCGAATCTTTAAACGTATGCATGGAGTATTAAATATAGATAAAAATAAAAATTAATTACACAGTTTGGTCGAAATTGACAAGACGAATCTTTTGAGCCTAGTTAGTCAATAGTTGGACAATAATTACCACAAACAAACGAAAGTGCTACAGTGTCGCGAAATATTTTCCATCGGAAACTAAACACGGCCTAAACTACGTACCTTAACTGTAAGTAGCATCCCTTTACTGCGTGAAGGTTCGACTTTGTCGGTGTGAACGTAAGTACTGTACGTGTACGTGCAGTGCTGCATCGATGAACGCGCGCGGGTACCAGTCTTCAGTCTAGCTATAGCTATCGGCACATGGATGACGCGCGCGCGATGGATCTTCATCTCCTTTACACGCGGGATGACAAGTAGGCCTTGTTTAGTTCTTAAAAAGTTTCAGAAATCCTTATCATATTAAATCTTTAGACATGTGTATAAAACACTAAATATAGATATTAAAAAATAACTAATTGTCAATTCATTTTTAATTTGCAAAACAAATTTTTGAGTCTAATTAGTTCATAGTTGAATAACAATTGTTAAATACATACGAAATTGCTATAATATCCAAAATAAAAAAATTGCTAAATAAACAAGGCAAGCATGTTTGGCGGGGCTTCTCTCAAGCATTCACTCTAGCTTCTTCGAAGAAATTTTGCTAAACAATTTTCTAAAAGAGCTATTTTTCAGTAAATAACAGATAAGCCTTGTTTAGCTGGTGGTGGGAAAAAAAAATTAGATACTGTAGCATTTTTGCTTTTAATGGCAATTATTGTTCAGTTATGGACTATACTAAACTCAAAAGATTTTGTCTTATAAATTACCGACAAATTGTGTAATTAGTTATTATTTTTATTTATATTTAATGCTTTATGCACGTGCTAAAAAATTTGATGTGACGAAAAATCTTAAAAATATTTTGGTTTTGGGGTGGAATTAAACAAACCCTAAGCTAATCTGACCCCTTCCAAAGAGTTCCTCAAGAAGAGTCATGACAAACAGCCCTCTTTTATCTTTGGCTAGCTAGCTGAGGGCAAAACATGTTTCATGCTTGAATGGGGCTCATGTGTTGTGACGTGACATGACATGCTCATATATCCTCGACACGAGAGCAACACGAGAGATCGTTCTCCAGCAAAATACTACTCCCTTCATCCTAAATTGTAAGTCATTACAAGAATCTTGGAGAGTCAAACTTAGAAAAGTTTGACTAAATTTATATTATAAAATAATTATTATTATGGTATTAACTAAGTATCATTAGATTCTTTCTTAATTATATTTCCATAGTATACTCACTTTACGTTATAAATTTTAGTATTTTTTTCTATAATTTTGGTCAAACGTGAAAATGCTTTGACTTTCCAAGATTCTTGGAATGACTTACAATTTGGAATGGAGGGAGAGTAGAGAGCAGTTGCACGGATGCGTAGCATCTTGTTGACACGTGGCCGTCTGTCCGGTGCGCACCGTGCACGCACTTCTTCTTCTTAAACGGCGAAATAAGGGTACTCACAATGCAAGACTCTATCACAGAGTCCAAGACAATTAACGACATATTATTTATGGTATTTTGCTGATGTGACAGCATATTTATTGAAGAAAAAGGTAGAAAAAATAAGACTCCAAGTCTTATTTAGACTCTAAGTCTACATTGTTCGACTTAATAAATAACTTTAGACTCTATGATAGAGTCTGCATTGCTAGTGTCCTAATAAACCCGCGCATGCAACGAACACGGTGTACAGTATATACTTGCTGTAGTAGCAGCCGCCGTGCGCAGATGGTTTTGGAAGGCGGTGTTGTTTTGTCAACTTGTCCTCGAACTGTCGCTGACGAAGGCCTTGTTTATTTACACTCAAAATCTAAAATTTTTTAAAATTTTTTTTGTCACATCGAATCTTTAGACGTATACATAGAATATTAAATATAAACAAAAATAAAAATTAATTATACAGTTTGGTCGAAATTGATGAGACGAATCTTTTAAGCTTAGTACGATAATTTTTTTCCAGAACTAAAGCCAAAGCCAGGCCATGCCCGGCATTGAAACTGAACAGGCACTAGTTGTACAGGATATAGGTATGGATAAATACGACACTGAGGACACGGTCATGGTCATGGTCTCATGGGTGATGGACACGATGGACGACGCGTGATCGAGTATCTGATTGTGCCCACCACCGATCGATCGAGAGTGGCGCCGTAGAAGAGGATCCCGGCCGGAGGCCAGGACGACGGATCGATCGAGACGAGTCATGATTGGTGCGCTGAGCCCGATCGACACGTGTACGTACCGACGGGGCCCCTGCCGCGCACGCACGTAGTACCACTCTATGTGTCGATGTCGATCTCTCGCACATACTTTCTCGTTGGGGCGCGCGACGTGACAGTCCGTAGCGGCGAATGCCTGTGGACGACAGAAGAACCACCAACGAGTCCACCACGGCACCACTCTCACACACACACACGCCTACGGTCGGTCGTCACACTAGCTAGCTAGAGTGTCCTCCCGGCCGGGGTCCGGGATCGATGATCGTCCGGCCGGGGAGCACGAGCACGGTGCCCAACAGCACGTTGGATCCGCTGCACATATCATGTGTGCCGTTTGCGTACGTAGTACGTGCACTAGACGTGTGGGGCGCGCGGCGACTGACCTGACGATGTAGTAGCTGTGCTGTGCTGTGCTGTGCGCCTGTGCCTGCGCCGGCGCGTAGTAGTAATGTGCCACTGCCGGGCGATGCGGGAACAGGGGCACGCAGAGCAGGACACAACACGTACAGGTCCTCCTCCGGCCTGGGCCTGCAACTGCAAGGTCTCCGATCCCAATCGATCCTCCCCGTGACTGTTCCCTCCCTGCGCCCGACCTTGACTCCCTTGGCTATCGTCTCCCCACGCGACTACACAGCTTTGATGATGAGGCAGGGGCCGCGGCAGCAGCAGAGCCGGCCCTGGTAGTCTGATGCGAGCGGCCGGGCCGGGGCGCGCGGCTGGAGGTCGAGCAACAGCTAGCTACCGGTACGTGAGCACCGGCCGGCTGCGTGCGTGTGTAGTAGCGCGCGCGGGGTGTAGCTAGCTTCTGTAGCCGCGCAGGCTCAACTGAATACAACGTGCTGGCGATCCCTCGTAAAAAAAAAAAAAATGCTGGCGATCCGGTGGTGGGGCTGCCGCGTGTGTGTCACACTGACTAACGACCAACCTGCCTCGTTCCGCCACATTCATTTTGTATTTTAAGAAGAAAGCTGACCACCTAACCTGAGATAAAACTAGGCAAAACAAAAGTGTATTCTTAGTGGGTATAATAAATTAGGTAGACTATGTTGTGACAACATTTTTCAAAAGTTAGAAAAAAAAACATATCCAAATTACATTTCCAAAGTTCATCAACTGTCCTGGTAATCCCCTTAACTAATATTTGCTTCGATTTACTTTCCTTTCAGTTAGTCATGTTTACTAATATTTGCTTCGATTTACTTTCCTTTCAGTTATTCATGTTTACCACTTAACAATTTTTGTTTCCCGCCTTGTTTGTTTGAGCGATAAACCATGGCAGAAAAGTATTGTGGTGAGAGAAAAAACATTGTTGAATGGGTGTCAGATTTGGCTGATAAGCTCAAGCAAACATACTGGTATAAGTTGAGTTTTAGCTTGAAACTGTAATGAGGTGATAGCAGAAATCAAAAGTTGAAAAGAGTCGAATTCTAAATTTCTATCATTATATCTCATGTACAATTTGCTTGTAGTGTTGATATTTATTGGATGTCCTAAACCATTAAAATATACACTCCCTATGTCCACAAAATAATACAATTCTAACATATTACCGAGATAAAATAAGGGAGAATTATGTGTATGGCCCTAGAAAAAACTTATCTTAGGTATATGGTTCTCTTTTTTTGAATTTGGCTCTATAGCCTCAAAACAGAATTTATTTAGCTCTATGACCTTTTATCAATTTTGGGCAAATAATAACGGTGTTAAGTCAGGGGTAAAAGACCGTTTACCCTGGCGAAAAATGGTCTTTTACCCCTGACTTAACATCGTTAGCTGCCCAAAACTAACAGAAGGCTATAGAGCTAAATAAATTTTGTTTTGAGACGAGCCAAATTCGAAAAAAGAGGACCATATACCTAAGACAGGTTTTTACAAGACCGTACACCTAATTCTCCCATAAAACAACTTGAGTTTTACTAAGTATAACTAACACCAAATACTTATAATATTAAATAAGTATCATTAGATTTTTTCATACCATACTTATTTGGTGTCATAAATATTAATATTTTTTATCTATATATTTGGTCAAATTTTAGACATGTCAACTAAGAATGCATCTATAATTGCATTCTTTAGTGGACAAAGGTAGTGATTCGAGTGAAATTTGAACATAAACTATGGTTTTAACTATCACTGCACATAATTAAAACTCAACTTGTATGTGGAGAAATTAAAAGATATATACATTTAAGATATAAATTGGACAAACTAAAATAGTTGAGGGGACCCGATCGTAGTAAAACATTAGCTTATGAAGTTATTTGGATATAGCCTAACATGGGGGGCGGGGGTACTAATTTTGGACATTTTTAAACAATTTTGTATAGCTAAGGTTGGTTGTGACAATATTTTGCTGATATTTAAACATACCCCTAGTTCAACGTTTAATATTACATGGATGGGTATTCTAGGTTTAGGTTTATTTTATATAAATTGAAAATAAATTCTGATGGCTGCATTGCATGATATAAGCCTATTATTAATTTGCAATATTCGTAAGAAAAATATATAGGTTAGCTACGGTTGGATCGAGCCCCAGACGAGAAAGGAAGCATAACTAGTAGGAAACGCGCGCCCCTGCGCGCGATTGGAAAGATACTGATGACTGTTGTTTGGAGAAGATGCACACAATAATACTATGGATATGTTTATCTGTAGAATGCCTTTGCTGATGTGTATTTTGTCCAAACTCGGATACCAAAGAAGGTTATATACACCTAGAGAGCAAAGCTATGTATGTAGAGTTTTTTTTTTTTGAATACATATAGAGTAATTCATGCAACAATTATAGATATTAGGTCTATCATACACGAAGTCTTGGTGGTCATACAAAAGCACTGCAGAGTGCTATGTAGCAAGGATGTGGAGGCTAGTTTCTGCAAAATGTAGTGCACAGAAGTACCCAATAGTGGTAGGCCTAAATATTACTGAAGTCACTAAGTCTGTGGACTATAGAATTTGTTGGGCTATGATAGAGCCGGTAAGATCAGCCAAGGTTCATGCTGCGATCAAACTCCCATCCTTGTTCATCATCGTCTGAGATGCTAATCGATGACTCTGTGGATGATGCGGTCATGTACCTGTCAAGAATTAGGAGATATGCGTCTGTAAAGAACTACAATAGACGTGTTGTTGCTATAAATTAACCTATAGGTTGTTGGAATCAAAAGAGTTTTGTAGAAGCCATCAAGGGTGCATTTATGTTAACTGCAGGGATGATATGTTTCTTA
>Ga0182004_10004256_pt1 | contig 11522 bp, 12 predicted proteins | sample Sormic07211540_1_FD_120479 | JGI IMG/M metagenome (GOLD analysis project Ga0182004, IMG submission 120479) | Endophyte microbial communities from Sorghum bicolor roots, Mead, Nebraska, USA - 072115-40_1 MetaG | ecosystem: Host-associated > Plants > Roots > Unclassified | place: USA: Nebraska...
AATTGGGTAAACCAAAAAAGGGAACAAAATAACCAGACCACCCCGGCCCCCTGGGCCCAAAACCCCCATACCCCTACCCCCCCCCCCCCCCCGTCTAAACTACCAGCGCGACGGAGTTACAGATTGGACACGAAAAGAAGCACACACACAGAGCCCCCCACAGGCGAAACTAGCCACTGGTGATGTTGAGGCTGGAGCGAAACTCGGTGAAGGTCGAGGACGGGAGGCCCTTGGTGAAGATGTCAGCAAACTGGGAGGTGGTCGGGACATGGAGGACCCGAACATCGCTGATGGCGACCCGATCTCGGACAAAGTGTAGATCGATCTCCACATGCTTGGTCTGCTGGTGCTGAACAGGGTTGGAGAGGTACACCGCACTGACGTTGTCGCAGTAGACCAGCGTGCTCCGGCACTGGAGCGGGAGACCACCGGTTGGCGCTTGGACGACCACGACACCAGGTTGCCGCCTAGAAAGATAGCGTAGCCGGAGGTGGAGCGCCGAGTGCCCGGACACCCGGCCCAGTCCGCGTTAGTGTAGACAACGAGCTCGGTGGAGGAAGACCGGTGAAGGAGCAAGCCGCAGTCGACAGTGCCGCAGAGGTAGCAGAGGCGGCGCTTGAGAGCAGTGAGGTGGGGCTCTCGGGGATCATGCACTGTACTGCATAGGTGATGTCCGGCTTGGTGAAGGTGAGGTACTGAAGTGCACTGGCAAGACACTGGTATGCAGTGGGGTTGGCCACTGGGGGACCCTCGGCCTCTGACAGCTTGCCGTATGTATCAACCGGAGTGGAGCAGGGCTTGCAATGAGTCAAACCAGCTCGCCAATGAGTCAAACCAGCTCGCTCCAGGATATCAAGAGTGTACTGCTGCTGGTGAAGTAGTCCGATGGGACGAGGCTCAACGGTGACCCCGAGGAAGTGGTGGTGCACACCCAGATCCTTCATAGGAAACTCCGAAGAGAGCTGATGATGTAGCGTAGTAGTGACGAACTAGAGGTTGTGAGGACAATATCATCAACATAGAGCAGCAGGTAGACAGTCTCAGCTCCATGGTGATAGATAAACAGGGACGTATCTGACTTGGCCTCCACAAATCCTAGTGTCAACAGGAACCCAACAAGTCAAGAGTGCCACGCCTGAGGGGCCTGCTTCAGGCCGTAGAGACTTGTTGAGCCAGCAGACCATGTCGGGACAAGAAGAGTCAACAAACCCCGCCAGTTGGCTATAGTAGACTGTCTCAGATTCTTGACGTCTAGCTGATGCACGGGCCAGGAGCGAGCAACAGCCAATGAGAGCACCGTGCGGACGTTGGCCGGCTTCACCACGAGGTTGAAAGTCTCATCATAGTCGACTCCAGGGCATTGAGTGAAACCTCGGAGAACCCAGCGAGCCTTGTACCTCTCAAGGGTACCATCAGCCCGCCGCTTGTGGGTCCAGATCCACTTGCCGGTGACGACGTTGGAGCCAGGCGGACGGGGTACCAGATCCCATGTCTGGCTGGCGAGGAGCGCCGCGTGTTCCTCCTCCATTGCGCGGCGCTAGTGAGGGTTCAACAAGGCGTCGCAAACGGAAGAGGGTACAGGAGAGACCTACGGGTCACCGGGCATCACCGCGAGAGCCCGGGACCGCAGGGTGCCAGCCGCGTGCCGTGTCACCATAGCGTGAACATGCCGCGGGTGTCGGTGAAGGAGCGGTGGGTGGTACACCAGCGGCAAACCACGGGCAGTCGGGGGCCGTGGCGGTGGTGTAGGCTCGCCGGCGGAGAGGAGGTCCCCGGTGGCATAGGCGTCGCTAGAGAGGAAGAGGCCGCCGGTGGTGACGGAGGTAGCGGAGCCGGCCGCAGACGACGCGGGTAGACGTGCACCGGCTGGGAAAACGTGCAGGAGGTGCGGAAGTCGACGTCCCTGGACCCACGTCGAGCGGAGGGGCCGAGGCAGCACCGGAGGGCGACGCCTCTAGACCCGTGCAGAGCCAGAGGCGTCACCGGCGGGCGGCGAGCAGGGACATGGCCCGGTGAAGGGCGCAGTACCTGTAGGATAAAAAGGCAGGGGTGGCTAAACCACCGTGTCAGTGGGAAACAGAGAGAAGAGGTCAAGGTCAGGGGTGGTAGTGGGTGTGATGGTGGTGGAGAAGGGGAAGATGGACTCATCAAACACCACATGACGAGAGATGAGGACCCGACAAGAGGTGAGGTCAAAGCAACAGTAACCCTTGTGATCCGAGGAATACCCGAGGAAGACACACAGAGTCAATCGGGGAGCCAGCTTGTGGGAAGCGGTGACAGCGGTGTTAGGGTAACAGGCACACCCGAAGACACGAAGATGCTCATACCGAGGAGGAGTACCGAAGAGAGCATGATGTGGCATAGGAGCTGAGCAGGCAGCGGAAGGAAGGCGGTTAAGAAGATAGGTAGAGGTATGCAGACTCTCAGCCCAGAAGCGAGCATGAAGTGACGCCTGGAGCAGAAGGGTGCGCATGGTGTCGTTCGTGGTCCGAATCATGTGCTCAGCCTTGCCGTTCTGGGAGGAGGTATACGCGCAAGACATGCGCAACTAGACACCGTGAGAGAGAAAGAAGGCCCGGGAGGTGGTTTTATCGAACTCATGACCATTGTCACATTGTACGGCCTTGATGGTGAGGCCAAACTGAGTAGACACCCAGGCGAAAAATGGAGTGCGGGAAATGTATCAGACTTCGCACGCAAGGGAAACGTCCATGAATAATGAGGGAAATCATCAACCACCACAAGATAGTCTGATGACAGATGTCCATAGATCACAGTGTACAAGATCAAAAACATGAGTAGCGTGTGAAGGATGAAAAGGTAGACAAACATGGCGACCCAGCTAGCACGCACGACACAAGTGCTCATTGTGAGTCCGAGTACAACGAATGTCGGAACTACGACTAAGCTGCATTAGGGCATCACGTCCAGGGTCGTCGAGGCGACAGTGCCAAGTGGTGGAGGAAGTAGTGGCGGCAAAAGCAATTGACAAAATGGACGGCGAAGATGTCGGAAACCAAAGGGTGTAAAGGGGCCCGTGCTGTCACAGCGGAGAAGAGGACACCGGGAAGCTAAATCCTTCATAGTAAGACCAGAAGAGTCAAATTCAATGGTTCTCACCTTCCTTCATCCGTCGGCAGAACTCGCCAACGGAGAGGTCACCCTGGACGAAGGTACGAAAGCTCGCATCGAGACGCAGAGCCCAGGCTTCAGCATTGCCCAGAAACTGGCCCTCGAGCGTAAGCCGGGCCCGGCGAGCATCGAGAGAGTTGCAGACAAGGTCGTGGAGGTCCAGGGAGATCGTTCCGAGAATCCAGGAGAGGACCACACTGTCAAGGCGCAGCCACGAGGGGGTCTGGACAACGACCGAGGTGTCGACGAGGATGTGGTCATCTAGAGCGTAGCGGCGGAGGGTGAGAACCAGGTCCCGCCAGTGGGTGTAGGAGGGCGACTCAAGCTCAAGAACGACCGAGACAAGGAGCCGGATGTTCTGGACACCGCCGGCCTGGTAGTGGAGCTGTGTCACGAGCGGGTTGGCCAGATCGTGCCAGATGACCGCGGTGTGGGACACGCGGTGACCCGTCGAGCCGGAGGAGGTGGCCTCGGCGTCGTTTGAGGCAGGATGGATGAGCTGCTCCGCCTCGGTGATCTGGTGGGCCAGTGCATCGGCCGCATCACGCTCGCGCACACAGGCCTAGCCTTCCGCAGCAGCAGCCCGAGCAGAGACAAGGGCGGCGGCGAGGGCGGAGTCAGCACCCGCGACGTGGAGGTTGGAAGTAGTTGGCAGAGGTGGCGGGGCGGGGAAGGGAAAGGCACCCGCGCCCAGCGGCATGCCCAGTCCGGCAGAGACGACACCTGCGCCCAGCGGCATGTCCAGCCCGATAGAGACGGCAGCAGCGACGGCGGCCGCCCCAGCGTCTGCATCCTCAACGCCCATGGCCACGGCCAGTGCAGCTGTGCCCAGGGCACCTGGAGCACCCGCGGCCGCGCGAGGGAGAGAGCGGCGGCGGCGGCGCTGGGAGCTCCCAGGGCGGCAGTGGGAGGAGGAGCGCCTAGGAGGCCGCCTGCGCCTGCGCCCGCGGCCAGAGCACCCGCGTCCGCTGGGGGCCGCCTGCGCCCGCGGCTAGAGCTCCTGCGCCCGCCGCCAGGGATGGAGCAGCAGCGGCAGCTTGCGCCCACGTGTAGGTAGGGAGAGAGGTGAAGGAGTGGAAGTAGGTTGCAGAGGGAGGAGGGGGAGGACGGCCAGCCATGGCTGCAGGGGCGGCGGCGGCGCGCCGGCCGGCGGCTGGGGAGGGAGAGGAAAGCCTAGTCTGATACCATGATAGTTTTTTGATTCCATAACTGGGCTAACCCTAGAAGGGTAGCAATATAGCATGACATACCGGGCCTCATGGGCCTAATACACTCATACTCTAACAGAACCACTAACTGCACATCAACGTGAATCGATGATAGCAGCCACCAAATTGGCTCAATGAAATATGTTAGGGGCTTAACAGACATGGCACTACATATGGTAGCAGAAACCAATTGAAATAGTTGATGTTGAACTGTGATTGAGGGGCGTATCGACTTTGTATGACATGATTACATGGATGACACTAAACAAAAATAGCATGTGGAGCAGTGGAGTTAAAACCTGGTGGCTTTAGGGCGAGTTCATGTTTTCCCACAACTTGTAACATGTTTTAACATAAAAGGTGGATATAAATTAAGCAAATCCCATAGCGTCTTCTGCCTATACTTATATAACATATTCAGACTGAACAGAACTTTTTTTGGGGGGGGGAGGGGGGGAAGATTACACTCTTTAGTCTAAAATATCATGAGACTATGGAGAAAAGAGAGGGAAAACATCAAGTGTAATGGCCAAATCATTCAATAAGCACTCCCCCTCCCCCAACCTCAAATCTTTAAATACAGTCTTCCAGCAAAGGAACAGTAATGACAACTAAGAACTCATGTTTATAGGAATATAAAGCCATTCAAAACTATTGCCATCTAGCAATGTTATATAGTAAAGTTAAGCTAAAGGAACATACTCAAGTTTTGTGAAGGTTCTAATGCATAACAATTCTTTGACATTCCAAAGACTGACAAGTGAATCTGCACTTCCAACAGCGAAATACCTAGCATCATAACAATTTGTAACTGTCATCAGGAAAAAAAAAACTAAATTTTCTCTCGAAATCAGAGTAACAGGAAGCCAGAAAACTGACTACTAATATCCAGAAGACGACTACAAAACGAATGATGCTTACATGCATATTGTTGTGAACCAAAACTTCAAAACAAGTGCTTTCTGAATTAATTAGCCTGGCATCATCACAAAGAAAGCTATTTGGAAAATACCATTACCATACGACATGAGGCTGTCGTATGGGCCCAGACTCAGACATCGGGCGATTTTCCCCACCTCAATCTATGCGCTGGTATATTGAGCCTCACAGTTTGCAGGTCACAGTATCTCGCATAGACAACAATCTAGGTCCCCTGGCAAACTAATTTGCTCCTCTATGTAAATTCTGAATTCAGTACTTGTAAGGACAGAACAGGTAATCATATCTTCTAAAACTCACTTACAGGTAGGTAATGTCCTAGTTAATCACTAACCCAAGGTTGATAGCTAACAATTTCTTCTTTACCTAGAGATGAAGCTAGGATGTAAAATTTCAATAATTCTTATTACTCGGGTCTTTCAAAAAGAAAAGGAATATTTGTATTCTAATAGTGAGAACATAGGTGAATAGGTTGTGCCAATATTAATTTAAATTAAAGTCATTAACCATGCAAGCATCAGTGTCAAACATTTGTAGAATTCACTGTTACATCTTAAGTCAAATATCAGACCAGATAACCCAGTTGAAGTAGTATTAAATTACAAATCCAAGGGATCCAGAGAAGTACCAGGGGGTGAGAAATAAATAAAGAACCTTTAATAGAAAATACCTATCAATTGGATCCATTGCAATGCAATAACACCCTGCTGTATGAGCATTCAGTTTGCAGGGCTTTAAAAACTCAAGATCCTTAACCACCTCAACGTGTCCTGCATGAACAACAGACCATGTGGAAACATTAACTGATACAATATGGTAGCACTAAACCAAAATATAAGTACCATGTTTATTTATTCATCAGTATTATTAATGTGAGCTTGGAAAAGGCACCTAGATCCTACCTAACCCAGTAGTAATGAAGAATAGATCTCCAGCTTTATTCCAAGCAATCTCATTCACCTGAGGAACAAAGCATTAATGCAATTCACAAACATAAAACAATGAAAGCAACATTTTTCCTTAAGCGCACACAATGTATATCATTACATTGAGGGAGAGGCCAAAATGGCCAAGCAGCCCCACCTCGGGAGGGAGGGAACATCAGGACCAAATAAAGGGGTAACAGAAGAGAAAATCAGAAAAGTAAACAAGGACAGCTAATATCTGTTCTAGATGAAACCTTCTACCAATCTACCAATAGGAACAACCCTTTGGCATCTGCAATGCACCAAAACCTCATTGACCTGTTGTAAGACGTTGTGGACACTTGGTTTTGCTCCTTAGAGAAGATAAGCATTACAATGCTTCCAAATTAAGCAACAACTGATCCAAGAAAAACACACCAAAGTAAAGAAAAAAAAAGAACTGCAATAAATTGAAAACACAAAGGGGCATAAATCAGCAATACATAGATTAAAATATAGGTTCAATTATTTGGTAAATTCAATTCATACAGCAGTACCCATTTACTCATAGAAAACATTCATACATCAAATTTTGTCTCAGACAAGCATATATGGACAGAGCGGCCCATTTTATTTCTACCGACATGTATATGTGCATGCTAATCCAAAGAACATTTGGATCAAACGAAGAATTGTTAGAAAATGTTTCATATAGCCAAGCTTCAATTCATAATTACCTCGTAAGTAGACTTGTGTTTCTTAGCAACTTTAAGTGTCCTAACATCCAATATAGTCAGCTCGTCCTCCTGCCATTACAAAAGCTGTTATTGTAGACATAAATATAAAATTTGATAAAAATAGAGTTTCAGTATTTTGTAAACATCATATAGAGAACAGTTTTTACGAATCATGCATTCATTGCAATAACCTTATATGATCCCCCCACCCCCAAAATGCCTTATTTTTGATAAATTATTCGCAATTGCTTTCTCAAGCTCAAGAATATTTATCTATAACCAAATAGAGAAAAACATGTCACAAATCCATTTAATTGATTAATTAATATGTTTATATGTCATCGTTAGGTGCATAATTCCATTCTATATTATTGCAATGATACTGGTACAGGATTCAACAATGTGAAATTGAAGGACTTCCAAAAAAGAAACACCAAAATAGCAATATGGCTGCATTTTATGAGCCGCAATTTTTCAAGGTACTTGCTGAGAGAGGTATAAGCCAAAGAAAATGACATTAGAACAATCTATCTTTTAAATAAACCTAAGAACATTAATATAGGTCAGTTTTCTTATAAATGTATCCATTCTTGGTGTGAGCAGAGAGAAGTTAGGCAGTACAAACCTTGTTTCCAACAGCTATCTGAGTCCCATCATGTTTATACGTGATGTTGATGTTTTCTCCGCTAAGTTCAACAGTTTGACATTTTCCACCTGAAAAAAACACAAAGAAGCATTGATGAGAAGATAAAAACATTATAACTCGATTGACAGAAAAACTACCACCAAGACAGAACAAAAAATACAACATATATCATCCAAAAGCCAGATGTCACATGCAACAAAATAGCTTCCAGATAAAGTTATTACATAAGAGATCTTCCCACATCAAATTTGTTGTAAATGTGGGATAATGTAGGAAATAACAAAGGGCCTGTTTGGATCATATCAGATTCCAGGATCAAGCTTGCAGAAGCTAGGATGGTCTCCAAACACGCACCAACTCCAAAGCCAGCTTCCACAATCTCAAAAGCTGAATCAACTTGGCTTCTACCAGATTATGGAAATTTGGAAGGATCCAAACTCAGCCGAAGTCAAAAATGTATTCCATAGATTTAAAAAGGCATAATGATAAATGCATTATGAAATGCTAAACAAAAACTGTGCATTCTAGTATCATCAAGGAAGAAGTGTGCTACTTACTTCGAGCATCCCAAAGACGAATAGACTTGTCTGCAGCTGCAGTAGCAACTGTATCAGGATGATTTGGATCCCAGCAAAGCTGATCTACACTATCTGTGTGGCCTTTCAGTTCAATATCTTTAACCTTAGACTGTAACAAAATTAGCAAAAGTTCCAATTTAGAACTTTCAATGGTATAGAGTAAGATGAAATTACCACTCCCTGCTACCAAGTACAAAGCATAGAGGCTATTATTAAGAATCGAGGAAATACTCTAGCTAAAAGTTTATTCAAAACTCTATAGCTTACTCTAAAGATTCCACCTGCTCAGAATTAAACCACTTTTCATGCTACAAATTATGGTAAAAGTTTTTTGAGGGGGGTCTTAATTATGGTAAAAGCTATGTTGCACTAAGAACATTATATGTTGAGTTACACCAATAATTAATAAACTGAACAGATAATTCTATTGTGCACAAGCTATAGAAACAGGAATATATTACTGTAAAGTACCTGCGACAAAAAGCCAAGGTGCAAATGTGAAGCATTTACCTCTCTTTGGCATATCACACAAACAAATGCTTTCTTAAGTTCAAGGTCATAACTTGTTATCTAAGTTCTATAAGATAGGAAATATACCAGTTATGCAGAATTTTAAAATTTACCAAAATGACTCTTATAACAGAGGGGAGCATTTGAGAAGATGACAACAGAAAGCATATCCCATTCTGTGAAAGTAAATTGGTAACAATGACAGAAGGAGAGAAAGTTACATGGCCATGTGGATCAATGCTCCAGACACGTGCGGTATGATCGATCGATCCTGAAGCAAGCTTTGTGCCTAGGCAGTTCCATGCTACAGAGTGCACCTAATAATAAAACTATCAGAATGGTGAATACAGTGATAAGTTTACCAATGAAATGAATAACAAAAGGCAAAAACAAGAACCCACAAATCAATCTGAACTTTGTACTGCCAAGTCCTAGGGTATAGAGTGGTTTTGCTTTGAAGATTGCTATGAGGAGTTGAGGACAATTAAGCAGCACATCCAACATATACAAGAAACAAAGAAAAAAAATCCTCAACATGCCATATATTCCTTCTGAAAGGGAGATTATCCCTTCTTAGTTTTCCTCATTGCAACTTTACAACCCTAGAAAGCACTAGAAGTCATCATTAGTGACAATCTTCTTTCTTAGTAATGTGTAACCATTTTTCAGCACTGACAAAAGACAACAAAGACAAACATAAACAGGTGAAAAACTAACAATAAAGAAATACTCCAACATGAACTAAGATAAGCTCAATTTTCTTTTTAGAACCAAAGGGTAACTGTTCTTGCTCCCCCTGCAAGGAAAGGCACCACAGCTCTAAATTCCTTTGCAAGTATCTGTGGCTGCAGCAATATTTTCCCTTTTCATCAAGCTCTAACATTATGACTCCTTACAGGTTCTATATATAAGGAGAAGAAACAGCTAAATCTCCACACCAATTCGCTTGTAGCTTCGAATCGAAAGCAAGGAAGGGCCACGATCCCGTCTATATTCTCAGGAACCAAACCGGAAGGCCCAAAGATTGCGACTTCGGTACTTCCACAGCTTGTTTCCTCATTCTGGCCCGAATTTTAGGACGTCGCCCTACGAACTGCAACCCTACGAATTGGAACATCGAAACCTTTCTTCTGGCGAGATTCTGGGTTTTAGGGGCTCAAGAAGAAATTATAATGGGATATTGCGGAGGCGTTGAGAGGTGTTACCTTCTTCTTGTGGCCGTAGTATTCCCTCGACACCAGGTCCCTTAGGTTCGCCCCAGGAGTCGAGCCGCCGCCGCCGGCGGCGCCACCGCTGCCCTTCCTCTCCTCTTCTCTGTTCTCCATGCGTTCGCTCCCTCTGCCCGTTTCTGTCCGGGAGGAGAGAAGAATCCAATCCCAACACAAACTAGCCCATGGAGAGATTTCATCCGGGCCAGACCTGATGGGCTGAGCTACATTAAGACTTTCAGCAACTTCAGTTCTAATAATAATAAAGAGAAAAAATTCCAGACGTCGTCCACCCCATTCTATTCTAGCCCAACTACCCGGCCCACTCGCTCATGGCTAATCCGCTGCCGGCCCACTTGTTGGGTAATCACTTCCTGTGGCTTCTGTCCTCATCCAGTCGTTCCTCTCGACAAAAGAAAAAAGGACTAAGTTTATATTTAGCTCCTTAATTATTGGCTGAGTTTAATTTTAGCCTTCAACTTCAAAACTGTGTAAACATGGCGTCCCATCTATCACACTGGTCCAGCTTTAGCCCCTGAGTCCGTTTTTGGGCAGCGGACCCTGGTTTTCCCCGCTTTGCTAGCACCGGTGTCCATGTTGGACGCCACATAGGATTGGAGCCAGGTTAAAATAGGCCGGCCCACTCAGCCCGTCTCTCACCCCACCATTCCGTCTCCCTCCTCCTCCACCGCCGCCGACGAGAGCCCATCCAGATCTGCCGTCGAGAGCTCCCCTGACTCCAATGGCGAGCTCAAGTTCTTCCAGCCGCAATGCAGGCGAAGCGGCAGAGTATTGGCACCGGAACCTCCAATCCGCGTCTCCCATCCCATACTGTGAAGCTCCCCTGGAGTACACCCCTACAGTGAACTGTAACTGTGGTGTCAAAGCCGATCAGTTCATCTCTTGGAGTGATTTGAACCCAGGGATGAGGTTTCAGAAGTGTGCGCGTGCTCGAGTAAGTTCAAACTTTAGGTCCATTTGTCTTGGATATTTGTCTTCGATTCACTTTATGTTGGACCCTTTGAGTCAATGGGTCTTAGATTTCGTTTTTCTGCGTAGAAGGGTGGTTGTGAGTTTTACCACTGGGTGTATGAGCCAACCATAGGGTTCATGAAGCAGTTGTTGCTTGATTTGCGCGATGCAGTCAAGTACTGGAAGCGTGAAACTCTTGCAGCCGATGGGGACTTGAAGAGGCCCGAACTCTTCATGCAAGAGCTTTGGATGTTGCTACCGTGGAGAATCAGAGGCTGCAGGGTCAGTTGGAAGCTGCTAGGAGGGAGAATCAAAGGTTGCAGGGTCAGTTGGAAGCCGCTATCAATTTCAATGAAGATAGGAGGGATGTCGCCACTATGCAAGGTTAGATGGTGGGTGTATTGGAGGCAAGGGCTCAGTTGGAAGCCAGGATTGTGAAGCTACAGAAGGAGAGGAAGTTCCTGTTGTTTGGTCTGTTGTGTGCGTAGGATTAGTTTCTGTTTTTTGGAAGCTTAGTACTTAGTATGTATCTAGTTCCTGTGTGTGGTCGTTGAATGTAATAGCTTAGTTCTAGTGCGCAGGATTGTGTACTGTATGCCTTATTTGGCTATGAGAATTATCCTAGTTTGTGGCCGTTGAATCTATACTTGCAATGCTCATGACTAAATTCATAGACATTGGAAT
>Ga0182004_10004257_pt1 | contig 11520 bp, 8 predicted proteins | sample Sormic07211540_1_FD_120479 | JGI IMG/M metagenome (GOLD analysis project Ga0182004, IMG submission 120479) | Endophyte microbial communities from Sorghum bicolor roots, Mead, Nebraska, USA - 072115-40_1 MetaG | ecosystem: Host-associated > Plants > Roots > Unclassified | place: USA: Nebraska...
CGATAGCATTAGTCCTTTCTCGCTCATTGTCAAGAGGGCATCGCAGTCCTCTTCCAGATTTCGGGCTTTGTGTGCCCAGCAGGGACTGGGCAGCAGCTACCGGTACGATTCAGTGGCGGATCCAACACCAATTTCTGGTGAATCATGGCCTGAAAGTGTTTGCAATGGCAAACGGTCAGGGTTGACAAGGACAGGCAGCCGTCCCATGAAGATGATGGATCCAGTGCTGGAATGCCTTGAAATGATGAGTTTGTCACCAAGGCCTGGGGACGATGACTATGAGGGAAATGACACACCACCTGCGCCATTGCCTGAGCTTAGCTTCCAGTTTGCAGGAGCTCCGATACCTCTGGAATCCATAGACTTGACCTCTTTTAAAAGGTCTCCTCGTGACATAGAATTGAAGGCAAAGGACACAAGTTTTCAGAAATCAGTCATAGCAGACACTCGGATCTCTTGGCGAGAGGGGCTTGTCAGCAGAATGTTTGATATCGGTGATTTGGATTGCTGCAAATGGCTATCTGATGATGAAGATTCACCAGTGCTTTCGCTCACTGAAGAGGCTTTGGCAGATGGTACCAATTCTCAGCCAGGTAATGGTTGTTGCCTGCATGAGAGTGGCAACCAACAGGAAGCATGTGGCTTTGGCTCTGTTGAGTTCAGTTGTATTGGTGATGAACTGAACAATGATAGCATCAAGGCCTCTCCAAATCATGTTTCAGTTGCAGAGTCCATGAATGCAGAAGGATTCGAGCTTGTCACATCGGACGACTCTGATTGGACTCTCTTCTACAAGAATTACTTGTTTGAATCATGAGATGTCTGAACTGCGCTGGGTTTCTTTGCTCAGATGTTGTGTACCAATTGTACTACTAGAATCATCGCAAACACACATATTTGTGTTTGCTGCATCTTTGTACTTTTTTTCAGTATTTGAAGTTTCCTTTTACATTCTTTGACAGCTCATGTAAATCATGTTGGTACATAGATTTGTTTCTGGAATAATCCACCGATAATAATTCAGAGAGTATGTTGCATAGTTTTTTAAATTTTCAGTCAATAGATATTGTAAACTTTTGCAACCAATCTGTTAATATATATCGAGCTCATGAAATGGAAGATGATGGCATTTGTTTGAAAGGCTGAAGGTACAGTGTGAAGGCTTCTCATGACTATTTACCATGTGTCCCTAACAAAGAATTGCCAGTCTGATTAAAGTTTTTTCTCACTTTGCAGGAGTGAGGCTTCAAACTATCAATAATATCTTATGGCTGCCTTATTAATCTGTATGTCAAGGTTAGTGCTGCTCTTGTGTATTCTTCTCATGTATTGCAGCTGACTAGGGCTGTAAATGACCCAGCTTATTGCCTCAAGCAGTCAAGCTTGAGCTTGTTGGAGGATTGAGCCGAGTCTATAGCTAGGCTCAAAGTTTGCCATCTCATCCATCTTTTTCCTTTTTGGGTCAAAGCCTCAAAGGCCTTAAAATAACTGATTTTTTATGTCATGCTTTCCAGATTCTCTTTGTTTTATACTTGGCAATTTCAATGGAAGGACGATTGATGAAATATGATAAAAGTGCAGCTCTGATTTAAACTTTCTGAAAATTAAATGACATGACTAATCATTTGGGAAAAAAGTCACTAATGTCAGTTTCAAATTTCTTTATACAGATTGGGAAGGTTCCCAAAGCCTTAAATATTAGCAAAGAGATGGAATCACATGGCATCAAACATAATAACAAAACTTACTCTATGCTGACTAATAGATTTATCCATTTGCATGTCTTTGCAAATGCTTGTAGTATTTTTTTAGGACATGCTAAAATTTGGTTTTCTGGATGAAATTGAAAATGGAACATTCCGTTTACCGGGATTGTTTCCATAAAAGTGATATCATTTATGACCATTTCTGACCATTACTGTATTTACACTTTTGGTTTTCTATTTTCTTTCAACACCATATTGATGTTGTTAGTAAACAGTTAAATTGAAAATATGGTGACTTTTGGACCGACCGGGAATTGTTTCTGTATAGAAAATATCGTTACTGACCACCAATTGTTTTCATCCCTTTGCAGCCTGATAGTGTCATACAATTGTCTGGTAGAAGCAGTTTGTAAGATGGGAAATATGGATCAAGCTATTTGTATATTTGTAAATAAAAATGCAGACGGAACAAATGCAACCATCAAATAGAAGGATTTGCAGTAGCTGGAGATATGAAGAAGGGCTCTCGATACCCTTGAGCTGATGTGGTGAAGTGACTGTGTTCCTACTGTAATGACTTACAATGCACTCATCCATGGGCTAGAAAGCACCAGGTATTTCTCGAATGCATGTTAGATTCTTCACATTTAGGCTACCATATACTTCTGGCATTAGCCTGTTCTTTTTTTGTGTATATGTGTGTTTGCAGGTTTTTTTTCGAGAACATGCGCTGCATGTATTTCATTAAGCTGCTTGATAAGATGTCTGTTGCTGCTGGTATTATAGCAAATGAGACATACATAATCATTAGGTTATGCTGCTAGTGGACCTCTGGGGAAACAATTTTGAGCAGTGACCCTTTTGCACGGTGCCATTGTCATGACACCATGTAAGCTTCCACGAATGATCTTCCATGTTGGACTTGCAGGCATATGTGGCAACTACCACGGTGCCAATTGTCACAGCAAGGTGCACAAAGGGTCCATTTTCAGAAACTATTACTATAGAGGTCCATTGTGTGAAAATGTTTAAGAAACGGACTAATTTTTTTTACCTCAGTAACTCAAACACTTGCTTTCATTTCATGTCATTTATGGTTTATTTGGGCCATATTATAATCTCATAAAATATTTTATCAAATACTTGTTAAGAGTACTGTATAATAGAAAATAGTTTGTCATTACTTTCTTGAATGCAGTTGGGCTCGTAGAGATGTCTGGGAGGCAGCAGATTTGATAAAACAAATTAAAGAGGGTGGAACACCTTCTAACATCCATACATTTACCTCTACATAAATGCACGCTGCAAAGCAGGAGACATGCAGGTGTGAGCATTTTGCATCAAAATATTTGTTTCCTAGTTTGTGGTGGCACAGTTGAACATGGCCTGGTAGTGATAGTACGACCCAATAAGATAAATACTAATGGATTTTGTTTAAGGTAACCGAGCACAGTGTTTGGCCATGCACCTGCGTGGCTTCATTTTATTATCAATGTGAAATTGCAATGGAGAAGCATTTATCGTTGCCTTTGTTACACACTATTCACTAGTTTCTTGTTTGAACTATTTATTGCAGAGCGGAAAATGTGATTCAAGAAGTGGCAGATGTTGGATCGAAACCTAATATCAAGACATACCACATTCATGAAGGTTGGGTTAGAGTGTCACTTTCAGAGTTCAGGAGATGAAATTAGCTGAGCTTAAGCCAGTAGAGGCTGCTTATCAGTGCTTGGTGACCTCACTTCTCTCGAGGGCAACCGTGTCTGGAGGGAAGCACCTACACAAGAATCTTGAGTGTCTGTAGGGAAATGTTTGGGAAAGATTTGACTGTTGACCTGCGCATTGCTATTCATTGATCAAAATGGCTTCACAAGATTGAGAGGACAGGAGGGGTACTAACAGAAGCACTTCAGAGAACATTCCGCCTGATTGGAATTCATCAGAAAATTTGGAGGCTTTGAATTTTGTTAGTGACAGAGATTCTGACTTTCCGAGTCTTGCAGTGATTCAGACTTTAGTGATAATGAAAGGGATCATGACATTGATGACTTGTGAAATTATATCAAGACAGTTTGAACCTTTCTGCGATCCCTTACTATTACTTCAGTGCCAGAGTTAAACTATCAAGGTATGCCGTGCACATTTTGTGCTTAATATATCTCAACCCTTGTTGTCATCTTTGTAGAAGTATGGTATGCATATCATTCGTGAGTTGACGGTAAGTTCTATAACAATCATTGTTGAAAGAGAAGTCTGCCAATAATGATCACTGATTGCAATAGTTTCACATTCTAAGACTTGTAATTCGATTCCAGGCCACATCTAAAACTATCAATGTTCAAATTGACCAGTGTTTCTGATGAATCCCTATTCCCTCACATTACTGGCTACTGCTTGTGGCCTGCCAAGAGGAGGGTTTGGAATCTATTGTGTTTTTCAGCCTGAGTTGTCTGTCCTCTGCCGCATTTCTTCAAGAGACGCAGGCCGTCAGTAATCGTTCTGAGTGGGCTGAAGACACTGACTGTCAGTGCAACAGACAAAGGTTCAGTTATGTATTTAGCTGTACAGATCAGTGACTCCTCTAGTACAGGTAAATATTCTCTATATTCTTGACATATTGACAAGTTTATTCTCGTTATTGCTCTACTTCTAGCGCATTCTAACTCATAAGTAAATCGTTTTGTGTAATTGGAGAAACGCCAGTGAAGTAGTTATGCTTTTTACTTCTGTATACATTGACTTTGGTGTGATCTTATGTTACAAAAGCCAATTCTTGGCTTTCCTTTGTGTTGTTTTGTACCAACTGACCTTCATATAACATTAGTAGGGCCTACTAGAGTAGTAGAGCCTGTAGAGGGTTTGTAGGGCTATAGTTGAATAATACCACCTCTGTGGCTCTGTCATTGGCACTGAGCGAGCATTTCCCGGCACAGGACTCGTAACTGCACTTGGCTTGGACTCCTATACTTATAGCACATGTATATATATTAGCAACCTCTTCTCTTCCTTTGGTAAGCTATATGAACTGAATTGGGTGCTACACAAATAACAGCTGATGATGTTGAACGGGGCAAAATAGGAGTTTAAACATGATTTTAGACCAATCTTCTATAGAATGTGTGTGGTTGTTCTGATGATTTTACACATGGTAAAATAGGAGTTTAGATTGGTGCCTTGTGCTTTATTGCGGTCTGTGTGCCGATTGAATGGGGGGAATTCCCTCTTTGAAACTGAAGTACAACTCCAATCAAGTCATACATGATGACTGTTTTCTCATTTAAGATTTGGCATCTTCCAGTACAGCAGCTTCAATCAAATGGGCCTTAACGTAGCACAGCCCGGTTCAGTGTGAGAGCTTGGAATTGCTCGCCCCTGCCCAAGCTGAGAGTGCCTTTACTAGCCGGGACACTTGAATGCCTGCCTGCACAAGACGGCATTATATTTCTTGAGACTGGTGTGTGTTTGTGCGTTTGTGTGTGATATGAATATGAGCTGCGAACCTTAGCTGGCCGGTATCTTTCATTGAATCAAAAGTGGCCTCCCACATTCAAGTCTTGCCACAAGATAAAACAGTGCTTCATTTATGCTCGTTATTTATGTTTGCTTAGCTGCGTTGCCCCTTCTGAATCCATACGCACCATAAATTCGTGCAAGGGATTCTTGATTGTAGGCAGTGCAATACTATGTCAATTGAATGTTCTTTTTTCACAAATAAACATCTATTGTACTATACTCTAAATGAGTTGTTTTAAGTTAAACCTTTTTTAAGTTTGACCAAATTTATAGGACAAAACTCAATATTTATATGACACTAAATAAGCACACTCTTAATATTTAGTGATACTAATTTGGTGTCATAAATCTTGGTGATCTTTTCTATAATTTTGTTCAAACTTAAAAAGTCTTGATTTATGATAACTTTTGAAATTGTTCTATTTGGGTACGGAGGGAATATGTATATTTATATGTGTTTCCCTTTATTCTTTGTTGAAACTCCATTCATATTTTCCTTTTCTGGGGAGAAAATGCCTTATGTACGTTTTCTATTTTCTTAGAAAGATTTTGCACTTCCTCTGTTGCTTGTGGCAAATCCCTTCAGAGCACAGAGTTTGGGTGGAGTTGGATACTGAAATACAAAAGTGGGGTATGGCTGAAGTTCTTGGATGTATCCAACAGCAGGCTATGGCCGGAAAATCGGAAAGGGGAAACAGACCGGGGGTATTTTTGCTTGTACATGAGAAACTGGAAATCACACGACAGGAGGGCAGCGATCCCAGTTTTTTTCTGGAAAAATGTTGACTTCGAGCTCAGAGGAGTGGAGCCGTTAATTGTTTCAAAAGCTAGCGTTAATGGTAGCCGTGTATGGTGGCGTTTATTTGGTAATATTCTACTTGCTCATTTGGTGTAACTTGTGAATCATTTTCATCACTCTACTAAACTACTTCCACTGTTTCAAAATATGCTACAAATTTATTTGTTGGGAGTTGTTATAAGAATAGTCCCAGTGCCAGAGGGTGAACCAAAAGTGAGCTAATTGCAAAAACTACTGCCATATTAGCTATAAGAGTTAGGTGCAGTCCTATAAACCATTCATGAGGATTATATATAGGTTATCAAAACTATGATTATAGACCATCAAATAATTATTATGTACTGTCACAGAGAAAGTGGGGGCGGAGGCTTAGTTTCGCCTCTACCTCTGTGTATGCCCCACTGCCCCTGTTTGAAGTACTCCCTCGCCACGCATATTTTGATAGAAGAAACTGTAATAATATTTTTTTTCTTGCATTATATTGCTAATTGCTATAAATAAAAAATTCTCTCTTACAATATTCAGATTCTGACTCATTTTTTTCTCTGTTTTCTCTTACAATTATTCTGATTTTGACTCGTACTTTTCTCTTGAAATGTATTGCGAATTGCTATAAATCAAATATCTACTTTTAAAATATTTTGAATACGAATCTTTGCTGCAACTTTTGTCTATACTGCACTAAAGAATCATGCATGTTCTTTCCAAATCAGAATAGACCATGCATTGATGGATCGAAGGAGTGCGTTGCTAGGCAACATTATGCAACTATGCACAGTTGAATTCCATTGATTACCGCTGCAATTTCTGACCACTGACCTATGGTTGTTGGACGACATTTTGAAATAGATGCTTGCCATAATGCAAGCCAATCATGTGCTTGGACTAAGGGGAGAAAATAGTTCCTGGAAAAAAAAAGTTTCATGTCTATTGTCTTCCCACCCCTTCTGGACATGGAAAAACATCATAGTGGTGAATAGATTTGAAAATGTCATAGTTATAATAAAGTCACTGCAATCGGTCCATTCTCTCCTTATAAAAGAGTTAATATAGACACGACAGTCATCGAAACCACTTGTTACTCGTATAAAATGTATGTATGTCTATATGCATGAATAATAACAAAAGAGTATGATAAAATCGTGATATTACGTCCCTATGCTCCAAATCACAAATCGTTTTGGTTTTTTTCTAGGGCTATGCACCTATATATATGTGTACTATGCATGTCTAGATAGTACTTGATAAGCCAACTCTCAAACGTATTGAGTGCATGAAGCTTGAAGCCAAGTTCACATTCTTTTGTATAGCTGAACTAGAGGGGTGGTATTAGTAAGGAGCATCTCGTGAAAAGTAATTAATGTCAGGAAATAAAGGTAGTAGCTCGTATGAATTTGGAGGCTGTACAATATGAATAAAGACCCTGAAAGGGACTGGTGGTGCCAGCTGGCCCTTATTTTGATTTTATACAGGGAGGTATTGACGGCAAAACTTGTCAAAAAAAAATAATACAATGCTTGCGTTCATGCGTTGGGATATTTATTCAAAAAAAGGGCGCGAAGGCACAACTATATATGAATAATATTGGCTTATATATTTATTTGAAAAAAGGGCGCGAAAGCACAACTACATATATATGGATACTGGCCTATATATTTCATTTGGTTGCAAACTTTTCAGTTATACTGCATGATGGACGGCAGCCTTTTGTTCCGGGGCTGCAACGCAACGCAAGGCACGCACAGCACAGCACAGCACAGCACTATATATAGTGGTCTGGAGCTGCACCATTGTTTCACAAGGCAAACAGAAGCTAGCCTCTCTTAGCTTCATCCACAGCACACCGGCTGACCGGCCGGCCGGCATAGCTAGAATCATCAGCTGAGAACGGTGCGTGCATATCATGAGCGAACAGGGCAAGAGGCCGACGATGGCCGGCGGCGGGTCGGCGGCAGAGTCGCCGGCGAGCTCGTGCGTGTCGTCGGACGCGGAGGACGAGGTGGTGGTGCAGCCGCAGCCGAAGCCGATGGTGGTGGTGGGGTGCCCGCAGTGCCTCATGTACGTGATGCTGTCCGGGGAGGAGCAGCAGCCCAAGTGCCCGCGGTGCAAGAGCCCCGTGCTGCTGCACTTCCTCCGCGCCGGCGACGACATCAACGGCGGCAAGCTGCCGGCGGCCGGCCGGCAGTAACATGCAGGCGCAACAATTAGTCGATCGATCGATCTGTCCCTCTAATAATTAATTTAACCGCGCGCTTATGTGTTTTAATTAGTCGTTGCTGCCCTTTCTAGTTCTTTTTCTTTTTCTTTTTGTTTCTTCTTCATCTTCATTCACATGGTAATTTGCACTGCACTACTGCCTCCTCTCCTTAATTAACCAGTTGGTACTTAGTATTAATTAGTAGCTAGCATGCATGCAAGTACTGTTGGCTCCGATCGATCCATATACATGCATGGATGGATGGATGGATCTGATAAAAAATTTGTAGTAGAAAAAGTTAGCTAGCTAGCTAGGGAAGTGCATATGCCATGAGAACTACACATTTGGCTAGGTTAGGCACATGTAGGAGAGGCCAACAATATTGCAATGCAATGCAAGCCACCATGTTGGGTGCAGTGAGTTGAGTTTAATTTATTAGCCTGCTGCTGGTGTTGATGGATGGATGGATGGATGGATGCAATGCAAGAACCGTACGTAGATTGCTTCCTAGCTGCTACTACTACTACTACCTAGTAGTGAATGAATGAATGAATGAATGAATATTAGGTGCTGTGTTGTTGAAGAAGATTGCAAGTTTTTCTCAATTAGCTGTGTGCATGTGTCCTTGTGCTATGGAGTGAGTACTGATAAAGGGAGGCAACTGAAGGTCGTCGTTCCTTTAGTTTGCGAGCATATGTTTGGATGCTAGCCATCAAGAGTCATATCCCATGTGTGGTAGTATGTGGCTGAACCATAGTGTGCAGTGGCGTAAGAATTGCTCGCCACAAAAGCGTGGCGAGACTGCAAAGAGGGAAAAAAAAAATTATATACCACCTGTGGCTGCCAGCGTTGAATTCCAAACCAAACAACGGAGAGAAAATCTGTGGCGTGTCAAACTTGTGGTTTGGCAAGATGAGCCGGCTAGCTGCCGGCCAACCAAACAGGCTCGGAGGGAAATTGCTTTCATCAGTGAGCCTGAGCCACCACTTGGGCTTGGCGTTGGCGATGGTGTGGAAGGAGGCGAGTACCCTGTGCGCGATTCAATACCTTTAATTAAATTTTGGTACAGCAGGCTTGTGACGACCAATCAACCTCCACCTTTGGTGGCTTAATTAATTAATTAATCCTTACTCGGGGGGCGAGGGCGAGAGAGTAGGAGCAGCAAATTAAGGCGATGTTGTCGGATTCATCTCAATCCACATATGTTGGAGTGGATTAAGGTGGAATTTAGTTTAAGTTCTACTCCAATCCACCCCAACACATGTGGATTGATACGAATCCGACTACATGCAAACAACACCTAAAATGGGAGAGCCGGGCCATGGATCAATATCGTCATGTGTAACTTGTGTGCGCATCTTTAATTTTGCTGGCCGGGCAGATGCATGCATCATGGAAGAGCAATGTCTAGCGAACCCGTTCCATCAAAATTCAACAAGTCAATTCATCAAGTCCTTATTACTTGACACGAGTGCTCATGTTGTCCTAAATTTACGTTAAAATTTAACAAGGTTTGTCCTTCCATGTAGATAAGTATAGCATACTTACTTAAATGGATAATAAGTATACTGCGTAATTAGAGAGATTGATCAGGGACTAGGGCCGGAGGGGTACTTTTTTTTTTAAACTTAGCAAGGGGTAGTTGAGAGACAGGCGATTGATCGTATCCTATCCACCTCCACTTCAGCTGTGTTATAAAAGGCCAACTTCTTTTGCGCTCGTTTTGTGCTTTTAATTTCCATTTCTGTGTCGTGTGTTTTTTTTTTCCCATTTATCCGTCTATGGATGCAAAATGTATTAGGGCCACCGTCACAAAAAGCAACCTCTGCCTGCCTCCCGTCGACCTCAAGATGTCACCACTGACCTGCAGGCAAGGCCTCAAGCATGCCTATATTATTCTTTTAACCTCGCTCAACTATTCTTAAAATCCATTTTTTTTTCTCATCAAAACTATAAAACTGGGTGTTAGCTTTTTCTCATTTTTTGGGGGAAAGGAACCAACAAGAGTTTTGCTCGTCATGGAGTACTTCCTATATTAACAAAGAAGAAGAGACATATAGCAACAATATATGTGTCACAGCAACAAAATCAAGCTCCAAGGACGAAAACAACATCTATAGGAAGGCCTAGCTTGTTGTTCCATAGTACTTACCTACACGTTGTTGGCCTCAATTGTCATTGGTCAGCCATCTCCAGACACAGTTACCACGTAATATAGGCTTAATTTTATGGTTGACACAAGCAACCATTTGTTCCTAAATATTTGTCGCCACGATTTGCGTGGCGATAAATTTATCTCGCTTTATAGAAAATACGTGTAATATTTTTATTATTAAATAAATTTATTAAAAATTAAATTCAAATATGTATCTAATAATACTAATTATGTATTATAATATTATTATTTTTAATATATATTTTTTGAAAAATAAAAACGATAGAAATTTAGAGACGGAGGGAGTACGTTTTTTTTTTCGTGGGCTAGCGTGCTTTGTATCCGTACCACAAAGCACTAGGAATACAAAGACTAGGGGCCGGGGACTTTTTTGGCCCGGCCGGCCCAGAACTGCAAGAGCTGAAACAAAGGTGAATCGGATGGACGAACCGAACCGTTGACAAAACTCAAGATGAAAAGAGAAGAAAAAAGCTGGCCAAGACCAAAGAGAGAGGTGGAGGGAGAGATTCGGAGCGAGGGGCCTGCCGGCCGATCGAGTGGGCAGCAGTGGCAGTGGGCGGCTTCCCGGCCGGGCATCTCATCTCAGCCGCTGGCCCGCTGCGTGGTTCGCACGCATGCAGATGCATTGCATGCTCTTTCAAGTGGCCTTGCCCTCCCTCCCTGCCTTCCTTTTCTTATATGGTCAAAAGCACGGCCTGGCCCGGCCGTTCCCCGCCCACCCTCGCCGATCGAGCTCGCATTGCATTGCATTGCATTGCATTGTGCCTGTGCCTCTGCTCCGTCCCATGACGATGGGCTCCGCCGCCTCCGACACCGTCGTCGGTACCTAGCTACCACCCCACTATCTTCAATTCCTTCTCCTTCCTTCCCGTTGCATGATGCATGGCATGCAGCTAGCTTCCGCCAAAACTTGATGCAATATATATCTTGATGCGTGCATGCAGTGCCCCGCAACTTCCGTCTGCTGGAGGAGCTGGAGCGCGGGGAGAAGGGCATCGGCGACGGCAGCGTCAGCTACGGCATGGACGACGACGGCGACGACATCTTCATGCGCTCATGGACCGGGACCATCATAGGCCCGCTCAACGTACGTACGTAGGAGAGGAGGACTCTCTCCTCTAGTTAGTTC
>Ga0182004_10004258_pt1 | contig 11520 bp, 9 predicted proteins | sample Sormic07211540_1_FD_120479 | JGI IMG/M metagenome (GOLD analysis project Ga0182004, IMG submission 120479) | Endophyte microbial communities from Sorghum bicolor roots, Mead, Nebraska, USA - 072115-40_1 MetaG | ecosystem: Host-associated > Plants > Roots > Unclassified | place: USA: Nebraska...
TCATTAGTTGGTCTTTTGGGTTTTTTGCATATACTTGTTAATTTAGATACTTCTTTGTTGGCCATATGTACCCTATTAGTGATTAAGTTTGAGGATAGTATAAGTTTTAACCTCTTTTCATGTCTAATACCTGCATATATGACAACCACTTACTACTGTGTCCATCAAGATGCATTTTTTGTATGCACAAATCACTTAGCTGAATGTATTATTTATTTTAAAAAATACCTATAGCTCATGCTTATTTTTGTAAGATTTTTTCTATTTTTTGTGTACCAGGGGTTATTGCATTTGAGGAATATGTGCAAATATTTCTACAAAGAGTCATTTAGGAATTATGAGTCCAATGTTGTTATTCAGTCTCATGCGTTGGTGAAATCTTATTTATCTGGTGTTCAGCAATGTCCCATTGATAAAGTATCTGATGATCCTAGTAAAATGAAAGAATATGATGATACTTCAAGGGGACATAGTGATGATATTCAGAATATGTCAATTGACAATGAAAATAGAGTTGCTGGTGGTTCAAATAGGCTAATGCATGAGATGAGAGATTCTAGTTCTCTCAAAGATAAAACCACATCTTTTGGGCCCTCCACAGAGAAACAAGACACTAAAATTGGAGATGCTAGTCCTCCCAAAGACAAAACCACATCTTCTGGTCCTTCCAATAATAAGAAAGACACTTTGATTGGAGATGGTGGTCCTCTCAAAGACAAGACCATAGCTTCTGGTCCTTCAAATGAGAAACAAGACACTAATATGGAAGATGATAGTCCAGTCATAGACAAAATCATATGTTCTTCATTTGACAATGTCCAGTTCGTTGCTGAGGCAAAATACACTGATATAGAAAGTGAGAAAGTCAATGAACTTAATAGTTCTTCATTTGACAAAAAAGTTGATGATGCTTCTGAGCCAAAATACACTGAGATGGATCAGAAAAATGTTAGTTCCTCAAATTTAGATGTTGATGTTAATAAGAAATTGCCCACTGAGAAAGGCAAAAAAAAATCTGATCCTTTGATTGTGAAAGAAGATCATGCTGCTCAAACAAAAAAAGATCTTTCAGCACTTGGTCACAGGAAGCGTGCTTTGAAGCCACCTAAATCAAGTTTCACAAATAGCATTAGCTCTGGTGCTCGAATCATTGTGACAAATCTTGAGAAGGAAGTATACCATGCAGCAGCGAGAAGGCCAAAAGGAATTGCTGAAAAGTATGTTGACGCTTTTCTCAGAAAAATATCTATATATGATACTATTTATAGTATATTCTACTTTTCTTTTGCGTTATCTTTTTTATGTGTTCTTTTTTTCAGTGTTATATGTGCTGATATAGGCCGTATGAGTATTACGCATGGAGAATTTAGTCTTACTATGGCAGGAGGGAAGTGGGTTGGAACATTTGTAATGAATGTGTTTGCTGAAGCTCTTAACGCTGATATGTGGTTATCTACTAACCCGTCACAAGTAAAGAAGGGCTATATGACCTCTGCAGAAGTTGTAAGTAATTTTGAATTTTTGTATTATGATATCTCAACTTCTTTGCATATAGAATTTGATACATTCTGTGGTTGGTGGTTTGCTTGCGTCTGAAACTACAATACCATATGTATGATTTTGCTTTTTGTAACTCTCTTTGTTTTCTTTGTACGTGGCAGGATCATATGAAAATTAAGGATATTAGTGTTGACTTGTTGGCTAAAAAAGTTGACCCTAGGATTCTTCGTTTCAATCTATATCAAATGGACATGGTATGTTTTTCTATAATTTTTGTTTTGTCACATTGATTTTTGGCAAACAATGTATCATTCTTCCTTTTTGTAGTAACTTATTGATTTGCATATTCCTGTTTTGCTGTCTACATGTATATGTCAGTTTCATACTAAACTGCCTAACTTGTCCTCTCTAACTCAAGAATGTGAGTTACTTTGATATTTTTTTGTCATAACTTGTTCTCCTAACTTAGGTCTGTAACTTTGCCTACCTCTGTTGTGTTACTTAGGTCTGTAACTTCAAAACTTTTGGTCACAACTTGTTCTCACAATTACTTTTGCAGGTCTTCATGCCTGTTTGCCATGATCAACACTGGTGGTTGGTTGTTGCTAATATGAGGGATAAGCGTTTTGATATTCTGAGTTCATTAAATTTTCGTGTTTCTGAGGGCGATATTTCTTCTTATATTGTTAGTATTTTGGTTTTTATCCTTATCTAATTGTTTATATAAAATTCAAATATGGTTCTTATAGTTCAATTTGTTCAAATTATAGCGTGGAAATTTTGAAAAGGTGGTTGATTTTATGATGAGAGATGAAGATGATGTTATTGACTTCAGTACTTTTACTTCCTCAATACATAATGTACCCCAACAGGAGACAACGTGAGTTTCTTTTCAAACTATTCCCTTTTGAGTTCTTTCTTTTGTATTAATATTTGAATTTATTCTTTTTTTCAGTAATGACTGTGGCATATATGTTATGAATTTCATGAGTACGTGGGATGGTCGACAAATTCTTCCTATTCACAATGTATGTTTGTCTTGGAACATTTATATTTTATTTGTTTTATTGGAAACTAATCCGCATGTCCTTATACTTTTTTCTTTTTTTTTCTGTAGGAAGATATTTACAATCTTAGAGTAAAGTATGGTGCATTCATGCTTACACACAGACAAAATGTTCGCGTCTTGCCAGCAGTACAAAAAATTCTTGACAAAAACAAACCTGGTAAGAGAACAAAACTTCTTTACTTGAACCATTCTCATATGAGAACATAATCTGTATCATGCATCCTTGTCTTCAATAATAATTAAACTTAACAATTCTTTAAATTAACTCAGTACAACTTGAAAGGTTGATAATTTTTTTACATCATGTTTAATTTATGCCTACTACATCTTAACTACATCTGAATAAAGCTTTGTGATTTATATTCCCTTTGTTGTTTTTGCTTTTTGCCACCTCTCATTTGTCGTTGTCTTTGGATTGCCTGTAGTAATAGTGTTTTATGAAGATCATTAGTACGTCAATAGTTAGTTCTTAGTAAAATGAAAAATTAATTAAGCTGAATGTTGTACCTGTGGTAGCTGTGGCATCTTTCCAATCTCTGGGCAACTCTTTTTGTCATGCAGTGTACTCTTGCATTGAGTGCACCTTTTCACGGTGTTTTTTTTGGGTGCTGCTTTTTTTTTTGCTTTAGCTATTGCCTGCTTTTCTTTCTTTTCAGCTATGGATCTTCTCCTTTTCTTATTGCTTCTCTCTTCAGGTATCGGAGGATTCTTTAATGTTGTAGTACTTGTGCCTTCAACATATGTACTTCCATTTTGGTTCCCACTAGCATCTTGATGTTCTGTCAGTTTTGAATTGATTGTCTCTTTTAATTTATGAAACTCAGCTGTGAAAAGCTCAACAGCTCTCTTGTTTCCAGAAATGCTTGAACAGTAGTCTGACACTTCCCCCATCATCAAGCAGTATTGAATTGAATTTGCTGCATTGCCATGTTTGAGTGTCAATTCTTGGCCAACCTGCAGTACTATTTCCTGATCAGCCTGCTTTGTCCATCTGTACCTTACAAAACTTGCAGGAATCATTAGCAAATCCAACCTCTCTGCTATTTTCAGCACATGACAGCACGGTATACCATCACGGTCCAATTTCCTACATGAGCATGTGAAATGCTCCTTATCTTCTGTGACTGTCACTTCGAATTCTTCTTTTTCAAATTCACTATCATACACTGTTTTTCTTCTTAGCTGGAACATCTTTTCTGGAACAATCTCTTTGACTGCATAAGCTGTTGCAGATTTGAACTCCTTCTGAACCCTTTGGAAGATTGCAGTTGTATATAGTGTCGCTGCATGTTGTTCTAGCCCATTGAACGACCATTTGCTTGGGCATTTGATCTCAGAGTTGAACCTACAACGGTCTAGTGTTGATAAATTCTTCTCTTGTATCTGTTCATATGCTTCAAAGAAGTTGACTATTGTCTCTTTGTGTGTCACGTACCCTTTGAATAGAGCATTTGTGCTCTCACTTCTCCCAGTAGTGCTAGAGAAGGGGTAGAAGGAGCTCATGAAATATGCTGGTACCCAGTACCTCCTGATGTTGTAAAGATAATTGATACTATTGTTCTCTCTTGCTTGATATTCATCTAGTATCTCATTCCATCTCATTTCAAATTCTTGTATTGTGAATGAGTTCTTCACTGCATATTTCAGCTTCTTGTAGAGGTTTGGTCTTGCTGCGAAAAAGGCCACATTTTTTCTTTTTAGTTCCTTAACAATATGCCAGAAGCAAAACCTCCGTACAGCTGTAGGAAATTTAGACTGAATAGCACTTGCAATGGACTGATCTTGATCGGATATTATAGAGCTTGGCATCTTTCCGTTATTTGCAATCAAGAATGTATCAAAGAGCCACTCGAATGTACTGATAGTTTGATCTTTTAGGAGGGCACACCCAAATAATATTGTCTTCCCATGGTTGTTGACACCAATTATCGGTGCAAATGGCATCCCATATAAATTGGTACTGAATGTTGTGTCGAACGACATGTAGTCGCCATATACTTTGTAGTTAGCAATTCCAATTGCATCAGTCCAAAAGATGCTTCTAACTGTGCCATCTTCATCTGCCATGACACTGTAGTAGAAGCCTGGAATAGTTTTCTGTCTATCTTTGAATATGTCTAGGAGCTCAGCTATGTCCTTATGCTTGTGTTGCATCCGTTCCTTGCTTTGTAGATTACTGACATCTTTTGCATCGAATCCAATACACCTCAAGTGTCCTCTCAATAGTCTAAAGATTGACATGACTTTCCTTGGTGGCACCCTACTGTTCTGTAGAACACCAATAAAGTTTTTCTCACTCTCGTTCATGTTCTTGTGGCATCTCATGAATCTGACCAGCCACGTTGATGGTGCGAGCTCATGGTTATGTTCTAGATGTACTGCAGTCACCACCCACAACCCTAATTCAAGCTTCACCCGGACAAGCACCTTGCAATTTGTGTTTTCGAGTACATTACTTCTTCTTTTTCGTCCTGGCCCATCTGTGCAGATTGGCTTGCCACTCCTATTGCATACAAACATCTGTCTCTCTAGCTGCCCTGTGATTCTAGATGTGTAAGAGGCATCTTTCCTGACTGCAAATCCCTTCTTTCTAGCATAAATTTTGAATGCATAAAAGGCATCTTCTCTTGTTGCAAAAGACATCCCAACTTGTGGTTCCTCTGCATTCTCAATCTCATTCATCGATGGATAGTTTGCTTCTTCAAACATGTTGTCCATTTCACGCTCTTCAGTTGTTTGTGCAGGTGGTTCTGATATGTCATCTATAATTCTGTCTTCAGTAGTGTTGCTAGGTTCAGTTGGATGCCTAGTCTCATTTGCAAGTTCTTCTTGAGTTTGGGTATTGCCCTCTTGATTTTCATGCTGTTGCAATACTTCTTTCTCCAGCTGCAATTGTGTTCTTTTGAATCATTATCTTGATAATGATATTCTACTACAAACTCATAACTCTATAGATTTATAGTGTAATTCACTTACATTTCTTTCTTCTTGATTTTGTATTCGTTGTGCTTGCTCGTTATGTAGTTGTGTATATATTGTGCTTCTAGAATTTGTTGTTGCAGTATCCTCTGCGTCACCTTGAGCCTCCTGCATTTAATCCATCATAAGTAAGGCTAATTTTGTATATCTATTTGTATCTTGAACCACAATTATAATAGATACATACAATTTCCCTTTTCAATTACCTGATTTAGATCAAATAATCTTGGTGCTTGCAAAGATTCTGATTCGTTTCCTGGTTCAACTGATATGTTGTTATTTGCAGCAATAACAGTGTATGTATCAAATTTGACATTTTGTCCTGTGTTTTTTGTTGTGGTACTATTGTTTGTAGTTAACAAATAAGCTTCCAACTCTGCAAGGCTGCAATCTTTCTCTTTGTCTTGTCTGTCTAGTCTCTTGTTGGTGAATGCCTATAATGCACAGAAAGACAATCTGAGTTTTTTTCAATTGCATCACCTGGAGACAAGTATAGTACGTTGATACAAATAACAAATAAGTCATGACTATTCTAGAATGCCTAGTGTATTTCTGATAACTTGTGTCACAAATATGACAAGTATAAGATCTCTATATACCAGAATACATACTTATAATTCCATATAATATGTAATTCCACTTGCATATTTTCAGTAGGTAATGAGTATTCTGAAGATTTAAAACTGAAGTTATATACATTGCACATGTTACTCACCTGCATAAACTTTTGAAGCACCTGTTGTGGTTGTACATTTTGTCTTGGACACAAATCATCTATTGTACTGGAACTTTCTAAGAGCTGTTGAATATTAGTCTTTATCATTTCCCTGCATTTTATGAAGTATTAATTAAATCTTTTTTTTCTTTTCAGGAGGCAAGAACAAAGAAAAAACCAAATCACTTTAGAGATCAAATTGTTGTAGAGCAACTTCCAAGGTCAATTGTTGCAGAGGAACTTGTTTCTAAGTAGTTTAAGAAGTTTCTGTATAAATGAAGTTTTAGCAAACAATCTCAACTGATAGATGCTTGAATCTCGATGGAGTTTGTGTATTCAAGTAGTACAAGAAGTACCTCAGATCTAATATGTAGATTTAATCAAAGAATCCCATATTCGTACCTTGGATTTTTGTTGTGTTTTGGCGTCTCCCACCTGGGGCGGCTGCTTGGGTCCTAGGGTTCTGTGCCACCTGATAGGCGCGGCTGCGCATGTCTTTGTCTGGTGGTCGCGTCCTATCTATGTGTGTGGCAATATTTTATTGTATTATAGTTACTGGGCCACTATAACTCTGAGTAGGCCCATTTACTATTTTCCACTGCATTTGCGGCTGGTTCTCTTTTTTTTATTATTCTTTTATCAAACTGCTGCTCTACATGAGTGTGTCTTACCCACGTCTTGTTAAACCGTCTGTATTTTCGCAACTGGTGCTGCGCTAAGGGGTATCATAGGACCCAGGATGCTATAAATATTATATGCATATTCTTGTAAGACAAAAGCTGCTCCCATTTTTTCTTCTCTTTCTTAACCGCAGAAGGCTTCCGCAATCGTACATCAAGTTCTTGGGCATCGAAGTTACAGGCTTGCTAAAGAATATCTACGACCATCTATTTTTGTTATTGTTCGTTCACATGCAGATGTGCAGACTTTGCTCTCATACCGCTATGAGTTTCTGTGGTGTAGTTGTTTTTCGCTTCGTCCCCATGATTCAGAGATTGGTGGAGTTCGTGCAGTTGCTCTCAATTGAGGATTACAAGACATGATGACATCGAGTTGATCTATTCACTCTTTCGTGACGTAGTCTTTAAGTTTGTGATATTTATTTTAATTTAAGATCTCAGCGTTACCAAGTTTCGATAACTTATCTAGTTTTTGGAACTATATATCTGTATGTGAAAATGATATTTATGATTAACAATACTATGTACTATTATTTTTAGGGTGTTTTTACCATTTTGTTGTATATTTCATAATCTCGTGATTTCTATTTGCATCGCCTTCTTCAAACTATAATATTTATTTTCTTCAGATCAACTTATATAATACGAGCTAACATATACTTACAAGTTATACATATAACTTATAGACTACTACATAGGGTGCATAACTTTATGGCTAACTTTGCCTAACTAAGTTGGACAGTATAAGTTTGCGTTTACCTTTTTGACTCCAATGTAATATATTATTATAGTGACTCCTCCATCGGAAACTTAGTCAGTCTCTTCATTTGCAAGACTGCCGGGTCGGGTGCAGGTGGATCTAGGTGGTGCGTGGCGTTCCATGTGACAAGTAAGTATCCTAACCCTAGAAACTTTCTATGGACTAAGAAATGGAATTTGTCTTTGGATCCATGCGATTTCTCTCTTTCCTCCTCTTCCTTCCAGTTTTCTTTATCTTTAGGGTTACTCGTTATACTGCTTTTTTGTGTGCCTCCCAGCTGATGCGGTTGTGTTGGCCGTGGGTCCTCTTCATTGGAGACTCAAATTTAGTTGAATTCCTTGTTTGCAATGATTGATGGTCACACTCTCTCTTTGTCCATCAAGCACTCAATTCAACTGGTTTTGAATTTTTTTTTGTTCCTAAAATTTTCCCCAACTTTTGATTTTTATGTTCTGCTATTTGTTCACTTGATTTTTCCTAATTTCATCTAATTTTTGTTACACAGGTATTATGGATTTACCCAAGTTCAATAAACGTATCGAGTTTACTTGTGATGAAGGTCTATCAAGTGATATCAAGAAATGTAAAGTATGTGTATTATTATATTAGTTTTGATTATCACTTATCAACAGATTATACTTTGACTTAATTTCATTTTTAAGCAACTCATCATGTTGATATCTTCAATTTTGATTTGTTTTTGCTATAGGTTAATCATGGTTGCAGTACTGTTGAAATGTTTGTAGATGTTGTGTCTAATCTATCTCAACAGCAAAAAGAAGTTGTTCAAGATCTTGGTTTCTCAGGATTGTTGGAATTATGTTGCCCTCGGCTTCCAACAAATTTGTTGCTCTGGTTGATTGACCATTTTAATGCTGCAACTAGAACTTTAATGCTTCCTAATGGATTCAACTTTGAACTCAATCCAAAGTGTGTTCACAAGATTTTAGGGATTCCCAATGGTGGCTTACACATTCTTAGGTTTGGTACTCTGGAGTCATATAAGATTATCAAAGATCAGATTTATTCTAGAGGTGTTACTCCTACTGTGTCTGAGCTTTGCAATCAGATAACACCTGACCTTTCAGATTTTGAGTTTGGTAGGCTATTCATGCTTTTGGCTCTATCTTCCTTTTTATGTCCAAACACAAGAGGTGCATGTAGTACCAGGTATTACCATGCTGTGCTTAACATCTCATCTGTTCCAAAATATGATTGGTGCTCCTTTGTGCTGGATTGGCTTGTGTCATATCTTGTCAAGTTCAAAGTTCATAAGAGAACAACTGGTTCAAATGTAATTGGCGGCTGCTGCCATATACTTGTGGTAATTCTTGCTATTCTTTTCTAAAATTACAATAGTTATATTCGTTATTGTTTCTGGAATTTAATTATTTTTTTTCAGATATCATATCTTGAATTCCTAAGCTCAAATGCATTTGATCTTGGTTTGAGATGCCCTCGTCTTCATGCATGGTCATCAACTGTTGTTAATGCTTTAGCTTTCATGGATGCTAAGTCTGATTCATCTTCTAGCTTTGGCAAACTACAAGTATGTACCAAAATCATTGTTCCTTTGTTGTTATTAGATTAAATTGTTCTATGCACAACTTTTTGAAATCATAATTTTCAATATTTGAATATAGATGAAACACATATGCTGGACACCTTTCAGTGATTGTTTTTCTCTTGAAAGTTCTACTCAAAGTTTACTTGATGATGTTGACAATATTCTTTTATCTAATTCAACTACTTGCCACCGAAAAGATGTAAGTCATTGTTTTAGTTTATAGTTTTTCAATCTTATTTTTTATTAGTCTATATGCTTAATTTTTTTTTGTTGCAGGTTATGATTTCATTGAATGAACTTTTGTCAAAGCTTAAAGATTCAATTTTACCAAGTGCCCTGCCTACTGTTTGTTCCTCTGTCCATAAACTGGTTTCTAGTTTATGCTCAATTTCAAATAGACACCACTTTCCCCAACATGTTCTTGCAGATACTGATTCTGATGAAGATTGTTCTTCTGTGCAAGCTCGCTGCAAATTTGTTGGTCATAATAGAATTATTGAGAAAGAAATGGAGTTATTCTTCAAATACTTCCCTTGTCTTACAGTACCGAAAATTGGTTCTCAAGTTAATGCGCCAGTTATAGTTGAAAATTTGAATCTTCAGTTATTAGAGTATTTTGATGATGTTGATGAATCTTTCTCACTTCCAGAAGTCACTTCTGAACAAATCATTTGGCAGAGCACACATTGTGTCAATGATCAGGCTAAACATAATGAATCCGATGATAATCAAATTGTTGATCTTTTCTCTCTTATTGAAGGTATATTTTTTGTTAGCTTCTGTACAATCTAATTTGTGTACTTTTATTTGTTGGAAATAAGTTGTACTTGTTAACTTCTAGATATAACTTTGTGCAGATAATTTTAATTTCTAACTTTTGCACATATTTAACTTTCTAGATGTAATTTTCTCTTTCTGCACAAAATTTCAATGCTTAACTTTTGCAGATAAATTTTTTATGTCAAACTTTTTTGACATAACATTTATGTTTCATTTTTTGATGTCAAGTTTGAACCAATTAATTGATATGTTGCTATCCAGGTGAAAATAATTTATCAAAAAACGACATTGTACGTCGTGAAGAACACTTTGATGCTGGTTTTTTAGTACCATTGCTAGCAAGTTTATCTAATACAGAATCTTCTAGTCATGCTGATGATGAACTTGAAGGGTTTGCAATACATATTTCAAGTGCATGTAACTGTGATGGAGTTGAAGTTGCAGATTATTTGTTTCACAATCAGCAGAGATCAAGTGTACCATATAACTCTGTTTCAAATTTGGATAATTTTGGTATTCCTGTTAATCCATAGCATGTATTATATGAAAATTTTCCACCAGATTCTATGTTGAAAAGCTTGCAAAATCATTTCAAGACTTGTGCACAAATGATTGATGAAGAAGCTCAAAACATTGGAAAACAGAAATTGAATCAACAAGGTGGACACAATAATGAGCAGGGTTTTCATTGTAGTCAAAATTATTCATGTGTGCAAGTTATACATGCATCAGATATTGAATACAAGTTTTTTCACCTCATAACTGAAAGTATTAACAGGGATACTAAAAGGTATTATGAAACTATTTATAAATAATATTTTTTTAATATTTTTCTTCTTGTGTTTTATATTTGTGACTTACTGATTCATTTTCTTTTTTTTTTTGCTAATTGCAGTTGCATCTTTGTACAAATTGGTGAATCATGGGTTGATCAATACAAATTGTCATTATCAATGATGCGTGGAGGCTGGACTCATTTCCATGTAATGGACTGTATTTGCAAAATGCTAGAGTTGAACCAAGAGATAATGTGTCATGTTGAAGGACATATCTTTCAACAGTATTTCCTGCATACCACAACAGTATGTTAAACATTGTAGTCACTTTCATATCATTATCTTTCATAGTAAGTTGTGATAGTATGACTAATTTGTGTAATTTTGTTTAGGAGGTACTAATGAAAGAAAATATTGACTTTAGCTCTTTCAAGTATAATTTCCTGGACGTTGTTGGTTTCAAAATCAGTAAAGCTTCATTTGTAAGAATTCAAGTTTGTTTCTTTTGTTATGTACTAAATTAATATTTTTTTAAAAAAATTGTGTTTAATATTTTTTTTCTTTGTAACAGCTACATATTCCTTGCTTTATACATAATCAGTGGATACTCATTGTAGTCAACTTCCTCCGGAAATGCTTTATTATTCTTGACCCAGCTCCACATATAGAGGCAACAACAAGATCAACAGTTGAA
>Ga0182004_10004259_pt1 | contig 11520 bp, 4 predicted proteins | sample Sormic07211540_1_FD_120479 | JGI IMG/M metagenome (GOLD analysis project Ga0182004, IMG submission 120479) | Endophyte microbial communities from Sorghum bicolor roots, Mead, Nebraska, USA - 072115-40_1 MetaG | ecosystem: Host-associated > Plants > Roots > Unclassified | place: USA: Nebraska...
CGGTTCCGGGGGCTCAAGCTCTGGATGGTCATGCGCACCTATGGCGCCGCCAAGCTCCAGGAGCACATCCGGAGCGACGTCGCCATGGCCAAGATGTTCGAGGACGCCGTGCGCGGTGACGACCGGTTCGAGGTCGTCGTGCCGAGGAACTTCGCGCTTGTGTGCTTCAGGATCAAGCCCCATGGCGGCGGCATGACGGAGGAGGACGCCGACGAGGCCAACCATGAGCTCATGGAGCGCCTCAACAGGACCGGGAAGGCGTACCTGGCGCACACGGTGGTTGGCGACAGGTTTGTGCTGCGGTTCGCCGTGGGTTCGTCGCTGCAGGAGGAGAGGCACGTCCGGAGCGCGTGGGAGCTCATCAACAAGACCACCAGTGAGATCATGCAGGAACACATCGCTGTGGAGTAGCAATGTAATATATAGTTGTAGCATATTATATAGTATTTACTTATTTATACTTGTATTGAGAAATTTGATTCTTTGTTGTTTGCCCAAAGGAGGAATAATAAAGCCAATAAACATATTTCGTCCAAAGGAGGAACCATATATTATTTTCTCTATAATTTGAAAATGTGATGCATATGATAATTCAAAAAAGTTTCTAATGGCGCAGAGAAATACCAGAAAACTTAACAGGGGTCACTCGCTAATCAACTGGCCGACCACCGCCTCTATACATGCCATCTGGTACTAACACGATGGACCGGTCCGAGCGCGACACTAAAAAGCACAGCTCGGGCATTGTCCAACCCAGTTCACATAATGCTAGTGCTAGGCATAGCCCAGTTGTAATATCATGTTTGGGCTGACATTTCAACCCACAGTGCCGGGCCAGGCACGACATGGAAATTGGGTTGACACTTTGTGGCCCGATAATCCTCTGTCCTTGGATGATCTTAGATACATTACAGCCATTGGATACAATATATAAATAAAAAATCTTAACCCTAGCTCGCTCAGACGCACACTCGCCACCGTCCGCTTCCTTTCGCTTAGCTCCCGTCCATCCCCTTCTACTCTCTTCTTCCCTAACCACTCCACTTCAGTCCTCTTTTGTCTGGCTGTCCAGAGCTCCCTCTGCTCGGCATCCCAACGGTGGCGGCGCTTGGCTGCTAGCGGCATGGGGAGTACAGGCACACGTCCTCAGCTCCCGCGTGTTGTACTAGGATGTCGACGATACTCGGCTGGGGAGCATCCGCGCGCGATGGTGACAACGGGCGACTGTGAGCTTCGTCAGCAGGGCTCGCAGGCGGTGGTGGTGGTGTGTTCCTGAGCTTTTGTGCAACGATGACGACAACAGCACGACGAGTAGCTCCGGTTTGCTGTGCTGCGACGACGCGGCGCACGGCTTCGATCTGGCACGGAGGCACAGGGTGGCACGATGAGCTGCCGCGCTCATCGGCACGGCTAACCGACCATAGGGTCCTGCCTGGATCGAGAGTTCGGCATGGCGACACTATCAGGCACGGCACGACAGCGCCGCCGTGCCACACAGTGTCGTGCCCCGCCATGCCGGGTGGTCCGTTTGGGCAACTATACCCCCAAACAACTTGGAGGCTTAGGTATTCTAGAGGTTGAACGATTTGCAAAAGGCTCTATGCCACCGCTACACAAATGATTTTGTAAGACAGTATCCTTTTATTAACGGAGGCGGTTACAAAATTCAACAGTCTCGTTTAATGCCTACGATTAACAGAGGCGGACACTTTTTATTTACCGAGGCACTTATTTTTGCTTGTCTCAAAAAATTAATTTATGGAGACGGACACCTTAAAATAACCGCCTCTAAAAAATGACTTATTTTTGGAGGCGGGCATTATAAGGTGCCCACCTCCATAAAACTATTTTTGGAGGCGGACACCTTATCATGCCCATCTCCTAAAAAGGCCGAGGCCCAATCGATCCAGGCGAGGCCCGATAGCTCTTCATATATATACATCAACTTAGGGTTCGGTGGCTTTCTCCAGCCATTCAGTAGAGCAGCAGCCTCCCTCACTGATCTCTGTGGCCTAGGCGGCAGCCTTCCTCTCCCTCACTTGTCCTTCCTCACTCTAACTCTTCCATACAGATCCAACGTCCTCTCTCTCTCTCCCTCCCTCTCTCAACGACAGTGCAGGGCCCTCTCCTTCTTAGATCCGGTGGTGGCGTCCTCCCCCTCCAACGATGCGAGTCCCTTCCTCCTAGATCTGGTAGGTGGAAGCCGGCCTCCCCGTCCCTCCCGAGGCCGTCCTCTTCATCTCCTCTAGGCGGTAGCTGTGGCGTGCTGGGCACGAGGCGGCGGCGTGCCTCCAGCTCCCTCCTCCCTCTCCTTCATCACAGAAATGGTGACGCCTTCCTCGTCCTCCCACGCGACACTCGCGGGGCCTCGGGTCCCTCCTCCCGGCAGCCCCAGATTTGGTCCCAGCAGTGGCTCCCTAGATCCGACAACGGGCTACTCAATCTAGGTGGGCGAGCGATGGATGCGGCGAACAGGGCCTCCTTCCCCAGCCCGACAGTTCTCTCAGTGGCGGCTCCCTAGATCCGGCCATAGGTTGCTCCATCCGGTGACTCGAGGCCAGATCCCTACGGCGGGAGGCCACGTGCAGCTACAGCGACGGCGCCCGTGGATGGGCTTGGCGGGCCCTTGGATGGGCTTGGCAAGCCTATCCACGGGTTTCACTTTTTTTTTCATGTTTGATTTGCGGAGGCCTAGAGGCGGTTTCTTTGTCCGCCTCCAAAAATGAAAAGCAAATGCCTCCATTAAGTTTATTGTAGTAGTGAAGGCTTCTGTGACTATGGTTCAAATGGTGCAAAAAGAGAGACAGGGCTTGGACAAACACAGGAGGTGCCATGTGACAATGGTTGCTTACCAAGATATATGTTTAATGCCTCTACACGGAAGTTACTGTTGGGAAAACAATATTGTTCTGGACTTTCAAGCTGGAAATAAGCCGGCTAAAACATTGATCCCAATCTATACGCTAAGGCTATGAAAAAAAAAATCACGGATGAGAAAGCATTAAGAAATTAAGAATAAATGGGTTTACCACATCACATCGATCCACCCCCAAACTGAGATTCATGTGATTTTGTGAACTTACGGGAACATAAACGAGGTTGAACTAAATGTGGAGCACGAAGATTCCATAAAATGGAAATGTACAGCTGATGGTCAATACTATCAAATTCAGTTCAAGGAATTTTTGGAAGGTCAAAATTATGCAGTATGGAAAGCTAAGGTTGTGCGAAAATGCCTCATTTTTGCTTCGAAGCTTCTACACGGCAAATTCCTGACTGCAACAACCTATGAAAAAGAAGGGAATTTCTATCGTACAGGCGCTTGTTTTTTTCCAAAAATCAGGTAATAGTTACTGGCTAGTGGTCATCGGATTTCAGATTGCTTTCGTCAACTCAGCAGCAGAGCAACAGCCGGTGCTCTGAGCTCGTCGCCTGAGAGCTCAGGCAACTAAAAGTTGAGGAGACGCGGGAAGAAGAGCCCGAGACGCAAAAGGCTTCTAGCCTAGTGGTTAGAGCACCTGACTAGCACCAGTAGATATGGGTCGACTTCCTGTGAAATGAATTTAAATAGGTTTGTATTATTAAAAAAATAAAAAAATAGACTGGGTAATTTCACTTGCTGACTTCGGTCAAAAAAAAAAGAGCCCGAGACAACAGTTCACCTATGTAAAAAAAATGTAGTTTACCAAAGAAGTATGGTTCCACTATATGGTTCAGTCTACAAATATTGAAGGAATGGTCGAACCAAATTTCATAAAACTCGTAAGGCAATTGATTCTAATTTATGTCTGATAGAACATTTGGAAGTAAAGCAAGCAAAGAACTTTCCAACATAAGGATTTGCAACCATCTCTATCTTCATCAAAGATGACATGCAACAATTCAACTTTTTGCGACTCGACCAGAAGCTAGCTCTTGTTTTTTTGTGTGGTGGCTAGCTGTTTCTTTTTTTTTTGGTTTTCCTGGTTGGGCTACAGGCTATTTTACTTTGTTGGTTTTGTTCATTCGTAGTACTAGTCGGTGCCGTTTGACGATGGTGTTTCTTGTAATATTTTTTTTCTTTTTCTCGTTTAATAAAAATCACAACAATTCTATTGCCATCGTTTAAAACACAAAAAAGATAATTCAAAAAAGTTGTCACAAAATGTTAGGAGGAGAGGTGAGCTGTGTGGAGATCACGAAAAGAGAGAGACAGAGAGAGAGAGAGAGAGAGAGAGAGAGAGAGAGAGAGAGAGGAGGCTGGCCGCGTCCTGAGGAGAGTTGGCTGGGGACTCATTGCTGGATTGGTCTATATCCAGTCATCCTTAAAGAGTGCATTCGTGTTAAACTATCTATAACGATCGATATCGTGAGTTGAGAACAATCCGATCAGTGAGAATCGTGACACTAGCTCATGCATGTAAAACCCCTCCTTACCACCATATACAAATTATTTAATATCGACTTTTACAAATCTTTTATTGAATACCCCCCCCCTCCCCACCTAAGAGGTGTCAAATGAAAAAAATCTACAAAATTTTATACTTGTTATTAAGCACTACAACCTTAAAATAGAGTGTGCCTCCGTCTAAGATCGTTTAAAACTAAAAAAATAATTTGACTATATATAAATTTGTGTTACGACGTATGTTTGGCCCCTCTATACATGTAAAATAACAAAATATCAATTACATAGTTTTATATCTTGTTGAGCTATAGAATGTTATTATAATATTTATTTCATCCAACTTTATTTGAAAAAATATGAATTTATTTGTGCAGCAATTATTTAGAGGTGACCCATAGAGAAGACATGTTTGGTAAAGTGTCTGGCACAAGAAATGGAGGCTGATTTCAGGTTTCATCAATGTTATACTGACCGTCATTAGAAATATATTTTTAGGGATGATTCGTTAGCTAAGTACATCAAATGACATTTCTATGGGCGGCCAAAATGATAATAAAGGCCTTGTTTAGTTCACCCTGAAAACCAAAAAGTTTTCAAGATTCCTCGTCACATCGAATCTTGTGGCACATGCATGAAACATTAAATATAGACGAAAACAAAAACTAATTACATAGTTTAGCTGTAAATCACGAGATGAATCTTTTGATCCTAGTTAATCTATAATTGAATAATATTTGTTATAAACAAACGAAAGTGCTACAGTACCGTAAACTTTTCACTTTTCAGAACTAAACAAGGCCAAAGATGTCACACCTCTAAAGCTCATTTTTTAGTAATATGATGGAAGTTTGTGACTTGCATTGGCAGCCGGTTCTGAACTTGCGAACTCAGCTAGTAAGGCTCGGTATGGTGGAATCTATCCGGATTTAAGTTCTCAACTTTTACATGGATGGTAGGTGACGTGCCCATCATATAGAGTGTGCATGTATTGCATATACATGAGTGTCTGTACCATGTGATTTGAAAATGAAAATCAGATTCTGAACTCTCAATAGTGGTAGCTAGTTTGTACCCAATCCATCTCAAATTATAAGACGTTTGACTTTTTTGTCACCAACTTTAATTTGACAATTTGTCTTATTCAAAAATTTACGAAAAATATCACTTCTTTTCACAATCAGATTTTTCAATTTCTCCTAGTGATGTGGGGTACGTTCTCCTAGTATTTTAGCATTCAGAATTTAGTATAAACTTTCCCTAGTAAATGTCTCCTAGTTAGGATTCCCTAGTGTTTTGACTAGTGGTAGTGTTTTATTACTAACTAAAAACACTAGGAGAACTCCACCATTTTGGTTGTGTTTATCGTGGATTGGTTTATTAATAAAAGTTCTTCAAAAATAACTTAAATTTGATTATATGTGCATAAATTTTTTAAATAAGACAAGTGGTAAAACTTGAGGTCAAAAGTCAAACGTCTTATAATTTAGGATGAAAGGGAGTACTATTTTTTTTTTTCTGATGTTGGGAACATGACGTCTCGTGTAATTTTCGTCAAGGATAGGATTACAGTGCTCCTACAATTTTCACCATGAATAAAGGATAGCAAGAAGAATAGAGCGAGAATAATAGAAAACATTTAGTAGAGAAGTGGAAGCATTGCGTCCGGTCATGTGTCAGTCAAAAACTCAAAATTATCACGTTTTATCTGATCACTGTTGCTCACATATATGCATGCATCATCCGTTGATATGATGTCTAGATCGCCAGCGAAATTTTTACTGACTCGCCAATTTGATTGTTACACGGTTCGTTCTCTCCAAGTCAAGAAGGCCGGCTAGTTAGGTTGGACAATTTCATTGTCCGTTGCTCTTGGCTGACAGTCAGCGTTTGCACCCTGATGAACCATTGCATGCTACATGGGTAAATACTAAATACTGTCGTCAACGAGTGAGGTTAACACACTTGACTTGAATTAGCTATATATAGGGTTAAACTATACCACTTCTGGCCGATGTAGAAAGTACGTAACATTTTTCTTCAGATGACTGCGTGCTGGAGTGATGGTAAAATAATATTAGAGTGAAGGCATAGAAAGTAACCATTTTTAGAAGCGCCTCCGCTACTTTAATCAAGAAACATCACCATCAAGAATTGCCTCTAAAAATAATTCTAAATTGGCATGTGTCTATAAACCGATTTTTAAAGGTGGCTGGAAAAGCCCAGATGTTTATAGAATCCTATTTTTAGAGGCGGTTAGAAACTATCTGCATGTAGAAATGAATTTCTGGTCGGCAATTTGGCCACCTCTCTAAAATATATACCACACAAGAAAATCACATATTACGAATTTGGTCTTTAATTTTTTTTTGAGTTCAAGAGCCTTACGCCCCGGACTTTCAATTAATATCAAAAGATTTGGTCTTTAATTTATACAGGCAGCTAGGAATTTAACCTCCTCTACGCTAAAAGGGTACGTGGTTAGCTAAAAATCAATTCTGTACTAGTCAACAGTAGTTAAAGTTATATATTTACAGGAAATGTTTACGTGCCTAAAACTTAACTTGCACGTGACTGTGTAGGTAGAGGGAGACATCGATCTAACTGGCATGCGCGAGGAGACACATTACATGATACATGAATATGGCCATGCATATATGGGAGCAGTGCATGAAGTCGCTCTCATCATATCGGATCAACGCATAATCTGAGTAAAACCAGCACGTATGCAGTCGTCGCGATTGCAGAGGTCGAACGCAACCAACGTACACGTACGCGTGCAGCATATTTTATTTTACTTGCCGAAAGGAGCCGGCACCATCAGCGACAAATAAAGCCACTGCTAGTTGACCAATATACATATAAAAAAAAACCGTACGTGCGTGTGCGAGCCTACAACTCAGTCGTTCAAACATCAGAATATGCGTATTCTGCTCTAGAGAGACCGGAGACAGCAATAATTTAGCCAAATGTTTATATCTAGGGTTTTGGACAATAGCAACACATGTGATGATATATTTAGTCAAATTTAATTTAATTAATATAATAAAATATAATGGTCAAGTTCGATTGAAATCTAATATGTGAAAAACTTTCAACCATGCATTGCATAGTTGTTGTAAAAAAACATGCACGCATAATCCTTCCTCCGCTCCTGAATTGAACAACAAAAAGGCTGGCCTGCTCGACTTCATGTTTTGCAGCACCGCTAACAGCGCGATGCATGTATCTGGAATTTCACTTTGACCACGGCGGTGCATGACATTATTATGGGTCAATTCATCAACTGAGATCGAGATCTGGTTTTTTGTATGGAAGAATTCGAGGCTACCACATACAGTAGGTTTTGACGTTAAAGAAATTTGACGCAAGAAATCAGTTGGCCCAAGAACTTGACTATACTAGCTACTTCGATCATGTACCGCCTCCGTTCACGAAATAATGTATAATCAGCTTTAGTTTGACCAAATTTATAGTAAATAATATTAGCACTTATCTCTCTAAATAAATTTATTATTAACTATGTTATATAACTAATATAATACTATATTACTTATTTTGTATAAAAAGTTTTAGTACTTTTTATGTAAATTTAATCAAAGTTTAAAATATTTGACTTTTCAAAAAAAGAAATATATATATATTTTTAGAACGGAGAGATTTTTATATATATACCCACCTGGGCGTGCGGCGTGATGAATTTCCTATCTGTTATTAGAAACATAGTTTATACTCCTTCCAGCCGAGAATAATTACGCATCTCTAAAGAGTCGATCAACAAGTTTAATTATATTTATAGAAAATAGTATCAACACTTGTATCTCAAAATAGGTTTAGTATAAAAATATGTCATCATCAATCTAATGATGCTTATTTGGTATCTAAACATTACTAGTTTTATATATATTTGATCAAATTTAATATTATTTAACTTTTCAAAGTGTGAGAGTGGCGGAGCTCCAACAAAAATTTAGGTGGGGCGCATCGCATACATAACTTCTAATGACATCACAAGGACACATATCAATAACTAATCTATGGCAACTTTAAACATGAATTGATAAATGATACCTCTCATTTGAAAATAGTAGTCCATTAATTCAACAAAGACCTATCGAACAATATTAGGGGTGTGGGCCACTTTCATTTAGGCTGGCTAGGATTATTAGGCCTATTTTTATTCCCTACTCAATTTTTCTTGTGCCTGGCTGCTGCTCACATCGCCACAGATGCTGAACGCTGCCACTCTATTGCTAGTCACTTGGCCAGAGGGGAGGATGACAAAGGAGGTACTAAGAGCAACTCCAACAACTTGGCTATTCTTATTGTGAGGTAATTTTAGAATTTGTATAGCAAAAAGTAGACTTCAATAGATGTGCTATCTGGTTTTGGAAAATACAAAGTTGGCTATACTTCATTTTCAGTGGCCATATATAGCCAACCATTGACACTGGCTATTAGATTTTATAAAACAGCAAGACTATTGTGGATCTCTTCTTTCTTAATTTTTTTTTTATTTTATAAAATAGCTAAACAATAAAATTTGGCTATTAATTTTAGTCAAACTCTTAGAGTTGCTCTAATGGTGCTACTCTAGTAGGTGGGGCAACTGCCCCACCGTGCCTAATGGGGAGCTCCGCCTATGGTGTGAGATGACAACTATAATATTAAATTTCTCCTAGTAAGGTAGGATTATTTTAGTGTTTTGACATTCAAAATTTAGTATAAATTTTCCCTACTAAATGACTCTTAGTGAGATTTCCATGTGTCATGACTAGTGATAGTGTTTTATTAGTACTTAAAAACACTAGAAGAAATCCACCATTTCAATAGTGGATGTGCACTTTGAAACAGAGGGAGCACTTTATTTAAAGTTATTTTCAAGGAATTAAGTTTTATGAAATGCACAAACAGAACGGATGTTCACACAGCTCTATGAATCAAGATTTCAGCTTAGCTTTGAGTCCTTAACTAAAGGAAGGCGGTGCCACCTACCGTTTGAGTCCGTTCTCAATTAACTTGATGCAAAAGCCATCAGAAGCTAGAAGTTTCAACAAAAAATCGGTGGAACAAAGGATTCATCTCTCCATCCATGCATGTTTAATTTATTTATAGCTTCACACAGCTGATGAAGCCGGTGGATAAGCTGTGCCAAATAGAATCTATGCATTTTAGCTCTAACAATGGGTCAATTCATCAACTGGGATTGAGATTGTTGGGTGTATCGTTTTTCTTCAATAGCCGTGCACACCGGGTCAATTCATCAAGTTGCCGTATAGTTTTCCTTCAGTAGCCGTGGAGACAATGGGTCAATTCATCAACTGAGATCGAGATCTGTTTTTTTAATATCTGTGAAGAATCCAGTGGAAGTGACGGAAAAAATTATGAACCAGCAATTCGGGGTTGCGACAAATGGTAGGTTGACTTTATACCTGAGCAAATTTAGCTCGGCCTGAAGGGTTTTAGCCTGCCCATGAATCTTACCAGACAGGGCCCGCATAGATCTTGCTGCATGGAAATTTTTTTCTTGGTCAGAACCCGGTCTGAAATACTATTTTTAGCTATTTTACACTATAAAATGCATGGGTAGCCCGCCCAGGTCCAAGCATAATCTAAAAAATGAGGTCCGACTTGCCTAGTGGGATAGTGATGGTGGAATTTTTTCGGCCCCAAATAACCAACCTTTTTTTGTTTCGGCCCAAACCAGACCAGTTGACTTGAAGAAGATCGAAGCACGCACATAGACCAGAAGTTGTCCCAGAGTTGGCCCAAGAAGTACACTACTTCCTGTAATACTCAATGGCTGGCATGAAGAATTATTATCCATCTTTTATTAGATATCTCATACCACAATTACAAAAACAATTTATAGCAACGCCACTTTTTTTATAGGGTATATGGTTTTCAAACGAGTCGCTCCTAACAGCTCTGGTTATCAGCCGCTGCTACAAATGGCCTTATTTGTAGGGCGGGTCATATCCAGTCACCATGTAAATCCAATTTGTAGAGGAGCTTTATATTGAGCCGCCTTTATAAATAGACACCGAATATTAGAAATTAAGTTCTGAAATTCAAAATTTTCAAAATGACCTAAGATGATGAAATGACCAAAATAAAAGTTGTAGATCTCAAAAATCTATAGAATTTTGTTGTTTACAACTTTTCATTTGATGCCTCAAAATGTTGTTTGAAATTTAATTTTAAATTGTTGAAGGACTATTTATCTTTTTAATCTCGGGCAAAAACTTGTAACATATTTGTCCCTCATACTAACTTCAAATTACTTGATTTTTTTTTTCTAAAATTTTCTAAAATCTTGCTCTGTCAGTCTATTGTATTCTTAAAGCTATTATTTTTTCATCTTTTAATGTGACTGTGTTTTATCTATTTGAATTTTGAATATCAAAAAATAGCAACTTCCAATGTCATTTTGAAATATTAGATGATTTCAGATGCAAAAGTCATAAACATAAAAGTTATAAAGGTTATCAAGATCTACGACTTTTATTTTGATTATTTCTTCATTTGACGAAGTCATAATAACATTATTTACAAAATTTACATCTCTCTCATATCTCTCTTATGGGTTCAAAAACTATAAGGGGGATTTGTAAAATTAATGAACCATGTTACTGCCACTTTATTGGATGAACAAATAATCAAAATAAAAGTTATACATCTTGAAAAGTTATAAAAGTTTGTAGTTGACAACTTTTTTATTTGAATTCAATTTGTCGATGTTAATTATGTTTGAATTTGTCAAATTTGAAGTATGGATTTTCCATATAACCTCACATGGAGAAACAACAAAAATAAAAGTTGTAGATCTCAAAACGCTGAAACTTTGTAGCCGACAACTTTTTTATTTGAAATTATCTTGTTAGGGAAAACTATGTTTAAATTTCCAAAAATTGAAAATTTGAATTTTTAAAGGACCTCGGATAGACAAACAACAAAAATAAAAGTTATAGATCCTGAAAAGTTATGAAACACTATAGTTGATAAATGTTTTATTTAAAATCATCTTACCATGAAAAACTACGTTTGAATTTCTAAATTTGAAATTCAAATTTTGTAAATGACCTCGAATGGAGAACTACCAAAATGAAAATTATAGATCTTAAAAAGTTATAAAA
>Ga0182004_10004260_pt1 | contig 11520 bp, 13 predicted proteins | sample Sormic07211540_1_FD_120479 | JGI IMG/M metagenome (GOLD analysis project Ga0182004, IMG submission 120479) | Endophyte microbial communities from Sorghum bicolor roots, Mead, Nebraska, USA - 072115-40_1 MetaG | ecosystem: Host-associated > Plants > Roots > Unclassified | place: USA: Nebraska...
GGGGGGCGGGGGGAGAGGAGAAAAAAAAAACTAAAACCCTAGCCGCGAGAGGGGTGAGAAAGAGAAAACCGTAGACGCTTTTAACTCTGGGCGTTGCCCAGGAGGCCAGGAGCGACCTTGAAGTGATGCTTCAACTGGGCCGGGCCGAGCCAGGAGAAATAGGAGCTTTATGGGCTAACACGCAAATCAGCTGTGCGCTCGGCCGAGTGATTTTATGGGCCGCCAGATGGTTATGACTTATTTTGTTTCTTTTATTTATAGTTGCTAAAAAAAAGTTGCGCAATTCTTGAATAATCTGAGCCATTTTTGCTAAGGGCCTAGATTGGAGATGAAAATTTTTTGGATGTCACATCGGATATGTCGGAAGGATGTCGCGAGGGGTTTTTAAAAACTAATAAAAAAAACAAATTACATAGCTCGTCTGGAAACTGCAAGACAAAACTATTAAGCATAATTAATCTGTCATTAGCACATGTGAGTTACTGTAGCACCTAAGGCTAATCACGGACTAACTAGGCTTAAAAGATTCGTCTCGTGATTTTCAACCAAACTGTGTAATTAGTTTATTTTTTTTATCTACATTTAATGTTCCATGTATGTGTCCAAAGATTCGATGGGATGGATGAAAAATTTTTGGATGGGGAACTAAACAGGGCCTAAGTCCGCTTGATGTGACTCCAACTTTAGCTTAGATTTCAAACTACCAAAAGTTTTCGTTGGGTGCTCGTATATTACTATATTACTGTATAATCCTAAAAAATATCTGAATTTATCTTTCATAGTGGCTCTTTCGAGCTCGAGAGCTTTTGCGGAAGAGCAACTCTAAAAGATTATGTAAAATAAGAGTCTAAAATCCATAATTTAGTCATTCTCTAAGAGTATCTCCAACAGTTTCTCGTCTTTAATTTTAAATAAAATAAAAAAAACTCTCTCTAATAGTTTAGCATCTTTGCTCCCCATCTTTTCCAACCTCATAAAAATTTATCTCGAGTGCGCAAATATGCACGCGGGCTAGGAGCACGCATCTGGAGTTTCTCGGTCCGTCTAGTAAGCAGGATGAAAGAGTTCCATGTGAGAAAATATCAAGAGACTGGTGGAAAGGCTTAAACGCATGCAAAAATAAATTCACGATTCCTAGTACAAAACATAAGACCAAGTCATAGAAAAAATACCGAGAAAAAAAAGATAGAAATATAAAAAATCTCTTAGAAATGTCTTCTTTTTTTCCTCCTCATACTAATTTAGGAATTGATGATCTCTCAGAGATGCTCTAAGATAGAACATCATCCAAAAGAGTAGAATAATGCAACAACCTTTCTAAATTTCTCGTTATCTATCTATTTTTTTTAAAGCTCCAATGTCATGCTGATGCTGAGATTGGTTCGCTTCTCCATTTCATTTAATCCCACCATTTGCTAGCACACCACTAGGCTGATGGCAAGCGTTCACGGCTTCATTTTTTTACCTAGTGAAGTACGGAATAGCGAATAGGTGTCTTTTTTTTTTGAAAAAATATGATAGAATAATTGTTGGAGCCGTGATTCTTCTAAAAATACCTAAAATAAGATTTTTCATGACAAATGGCTACTCTCTTGGAGTTGCTCTAGGTCAAAGGTTTTGGCTTCTATGTACAAAAATGGATTCGGTCACCGACAGATTACAACAAACCGAAGTTAACTGAGCTCAGATCGATCCTTGCATTAAGTGACCTAGATGACAGCTTCCCCAACCTGGCAACCTACACGGTATCTTCTTGCTCTGAATCCACGTCATCACTTTCTGCAGCAACCTTAGGTCTCGCCATGAAGGAGTTCTGTCTCGACGGCGCTTTCTTGCCGCTGGTCGCCGAGTCTTTCTTCAGACCCAGGTAGGTGTAGAAGGACATGCCGCCGAGTGCGACGACGGCTCCGCAGACGCTGGTGATCCCAGGGTCGGAGCCGAAAATCAGGTAGCCGGAGAGCATGATGACGATGGTTTTGAATTGGCCCAGCACAACATGAGACAAGGCTGACGTCGCACTGAAGCAATACACAAGGAATTATTAGTCACTTAAATAGCTAATGTTACCTAGATGGCATCATGGCCACCTGATCTTGTTGCCTCATCGATTTTCTTTTCTCCTGATGCAAAAGGTTACAAGTTAATTAATCCTTGGATGGTGAATCAGGTTGTTGGTTTCAGTTTATACTTCTTTTCTTTCACAAATAATGCGCCTCTTTGTAAAAGCCAAAACACTTCCATGAAAAATTACCAACACGAGCTAGAATCGATACTTCTGATTCCTTTTTTATTGAAGTATGAATGAAGAAAATAAATGGAAGATTGCAAATCCTTTTCATGAGACATAACCAAGGTGCCAAAACTGGTAGGTACATTTTGCTTAGAGCAAACAAGAAACCAAGCATATTTTTTTTCCCACTTTTATGTTGTGCATCAGCAATTGCATTTCGTCAGGTAATGACTTGTCAAAACTTGGATACAGAAATGGCAATTTGAATGAAAATAAGCAATGATATATCTTACCCGAGTGCCAAAGCACCAGACCACTGAAGAAGGAAGCCAAACAATGCAGAAATGATAATAGCGCAGCTGTTTCTGATGTTCCAATTGAACAGCAACAAGCCAGGGGGATCCAGCAAAGGCATCAATGTCAATAAGAAAAATATCGTAATTGGAGTAGTCTTCCACATCAGCCTAGATTAATAATGGATCATCTGAGTTATTATAAGGGAATAAAGTTATGAATAACCTGAATCAGAGAAAGAAAAAAAAACAGAACATACGCAAGAGCTGTCCAGTTTCCACTCTGTTGCAAACTTGACCAAAGGATTTTGTTAACGGCACTAGGAACAATCCATGCTAATGCGACACAAGCACCGAAAAAGTTGAACTCCAAATCAGTAACAGTCGCTACAGCGACTCCAAATGACACAACTGCCAGTGTGATAGCCTGTAATGTCAAAGTGAAATTTCAGAAAATCATAGTTAGCGACCCAACAAAGTAATACACCATATTTTTTTCAAGAACGTGTCCGTTGACACGTGTATCATTAAGAGGGGAAAACACGGTACAAACCACTAGGCACCATACAGATGGTCAGATGGTGTGAGCGGTAGTCTGGTAGAGGGACAAAAAAGCATGTACACTTCCTCTCTTTTTCTTTTCTTTTTTTTTGCTTACTTTTCATAGTTGAATTATTTCCAGAACCATGTTATAAAATTGTTGGCCTCAATGCAGTAAAACATTGTGGAAACACATTTTGTTGCAGCAAGCCTACCTTTTGAGAGGAAACTTTCTTCTGGAAAAGCATGAATTCAGCTACAACAATTGTTGGGGTTACAGCAATCTTAGCCATTTGATAGAAACCTACACTGAATAGCAAAAATACTGAGAATATATGAAGGCAATACTACAAAATGTATGTAAGCACACATCACTTAACATTCAAATGGAATCTGGTTTACCTGTTATGTTTCAAACTCACGTTGGCTAGCCCAGTGGACAGGGACATTACAGCACCCAAAGCAAATATAGATGAGAAAGGAGTGGATTTCGATGGAGGGGCAACTGGTAACAAGGATAATGTCTTAAGGGTGGCCATTAGAACAAATGCAACTGCGTAATGAATTAATGAGAGTGCAATTGGGAACTTAAATCCAACACTCCCCATCACCTGCAAGACAATAGATCACACATAAAAATACTTCAAACTCTAACAAAGAGATGCATAGGGACAATGAATAACCGTAGGTTATCGTGTATACAAGCCATACCATTTTATTTGCCATGATAATACCAACAGCAACAGCGAAATTGAATGTCAGTGCAACACTTGGTCCACAGAATCGCTGCTGCTGGCGCTTAGCACCTTCTGAACTATGCATTTCATTGTACAAGGAGCTTCGCAACTCCTCCAGTGCCCGACCTGGCAAGTTCAACAGCACGTAGGGGCAGAACTCAATTTTCTTGATTATCACTTATCAGCTAACACATGTGAGAGAACTTTCCATCCTCCTTGCTTAGTCACCACACTTGTATGTTAAAGCAGCTCAGGATTAAACATGGTATATGATTGCATATATGTTCTTAAAGTTGTCTTCACTTCTCCAACCAATTCGCCTTACAACATTTATCCTTTCCTTAACAATTCAATCATACATTTTTCTACTAATATTTTACTTACACAGTATTAGAAAAGAAGAAATTGAAAGAAAAAAATGATAAACAGAAAGCTATAGATTTCTAAAGTCCCGTATTCATAAATTGCAGTTTAACTTCTCATGTGGAGCTAGCTTTCTTATGCATAGCATAGCAGGAACATTCAAAATGGCAGGCCCAGCATATACTAGTTTGAAACCTTGAATAGGTAAGGTTTAAAAGCAAGTGAAAATACTGGTCTTCGAATTACCCCCAAACCATTACAAAACAAGCAATGAGGTCACAGTTACATTCAGGTCATCAGGTGCGTCATGTGTGTGTGTGTGTCACATTCAAAAGTTCACATGCCAACAGAACACACCTATTGATTATTATATTCTCCTTGGTCTGTCCTTCCTCTCAGGAAACCATTCATCGTGTTGCGGACTTTAGGGCAGTAACAGCAGGGCACTGATTATTAGTGAACAGGTAGCAGCAGAAGCTGGAAGCAGCAAAGGACAAACTAGAGATGTGAATCAGCTATAGCACGTCCTATTTCATCGTCCTGTCGATTACTACATCCATGGATGGTGATGAGTCACGGAAGAAGGATGCTGGAGCCTGGAGTCGATGAGGGATTGAGGGGGAACAGACAAGAAGAAAACACTCAGCTACAGGCCTACAGCTGCAGTGCACACCCAGTTCCTAAGCTTTACTGAACCATGCGAAATGGCAAAATGGGAGGATCGGAATCGGAAACAAGAAAGGAAAAATCACGTCTTCTGCCTGTAAATAAAGTCGCTGAAAACAAGCAGCAACTATATGATGAGTGCCCACGAACCCGGCGTTGGAAAAGATCGAAGAATCCAAACAGAACGTGTCAAGCAACAGCTTTGCCGTTCGCGGGAAAAGCAAATGGCTTTCATGCCATTTTTTCTCCGCACCAGAATCGTCCGAGAGGCCGCCGCAGCTACAAGGAGCGGAGGTGACGACTGGGTGAAGGTGGTAACTGCAAACGCAAAAAAGTGGGTGCAGTTTTTATCCGCACCAAAAAAAAAATCGCACCAAACTGACCTAAAAGATCTCTTCAAATGCGGAGAAAAAGGACCGGGAAACCGAATTGGCACCCACTGCACTGCACGCCACGAACACCAACCGCGCAGAGCCAAGGAAGAGCGCTTCTTTCGCATCGAACCCAAACAGACGGCCGGCGGCGGAAAGGTTTTTTTTTTTTTTGAAAAATGTTCACGAACAAGAGGAACAAACAGGGAGGGTGGTGGGGATGCGAACCCGTCTCGCCGGCGTCGCTGTCCTTGCGCTTGATGAATCTCCTGCCGCCGCCGGCGAGCACGGCCTCCCAGACGCCCATCGCCGTGACGGCCATCATCTCCGACGCGTCGGCGCGCCACCACGGCAGCTTCGTCATCCCGCTTAGCCTCTGCCCTCCACCGCCTCTCGGTCGCGGTCGCGGTCGCCGCAGCTGGCGAGAGAAGGGAGGGGGAGGATCGAGGATCGATCGCAGCCAGACGCGCCAAGAACAGCAACAGCGCGGCACCACCGTGAAAACACAAGCAGGAGCGGAGGAGCCCAGGCGGAGAGAGGCCGGCCAGGAGAGAGCGGGTGGTGCCTGCGCGGCGCGGGCGGGCGGGTGGTACTTGCCGTGCCGGGCTATTTTAAGCGCGCGCCCTGCCTCGTTTTAGCCGGGCCGTTGTGCCGCCGTGGTGCGGCCCGCGGGCGAGTGATGGCGACGACGGGCGGGGCGAGTGGCAATCAACCTGGCGCTCGCGAGGGGCCGGAACCGCGGTTAGTGCCCGTATAGTTGCATCAGAGTTGATCATAGGCGTCAATCCCTAAGGTTAGTTTCAGAATTAAGAATGACTGTCAAATTGTCAGAAACCAGGAAAAAACACTACGTAAGAAAAAACTTTTATTAAAAAAAAACAAAGACTACGTGCACTGATTCACGTACCGATCGATGTCACCAAATACTCGGTAGGTAGCCAATAGTGCATGGGTGCACGTAGCACAGGCGATGCATTCAGTTGGGCGTACCCTGGCCGGAGAAAAGGGAAAGGAATCTCGAGCCTTTTCGAACCCATGATCATAATTCAGACATCGTGCACGATGACTTACCGGGCCTGTAGCTCTGTCGTAACTGGCATTTAGTGTCGTCGTAAATCGTAGCGTACAGGAGTGTAGATGTAGACCTGAAGTATGATTGAATTGGGCTGCCTATGCCTCGAGATCGCGGCTGGCTGTCGTAAAGCGTGACGTCGAGTAGTCTCTACGACAAGTAGTAGTAGATGATGAGCGTACGAGGTCCCCGCTCACCTGGCTTTTCAATGTGGATGTAGAGACGTTCAGGAGCATCACTGACTGCCTCATGGCCCGGAATGCACGCTGGACGGTTTTTGTGTTTATCTTGAAGCTGTGAGGTCACAGGGACATGGTCGATTGAATGCTTGTGTAAACATTTGTGTCCTCTCGGGGTAAAAGATCATTACCATACGGCGAAGACGGGGAACAACCAAACAAGAGCGAGAGGCCCATGTCTAGTCCGCCCGACAAGGGATTGCCGGCTCGTAAACAGTTGTCTTTCTGCATCACTCAGCAGGGCCGAAAAACATTGGATTGATGCGCTCGGCCCAAATACACACAGACACCGACTCCCAGTTCCCCGCGGCGTTCAGCGTCACGCGCGGCCCGCCTAGCCCACCTAATCACGACGCGGACGCAGCGCGCAAGGAAGGAGCACAAAGAATCATATCTCAGATGAGTAGATGACGAAGCACAGGAAGGTTATTCTGGCACAAAATAGTTACAGAGGTTCAGTGTCCAGATATGTGTGATCCTCCTACTCATCTCCAATGCTATATGTGATCTAACAAGAACACACTTTACATTCATGACGGCTACTTCTTTTTACCAATGTTGCATCCATCTACAAACATACACACGACCGAAGAACAATCTCCTGACAAGAGAAGATTGTGCTTCACAGATAATATTACAGGAACGAAAACAGAAGAGGTATAAGTGTATCCTGTTAGGCTGTTACCAAGACTGTACAACCTGGCAGCTCACTGGTCACTGCCGAACACCGTAGCCGACGCAGGTCCTTGCACGCAGTGGTAGAGCTGGAGGACGAGCACCAATTGCATCTGTTCAACGCACAGACGGCAAAGCTCCATCCAAATCACTCATCTGCTGAGGAACTGAAGAATGAATATTTATGTTCCATTCCATCCACGCCGCATGGAGTCCGGCAAGTCTGCATCTTTCTTTTTGTCTTTTTCATTCATCCCAACACTTGGTATCTCTTCTTAACCTTTTTTTTTCTGTATTTCAATTGCAGGCTCTGATGCATGCAATGCAATTGTTGTGCTCTCCAGTGATCTTGCCTGTAGCGCAACCTACAACAGATGAGCAGTTGAAGATTGCTAGGCTGACACTGGACGATAACAACCAGTCGCATTCAAGGCTCAGTAGCTTCTAGTTTGGCTTAGTGGATCATAGTCATATGCTTCGCCGGCCTTTATAAACCGTCCCTTGACCCTCTTCCTCACGTCTGCCCTAGCCTTGCGAGAGGCATATCTGATCTTCTTGTCAAACCTGTAGATCAAATTCATGAAAAGAAAGGTCAGTTAGCAAATTTTGCAAGGAAACACACAACTGAAACTAAAAATAAGAGACCCAGAAGGTGGGAGGCATTTTCTTTAAAAAGATAGCCACGATCTATGAATGTTAAGCGCAGAATAACTACAGGTAGACATTTAGATTGCTTACTTTCTTCTCTTCTTCTTCTCCTTGTATCGTGTGAGAGCGCTATCTCTGCTGCCTCCAGCAACTGAGCCTTCAGGACCAGGAGAATGCCAGGGAGGCTCACCCATGAGGAGCATTGGTGACACCCCACAATCTTGGTGATCTCCAGCGCTGCTCTCACCAGTCAAACCAGATAGGGAATGGGATATACTAGATCTGACTTGCCTAACAGGAATACAAAGGCTGGAATCAGCCCTTGCCCCTGGGTTTAACATCCCACAATCAGCTGATACCACATTGCTACATTCTAGCTGCATAGTTTTGGGCTCCTGCAAACATAAAAAAATGTCCAAAAATTTAGTAAAGCAACAACACTTGACCTATTTGTGTATAATAGTAATCACTAAGTTTTAAAAAAATAGAGTATTTTATGGATGGAAAATAAACTTAACACTTTAAATGCCAAAATGTCCTGAACTCAGATTTAATGAGTGAAATCAACAGAAACCATAAATAACAACTGAGGTAAGAAAATAAACTGACCCTGGCTAACTAGGAGTAGATTGGGGAAGTAAGCACATGAGCTCTCTTCCCCACAGGAAAAATTCAAATGAATGAAAATATATACTTTGGCCATCCAGGTATGACAGTTTTGTGCATCGACAGTGTAAGATAAATGTTACCTGAACTAATTTCATAGCATTTAGTTAGCTTTGTTTGAAATGCCATATTTTCATAGAAATTCCTTGACGAATTGCCACCTTCTAGACTATGTTGAAGTCCTAAATGGCACATATTTAGAATCACAGAGAGTATACAAGAAAAGTACACACCTCGTTGAAATCAAAAGGTTGTGTTTCCTTCATTTCAAAGTAACTGTCAATTCCAGCGTCATCAAAGAGTTCCTCTGTTCGAATGTGAGAGGTACCAAATAGCTCTTCATAGTTCTCGAATGTCATGTCAGCATCATCCACACATAAGTCTTCATACATGCCATCATTGAAATTATCGTCATCTCTGGCATAAGGTACCTGAGAGATGTAACCAGCATCTGATAAGAATACAACGATAACAGATCGTATTTTTCTTAAAAAAAAGGACCGATGATACAAGATCTGAAATTCTGGACCGATGCCACTTGCAACTGTCCACTGACACAAATGTATCTAATAACTTGTTACAGAAATGGAATTTTCATTGTAAAGAGAAGCTACTAGAGCACTGAGAGCCCAGCAGGGGAATAGAGACAAATGGATCATCACTAAGAAATAATTTTTGTGTACTATTTACCTGAAGATAAACAGTAAATGAATTGTGCTGCTGCAAGACTGAAACAGTAACCAAACTACATGACTATTATTGTGCTATATTCATATAAGATTTTATATGTTTATACTCCGCAAGTAACTTGCATGCCATAAGCAAGAAGTCTTTTGACATGCAAAACCAAAGCACAATGTTCAGAAACACTCTTGGAGGAAAATATGAAAGTCATATAGCACCTTAGGTGTCACTGAAACTGATCCAGCAGGCTGATCTGTGGCTAGAGGCAGAACATCAAACCCATCTCCGGAAGAAGAGCTTATCAGAGGTTTAGGCTTGTCTGCTGAAGGTGGATCGCTCATGAGTGTTGTGTTAGCTATTTCCAACAGTCTTTTATCATCTGAAGCATCATGATGATTAGTCACATCACTGTCATCAATTGTCATCATGCTTAATCCATCCTCACAGTTGGGCTCAGCAGGTACAGTCGGGATATCCATAATAAATGACCAGATTCTTGAAAGCTCTGCTGATGATGGGCACCCTGAGTAACAGTTTATAGCCTGCCTTTTATGCCCAGAAGCCCCTGATGCTGCATCATGCCCATTCCAATCACAGTTTTGGCAAAGTGATGCATTGTCCTCAAGACATCTGACTGATGCAGGCTGAGAACCACAGCGATCACAAAGAAGGGTCCTTGTATGACGCCGAGACAGCGCATTAGCTGAATGAACATTACGGTCGCATGATAAGCACAATGATGCCGCATCTGATCTGCAGTAGATCATTGACCTTTGTTTCCCACAGAAATCACAAAGAGAGGCCATGATCCTGGACAGTATTTGAGAAATTCCACTTGCTGTTCAGTGCTACTATCAATTCCACCTTCCCGTGCCCTGTTCAGCAGCTGAATCCAGTGGAATCCTACGTGATACTGGCATATAGAAGTAAACAGTTAGTAACAATACAGCAAACCTATAGTTATTTCGACTGTTCCGCATAGAGACAAAATTTGGGTACTGAGAAAAACTTGGCAACTTTTCCCCAGGCCATGCGAACAGACACCTGTTCTGTTCCACATCAGCAAAAATATGCATCTACTACATCCTGCCACGAGCTATTGACAATCTTAGCATAACACAGAACCACGCCCTGATTTAGCTACATAGGACGCTTCCTAGAAAACTCTGAGGTTTAGATATTCTTCCTAGATCTGCTAGCCAGAGCATTGGCTAACTAGAAGTTAATACAGAAATGTAATCTAGGGGAGCTTCCACCCAGAACAAACTGTAAAAAAAATGGAAGAAACAGAACAAACTGTAATTTGAGACTATGCTATTGTTGCAAGCATATAATCTCTGTAACGCATAAGGGGGAAGGTAAGCAGAGTAAATTCAAAAGACCTTCAAATAGAGTGACCATAATGCATTTAGTACCACAAAAAGATAGAGTGAATAGTCAACTTGGGGCAAAAGAAACGCTTATTGCAATTAGCATCAATGCTTTGAAGAAATCAAAGAATCCTATCACACCAGCTTAGCACAGCATATCAGCAAATAGGCGTGAGAGACAAATAGGATGAAGTGCGACTAAACTTTAGCGACCTCTAGTGCAAATGACTCCCTAGTTATCATTTTGATTTTTGAGTGGCATGTTCATATTTTGGCATATCCAATGGAAAGTTTCCATGCACATGGCCGGTAAGCGTGTACTAGCACAGCATAAGTTGACACTTGCCAAACTTCCGTTATAACTACAGGTGTTAAGCACCACTAACCCTCACTTTTTTTTCCTCTCTATCTTGTCGCTTGCTCACCTATGCCGACGATGCGTGGAAGCCAACGGACTTTCGGCGCCACTCAAATGAACACGGCAGATTTCGCTCAAAAACAGACAATGAATAGTTCCGGCTAAGAACAGAAAGGAAAGCCAGATACAAGCAAAGCGCGAATATACTATCACTATTCATGAGTCAGTACTAGTCAGTAGGCAAAAGCAACTTTTTTTAAAAAAAAAAAAGATAAAAACCTTTCCAGATCAATTGGCTGCAGATACAAGCAAAGCCACAGTGCTCCGGTGATTAGATGGGGGTAATCAAGTTTTGAGCAACTGAGTCCGCCTGCGCAAGGACAAAATCAAACAAACCAAGACCACTCACGTACGCTCTACGCAACACGGAATTAAAGCGTGGAGTGTCCGCAAAGAGGAAAGGAAAAAAAATACAGTTCAGACTTGTCAGTCCGACACACATATACGTCGACGAACTCCATGGAACACCGGCGGGCTAAGCAAACGGACTCGAAATCGAACACTCAGTACCCGATCGAAGAAGCAACACACTCCTCATCCAAATCGAA
>Ga0182004_10004261_pt1 | contig 11520 bp, 8 predicted proteins | sample Sormic07211540_1_FD_120479 | JGI IMG/M metagenome (GOLD analysis project Ga0182004, IMG submission 120479) | Endophyte microbial communities from Sorghum bicolor roots, Mead, Nebraska, USA - 072115-40_1 MetaG | ecosystem: Host-associated > Plants > Roots > Unclassified | place: USA: Nebraska...
CGGTACCAGAAGTACCCCTGCTGCCGGGAATGACGTCACCAACGACAACACCGCAGGAGGCGGTAGCGACGTCAACATGACTGGTGGCTCACTTTCCGCGGGTACCGGAAGTGCCACGCTAGGATATAATGCTAATACTCTCTATGTGCTTTATTTTGTTATTGTAGTTCTATTACTTCACATAAAATGTTTTGCTGGAAGTAGTAGTAGTAGCAATTATGAAGCTGTTGCTTGTGTAATACTTGTGTTAGTATATTTGTTATCGTTTTTATGGAATAATGCATGGTGTAAAATGACTAAATATCCAACATATCTATCTATGTGTTACATATCATCTGTGCAAACAATTTAGGTGTATCTTCTCCAGATCATTAGTTACTCACATGTGTACTGTGTCCTCAAAAGTGATGCAACATCTGATATGCTAATATTTATGTTGTGATCCTTACGAATATATCAGTGGTTCAGACATTCTGTCCACCCTTCCTCCATTTAAAGACGTTGCCACCATTTGGATGTACACTCTACATTATATACCCAAACCTATGCAATGTATATTAAAAACTATAAATATAAACACCAAACAAAACAGTAGGAAGACAATAGAGAGGAAAGGATAGTAACTGAAAAAATGGCCACCACATACGGATTGCAATCCATGCTGCCATATAACAAAGAGGAATACACAAAATGGAAAATGAAATATAGAAAACAATAGGTAACCAAAATGGGCCACGGATACAAATTTATGGCCCACAACGTTGTCACAAATGCTTTGCACTAACACACAGTCCAACACTGCTTATCTTCCCCATCCTCACTTCCTGAACTCCCCATAGCTCCTCCAAGTCCACGGGCGGAGATCTCATCAAAAGTCAGTCTCAATCATTGGTATGTCTCTCTTCTCTCCTCTCCGCTACTGCCTGTTACACTTACTGTTGCAGTCGTTACACTCCCTTCATTCATAAATCCACTCATTTGTCGTCGTACCACAGCTTCTGTCCTCATACCGATGCTTGTAAACAGTGTTTCAGATCCAAAAGAACGCGCCAGCATAGGAGTGGAAAAATTTTTATTCTACACTTTCAGGATACATCTCGCCCGTGTAATGCAGGACCACATCCACCACTCTTATTGGTAACCCACATTAGTCCCCAAATTTCCCGATCTATTCTAAATCTTGAACCACAAAGGATATGGTACACACTGCGTGGCGTTTCCTTTGTTTTCTACAATATGATGTACTACGTTCGGTGCTCTTTATTTGTGGAGATTAGTCTTGCAACATGTGAACAACAACAAACGTTATTCGACATGTTTACTATGCTCTATTAACATACATACCAATTCATTGAATCTAAGTATATTCTACTCTCCCATTAAGCAAAGCAACGTTAGCGCTTGGTAGTGCCACCTCTGTAGCAACCATGGCATCGCAACCAAGTAAAAGACCTAAATTAGACAAAATATTCCAATATGCTTCATACATATACTTATATATCTAAAACATGTTTCTCTGCCACCAATGATCAGGATCAAAGCGAGAAACATCAATCATTGCAAGAATTAGGCCTAATCTTCCCTGCAACATGGGTCCATATGGCATTGCTATGGTTATTACTGAAGCGTTACAACAATATCAAGACATCCTTAGCATTGGATTATCTTCTATGAATTTTGTGATCAGTTTGCAGTCACCCGACATTCAGCTGACAGCTCTTTCCTCACCAACAATAGAAGACCCAGATGTTGTCCTAGACATGGTGCCATGGTGCTCAGAGTATGTCACTTTCGACCTACCATGGATTATCAGACACTCTAGCGAAGGTATACAACAATCCAGTTTCCTTGTATATGCCTATAATTTTTGTTATCTATCTTATGCAATGATTTTTTTCAAGTATCATCCTACACTTCTTACCGCAGTCACTTCACTGAGACAACCTAAGATTTACAAGTGCAACCTTATAGGCCATGGACCTACACTCCAACACCACATTTCCTGCCTAATTGTAGGAGAGCAGTATGCTACCTCTACATTAGGTACATACTATAAACAAGCCATCATCCTGTATCTTACATAACCTCAGGATAGTTAGATCCATAAGATTCTACAGTACTGACGCATGTGTAACCTGTTATATGGACGCAGATAATACAACACAGTGAGGGATCCACATAGCTAACCTTAATACCGTGGGAAAAGGAAACTTTGTCCCAGACTTTAGCTACCTCATGATTTTGCAGCTTAAAGATTTCTACACTGCAAAATTTGTGGCCTTCAGGAGATGTGCACAATCCTGTCAGGAACTCTGTGATTGCGCATATGAACTCTCAAAGAACCTGAACCCAAGTCTTCAATCCATTGGAGTCCAAGCGCTATATATAACTGAAGAGCTTATTGGAGTTGACAACAACATATGCTCGGTGTACAGAGATATGAATTCTATTATTGATCTAGCTAAATTCAAGAGGAGAGCTCACCAAACACCAGTTTGTTGAGCAGAACAAAGTAGTGAACCAAAATATAGGCATATACCACACACTGGTTCTGTCTGTTTCCTTTTAGTCCTTTTTGTCCTCACATCCTACATACTGACATCTACAAATTTACAGCAGCAATACATACCAACCGACTACACTGCATGCCTAAAGTTTATTCTGCACAGTGTGAGTGAAGAAATCTATGGCACATCTGCAACTATTACATCAAAAGTAATAGAGACTGGTAATGTCATCACTCCCATATCAGGAAGAAAATGCAGTGAGTACTACAAATCGACTACAATGGTGCCGACAGACGAAGCTGAGATAGATGCGATCTATTGATTCTTGAGGCATAAGACAAATGTTCTTGGATACAACATAATCGACCTGAATTATCCTACTATTGATAATTTAGTCTGCCAAATAAACAAGTACAATAAAGAAATTAATGAGCTCCTACTTTGTACACTAAGGGCTGTCACCATGATACAACAGGTGCATAAAGATATCAACCAAATGTATCAAAACCTTCTCGCAAAGGTTTCCCGCACAAAAATTTGACATCTCAGTATGCTGCTCCAAAATGTGCTCACTACTACACAAAAGTACTGTTCCGCTGCTGATTACGGGCTCCACAGGTTCATAGGACACAAGGTACATGCATACCGCCTCTTTTTCTTTTATATGTCACACAATATACTGTATGCACTAATATTTTTGACATTTTACTCCATAGGAAACCTACGAATCTATCAGTCTCAGTACCAAATACCGATCTACACCGACTCGCTGAACCCACTAACTTCTGCAACTGAACACTAGGAAGTAAATTTCGTCAGCCACTTTCTCGGTCACTAAACATACTCTGTCTTACTCAGTAAACATAATTTCCTATTTTTCTTACTGCGTATTTCTTATGACAGGTGTAATATAGCGGCACCTTGTGCAGACTCCTATTTTGCTATCAGCAACAGAAACTGTTGGATCAACCAGCCACGACCCAACTCTTTTGGACCTATGCTCTAATACGTCACCGGTGTCATATGACCTCATGTCTACCTCCTCTGCAAGAGCACTCTTCCACTCTAGTGCATATGACCTCAGGTCCATGGCGACCATCATCTCAACTCTGTTGCATACATTCTTGAATATGATGGGAAATCCTTATGTACCTCCCATCTGAACCCTTATGGAACTACATGCATCTCAAGAGGACTCATCCAGCTATGTAAAAATCTATCATAATTAGCGAAGCTGTTTTGTATTGACAGAATTCTTTTGTTGGCCCTCGGTTTATTCTCCAAGTTTCATCTATATAATCAACACATTCTCCAAAATAGCTCCAACATCAGTATCATACAAACTTTGCAAACTTCATTTATTTAGGTCAGATGTATAAGCATTTTTAGGTTTCGATTCCATCTATTTCCTCTTACATCTCCACGAAATATTTTCCTCCAAAAAAAAACTCAAAAAAATAGAACCCACATAAACGAAAGAAAATGATAAATAAACTAACAAACTAACACCACACAAAAGGCCCAGTCAGCGATCTTCAGGCCCACGAAACAAAACACCAAATCACGTAAAATAACGACACACACAGTTTCCTTCTACCATCGTCGATACCCTCCACACCACACTCATTGCCCAGCCGTGCCGCCTCCACCGCAGAGATCCAGATCCAGTCCAGTAACCATCGATTCTCCATCATGTTATCAGTCCAAATCAGACAGATTGCGGCCGGAATACACAACAGTGGCTTCAAATATTCGATTGCCTTCTCCATAGGCCTGTGGATCCATGAACACAACTACACGGGTCTAGGGTTCCTGGTAAGCAATTTACTGACTACTAATTCGACAACTTCATTTACAACAACCAAGAAATGGTGCCTCAACTTTAGATCTATCATATGCTGATATCCTCACCCAGATCATAAATTGAAAGTAGGATCTGAAAATACCGTTCGGTACGCGGGTCTATGTATATATACACACATGTATAATCAGTATGTTAGTTTGTTGAATGTTGCAAATATGTAGCCTATAAGAGCAACTCCAATAGTCTAGCTAAAATTAATTGTTAAATTCTATTGTTTAGCCATTTTGTAGAATACAAAACTTCTCAAAAAATAAGAAACCTACAACAGTCTTGTTATTTTATAAAGTTTATATATAGCCACCGAAAATCAAGGGAAAGCCAACTTCCCATTTTACAAAATTAGATAGCATATTAGTTGGAGTCTACTTTTTGTTATACAAATTCTAAAATAGCATACACAACAAGAATAGATAAGTTCTTGAAGTTGCTCTAAGCCCAGTAGAACAACTAGTAGCATCCCATGAACTCATGAGAAAGAAACCCCATCGATGACATTCCTCTAGCGGCGGCGGCGGTCAGTGGTCTTTGTAGGCTCCCTCTCGGCTCTAGCGTCCGGGCGTCTGGCCCTCACCCTCAGCGCCTTTCTCATATACGGCTTGAAGCAACAGCAAGGTTTCACATCCATTTTTTCTTCCTCTAAGTAAGAATTGAAGGTTTCGTTTTCTTCTTTTTTGTTGTTGTGTTCTGATTTTTTTTTAAAAAATAAAGCATTGTGTTCTTATAACATAGATAAAGAACTTATATATACTTTGATTATTACTAGGGGCGACATTAGGCTCACTTTGCCTGATGCCTTATTATCAGGATAAACAAATATTTTACGTAGCATATATTTTAAGAAAATTATATGTATTACTTGAACTGTGCACCAGGATCAATTTTGTAGTTTTATCCCCTTTTACTATTGTACATATGCATTGAAAATTTTTTATATGTGGAATACCTAGCTGTGAAATCCTAGCTCCCCCACTGGGTCTAGATCCATCGACACATAATATTTTACCTTACCAATTGTTCTGTACGCAATGTTGACAACATGGACATACAGCTCGAAATAACAGTTCTTCTGTACGCGACTGTGGTACAGGCATCCTATTCCATTCATTATGGAGTCATCTGGAACCACTCAAGGTAAAATACCACTCACTGAATCTTCTCCTTTTTCTGATAAGACTCAATTATTATATTCAGTCATATGATCCCAGATTTCTTATTGTAGGAAGAGACCTATTGTATGCAATCGTTGGTAGACTTGGAAAAGAACATGATGCATATAGACTAAACCCATACCAAATTATGGATCTCATCGCGCTGGAACTAAATACATATGTTGAACAATCTGATATACTACATGTGCCACCAAATTTTATAATCTGCCTGAGCAATCCACAAACACAAGCAGCTATCCTTGCTGAACCAATACTGCAGACAAACTATTTCCAATTGGACATGCTGCCATGGTGCAAAGAGCACGAATTGGGCCCAACTACCATGGATCACAGGTAACCATTACACACCTAAACAATTGTTACATAGGTATCGTAAAGTTTTGAAAATTGTACCTAACAAAATTTTAATTGCGACATACGCAGCTCCAAGAGGAGAAGGTTCCAAAGTAGTTATCAATCCACTTGAAATACTACCTATTGTGCTGCGCCAAAAAAAAGGTGAAGGTTTGTTACACATACGTTTACTTTGCCGCACACTTCCACATTTTATAACATGGTTCATCTTTCCTATATGTAGCCATACATCAGCTCGGAATACTTTGTCTATAAAGTGTGATCCTCCATCACTTATAACCATCCGGGGTGTACCAAAGCGAGGAAATATGATTTCGTGGAACATTCTCTTAGCATGATTGGAATCAACATTTTGACATGGTAGGGCTTCTACCCAGTTGGAAACAAGTCTACAGCCACTAGGATGTACTGACAATTTTTGGATTTAGGGAATGGCCCCATGAAATAAATCCCCCAAACATCAAAGAGTTCAACATGGAGATTGTTTGTGAGTGGCATGGCATCTCGTGAGTTGATGCTCCCATGTTTTGGCATCTATGGCATTTCCTCACAAATTCCTTCGCATCATGATACATCGTTGGCCAGAAAAAGCCACTTTGCCAAATCTTGGCATGTGTCCGAAATGCTCCGAAATGCCCCATAATGCCCTCCATATGGTGAGGCATGGAATCTTTCCATAATTTGAATGGCCTCAGTCATAGGGACACATCTTCTTAGCAATCCATCAGAGCAAACTCGATATAGGTAGGGATCATCCCATAGGTGAAGATGGCTTGAATCAATTTTCTTTTGTCCATACCATCTAGGACATGCCATGGATTAGAGTTTGTTATCGTGAGTAGGGTTTCATCCCTTAGGTAATCATTAATGGGTAACTCATGTGGTTCCTTGTATTGAGGTCTAGACAAGTGGTCGGCTACTGAATTTTCTACTTCTTTCTTATCTCGTATTTCTATGTCAAACTCTTGGAGTAGAAGAATCCATCAAATTACCCAAGGTTTAGCATCTTTCTTAGTGAGGAAGTACTTTAGAGCAGCATGATCTGTATAAACAATTACCTTAGCCCCCAATAAGTAAGATCTAAACTTGTCTATAGCGAAGACCAGAGCCATCAATTCTTTTTTAGTGGTAGCATAGTTGAGCTAAGGTCTAGACAAGGTTTTGCTTGCATAAGATATGGCATTGTGCTTTTTATCTTTGGTTTGGCCTAAAATGGCTCCAACCGCAAAATCACTAGCATCACACATGATCTCAAAAGGAAGCTTCCAATCAGGTGGTTGGATAATTGGAGCTGTGATGAGTGCTTTTTTAAGAATTTGAAAAGCTGTATGGTACTCACCATTAAAGATGAAAGATGCATCTTTAGCAAGGAGACTAGTCAGGGTCCAGCTATTTGAGAAAAATCTTTGATGAAGCGCCTTTAGAACCCTGCATGTCCAAGAAAACTATGGATGTCTTTCACATTTGTGGGAGGTGGAAGTTGTTCAATAACTTCAATCTTGGCTCTATCCACCTCTATCCCACGTTCGGACACCTTGTGCCCTTGCACTATTCCTTCTTGGACCATAAAATGACATTTTTCCCAGTTTAGGATTAAGTGCTTTTCTTCACACCGTTGTACGACTTTGTCCAAATTCTCTAAACAGTCATCGAAGGTTTTGCCATAGACGGTAAAATCATCCATGAATACCTCCATGATTTTCTCAATCATATCAGAAAAATAGACATCATGCACCGTTGAAAAGAAGCTGGAGCATTACATAACCCGTACGACATTCGTCGGTATGCATAGGTTCCATAGGGGCATGTGGAAGTAGTCTTACTATGGTCATCAGGGTGGATTGGGATTTGATGATATCTGGAATACCCATCAAGGAACAAAAGAACAAGTGATTTGCGAGCCATTCCAACATTTCATCAATCAAGGGTAACGAGAAGTGATCTTTCTTTGTGGCCTTGTTGAGTTTTCGGTAGTCAATGCACATACGCCACCCGGTGACAGGTCGTTGAGAGATGAGTTCGTTCTTCTCATTCCTAACAACCGTCATTCCTCCTTTCTTTGGTACAACTTGTACCGGGCTAACCCACTCACTATGAGGAACGGGATAAATAATCCCAGCGTGTGTTGGCAAATCTTAACGCACACCGGCTAGAGTAAGATGTAACAAGTATCTAGAAATGGTGGCGCCTACAGACCGTACCCGACGTGAATAGAACCTACTAGAAAGCAGAGGCCTGTCACGCTTCGCCGCCGCCCGCTAACACGTTTGATACGGTGGCATCCAATAATAAGCGCTAGCCTAAGCACCTCGCTTACACTAGTCTTATAACTTCAACTATCACGTAAAGAGCCAACGCCCCTAATGGTAGTGGAACACACACAAGGTGTTGAAGACACTAATCTAACTAAGGCAACTACACTAATCAGACTAAAACACAACACTACTACAAGTATAGTAATGCACTAAGCAATACTCAAAGTAAAGACTTGAAGTAATCTCCTACAACTAAATAAAAAGAATAAAAAGAAGATATTTTTTTCGTGCGACATTTGTTTGGTGTCACCGCTCTGCCTCTCTCCTATGCGATGCTGCAGCTCCATAATCACCGACGCCGTAATCCCGATTGAGAAGGAAGGTGGGAGCAGGAAGGTAATCATCGTGAGAACAGGAAGGCGCCCACGCAATCACCAGTAATTCAAAGGAAACAAGGTACACGCAGGATTTAGCCCCTTTCCCGCACTGGTCAAGTGTCCGGCCGGCAGCTTATCCTGGTCACGATCATGCCTTCCTTTTTCAACCAACATACTCCATATCATGCATGCACCAAATTAGTTAAAATAGACAACAAACCAAACATACATGTAACCCAGTATTTGTTAGCATTTATTGTTGCACGAAGTCTTGTATGTAATTTTTTTAAAAAAAAGTCATGTATGTTGCATGTCTGGCCAGGGAGGGAGTCTACTGCCGACTACACAGCTCGTACGTCCGGCGAGGGAGTCCTGCTGCTAAGTGCAGGGACTTAAGACTGTCTTCAACAATGAGTATCCATTCACAGCACCCATTTCATTATTTGCATCACGCACAGGAGAAGAGTCGGGAACAAAAACTTTGCCTCTCCAACAGCTAACGCAAAAGCAAAGCCCAAAGCAGCGGTCGCCGCATCGTGGCGGTCGAGGCACGGGGGTGGGCTGTCCGCGTCGGTGGCTCCTCGGCACGGCGCCCTCGCCGTCGCCGCCCATGGGACGGACCTCGAGCGCGACCTTGACTGCGAGCGAGCGCACGGCCTTCTCCGTGGCCATGGGTTCCCCGTCTGTGTCCGCGGCAGCGAGCTGCAACAGAATCTCGTTAGGCAACAGGGACGGCGTGGGCATCATGAGTGGCTCCGCCGGCTGGATCCGGAGCTCTCTCCCTCCACCCGGCAGCCTCGCCCCTCCCGGCCACGACGGCGGCGGCCCCAACCGTCAACCGCAACTCACAGCTGTGACCACGGTGGATCTGCCACCTCCTTCACCCGGTGCAAGCGAGGAAGCCGACATCGCTCCCCAAGACTCCTCGCTCCAGCCCTGCCCCGACGCCTGCTCCGCCTCTGTTGCGTACGCCTCCAGCCGCTCACGCATTTGGGTTCGAGGAGAGAGAAGACCGACGGAAGATGCATATTTGTCTTCCCTATCTCCGACTATGCAAATATGGGTGTTGGATTGCCTACTTTGTTGGATGGCGTGTTTTGCCTGTGCAAGACCCAAAATAGGTTTGGGTCGCTATTTGGGTAGTCTCTTGGAGACTGTTTACAAGCTAGACAACGGCGCGAACTCTATATATCTGCCTCTGCGTCATCGTGATTTGCGTGCAGCGGTGTGAACTCCATCCATTATCTGCCTCCGTGTCGTCGTGACTGAGGAGGTCAGGCAAACAGATGCGGAGAGCATGACGCAGAGGGCGTCCCCGAGGCACGAAGGTACAATATAAATATATAATACATCAGTCTATTTGGCTATTTACTCGAGCACATCTCCCATTAATTTAACTGAAAATACTCTCTGTTCATGGGCCAAGTATGATTACTATATATCTGACATATGATAGTTGATTATATGTTTTTTTGGAAACGGAAGCTTTTGTTGATTATATTTATGGTCATGTGTAACAAAAGACCATCATAAAGTTGTACGGTTGAGTTGATTTTTGATATAGAATCACCTAAATATATATCAATATTCAACTAACACTATCCAAATGAAATTATCAAAGCATTGTTGGTGCTTCCCTAGAGGGGATACAGAATCCTTTGCCGCAGCATGATCTATATGATTTTGGAAGATACTTAAAGTTGCTATGTTATTTAAGCACATCAACTCTCTTTATCGTTTTTTTGCAAGAATCTTAAACGCGCATCATCTTTTCGTTGTCTGATTTGAGTTAACTAGCTATCAGGTTCTTCAATTTATGTGTGTGTGGGTATAAATCTCTATATTCTTATGGCTAGACTTGGGCTAGGAGATTTGGCCCATTACGAGACAGATCGAGGCTTAATCCAACTGGTTGGAGTTTTACGGAAGAAAACAAGACGTGGAGATCAAGCAAGATCCTGGTGAGTTAGAATAGGAATTTATATCGTATTATTTATGGCAATTGTAGCCAACTAAGATTAGTTTCTAGATTTGTAACTCTGCCCTCTGGATTGTATAAAGAGAGGCAAGGGACCCCCTAGGTCAATTCAACACATCTCGTATCAATACAATCAGACGCAGGACGTAGGTATTACGCCCTCACGGCGGCCGAACCTAGATAAAATCCTTGTCTGTATCTTGCGTCACCATCGAGTTCGTAGCTTGCGCACCTGTCTGCTGATAACCTACTACCGTTGGTATACCCCAAGGTAGACTGCCGACTAGCTTTTGTCGACACTGTGTCTAAATTGGATAGATTCGTTTGAGCTTATCAGCCGAATCTGCCAGTCATTCAGCAATGTTTTTCTCTCACAACAAATCAGCTAACAATAATTTCTATCATGGTTTATTAGCCAAACGAACTATCTGTTGAAGGGCAATGGCATGTAAGTTTTATAAACTTATCAGCCGAATCTGCCAGTCATTCAGCAATGTTTTTCTCTCACAACAAATCAGCTAACAATAATTTCTATCATGGTTTATTAGCCAAACGAACTATCCGTTGAAGGGCAATGGCATGTAAGTTTTATAAATTCTAGCCTAAGGAGAGTTGTGGCAGTAGTACGGGCTGCTATCAGACACTGGCCAAGTGTCCTCATGGTTCAAGTCTGAATCAAATAGATTATCATATTTACCAATATACACACACTAGACCTTTTTAAGATCTATACTCTATATATATCTCTATGAACGTAAATAATATTTTTTTGAAGAAAAGACGTAAACAATATTTCATTCTGCATAAAATATGTTTTCTGATGTAAATTGTATTCTACTAGAAAATAATGTGGTTGTCCTTAAACATACGTAAAAGAAGTTCAAATTGTATTATTTACACTGCCTATGAGTTTATTTCATTTCAAATCGTTTTCCTTATCTTTTTAATGGGAAAACTATTTTCCTTTGGTCCGTCTTTGATATGAACTAGAGTCATTTCATTAGTTCTAAATTGTC
>Ga0182004_10004262_pt1 | contig 11518 bp, 10 predicted proteins | sample Sormic07211540_1_FD_120479 | JGI IMG/M metagenome (GOLD analysis project Ga0182004, IMG submission 120479) | Endophyte microbial communities from Sorghum bicolor roots, Mead, Nebraska, USA - 072115-40_1 MetaG | ecosystem: Host-associated > Plants > Roots > Unclassified | place: USA: Nebraska...
GCGGGCTCGCGGCGGGGGGCGTTGCGGCGAGGGGCGCGGCCACCGGCGTGCGCGTGGCCAACGGGCTCGCAGCGGCTCGCGGCGGGGGGCGCGGCCACCGGCGTGCGCATGACCATCGGGCTCGCGGCGGGGCTCGGCCACCGGAGATCGAGAGGAGCAGAGGCAGCTGCGTGGCTCGGCCATGGAGATCGAGATGCGGGGGGCGTGGGGCACGGATCGAGAGGAGGGAAACCAAGAATGGCGAGAGAAGGGAAGGCGCTAACCGCAGCGACCGAGGGTGCGGGGGCGATAACCGCGGGAGGGGGGGTGGGGCGATTAGAGCGAGGGCGGGGCGATTAGGGTGGGGGCTGACGATGACCTCCGGGTCTTTTTAGTTGTAGAGATTATAATAATACACCAGTTATAATTTGTCCTCGGCTCTCACAATCTCCTTTTGTGATTACATTCAGATGATAATGTGAACTATTTAGGATGCTGAGATGTCCAAACTGTGCTTATCCATACATGCCATGGATGTGCACTTCACTAATGCTAAAAATCAGATCAATGTTATATATAGTGGTAGTTGATTCTTGCTTTTGATCTGAAATTGTTTTTTTAGGGGAATTTGTTCTAAAATTGTTGATGGATCACCAGTTGAGCCACTCATGCTTCTTCCAATTGCCGTGCATAGGCTTAACAAGCTCCCTACCTGCACATCTCAATCTCCACACCTCCTCCACACTTCAACAATCTCATTCATCTACAACTACAAGTACCCTGCAGGCTGCAGCACAACAGGCAGCAATCACATTGTATACACAAATGATCAGTACTCGCATGGAGTGCCAAGTTACTGTCCATGTTTCTTACAGTGCTATCAACAGGCTACTGAATATTTGCCACTAGCAGTTATAGGTGATGAACTAAAGCCTATTCGCTTGAGCTTATCAGCCAAATCTGCCAGCCATTCGGCAGTATTTTTTTGTCACAACAAATCAGCCAACATTAGTAAAGGTTTCACTTTCACAAATGCCTAGAATAGATTCAGGAGAATCATGAGCTCCAGTAGCAGCAGTAGTACCTCTAAGCTAGCACAAGACCATAATAAACTCCCATCTCTTTGCTAGGCGGCAAGTCCAGGAGACCAGGATGACAGAAAATAGTCTCTAAAATTTCAAAAAAAAACAGAAAATAGTCTTGGAAAACTCCTGTAGTTCCGTTGGTAGAAAACGAGATTAAATTCTGCATAACAAGGTGGAAAATAAGAAGAAGAAAAAAGTTGTCCATAGTAATTGCTCTGTAACTTCATCAGATCCAGAACTACCTGTAATGTGTGAGGCTTGTATCATTCAATGCATGCAGAAAACTATTCTCTCTTACTAGTTGCACAGTACTTGCCTTGTTTAGTTCACCCTAAAATCTAAAAACTTTTCAAGATTCCCTATCACATCAAACCTTGCGACACATGCATAAAACATTAAATATAGATAAAAAATAACTAATTGCACAGTTTGTCTGTAATTTTTGCGTGACGAATCTTTTGAGCCTAGTTAGTCCATGGTTGGACAAAATAATTGTCAAATACAAACGAAAGTGCTACAGTACCCGAAACCAAAAAATTTTGCCAACTAAACAAGGCAAGTCTGGACATGAAGTCAATCACAAGAAAGGCAGGTTCTTCCAACAAGACATTGAGTTCACTGCTTGGAATTTCAGGTTACGTATGAGCTTCATGTCTAATAAACATGGTCGCAAAGTGAAAATTAAGGCATTTATCTAACGATTGGCAGTCCGCCAATCACTCATTCAGATGGCACTAGTTGCATTTCAAAATTCAAACTGAAACTAATGGCATGCAAATGTGACAACGGTATATGTTGGAAACCATGCATGAAACACAAGTACACAACTAGTCAGCACTTGGCGATGCTAAAGGCCCTGAGTAGAACGGAACATATGGTAGAAATGGGCGGTGGACGGGTGACACTTCACTGAGAGTGCAGATAACATGCACAATCCCATGAGTCATATCATAGGACATGAGTCTTTCACCTTCGTAGAAGTAAATCAAGTCATCATCTGGATGAATTGCTGCAACGCCGAAATACACTCCACGTGGTGACTTTCTTGGTTGAATCAGATCCAGTTTGCTGACGCTGTGCTTCAAGGTCCATTCCCATCTGTCGTCATGGTCCTCAAGAACATAGATTGAGATGGAATCATCATTCAGGTTGGCATCCACATAGAGCAAGCGCCCCTGAGAATGACCAACAAAGCCATCGCCACCGTCATCAGGGTCGTCACGACGCTGCTGTACATGGGTGACTCTCCATGTCTGCCCTTTGGTGTCCACCGAGGCAACTGCATCGTCGTCGATGATGCCAAAATGTAGGAAGCCATTGAGGTAGGTCATCTGAAGATTGCAGAGTATGGATTTACTCCACCCACTTTCCTTCAGAATCCATTTGCCAGTTTCAGACGAATAGATCTCCATCGCAACGACGACATCCACAAATTGGTCCTCCTTCTCCACCAACTGAAACACATGGAAGTGCAATGAGGTGGCCGGATCAAAGCCTAGCGCAGCAACGCAGGTGTTCTTGTCTGCCATCATCGCATCATCATAGCACATCTCCCCTGGGGCGTGGCTCGGCTGTGGCAAGGTAACCCAGTCGCCGGTGGCGGGATTGCACACGACGTAGAAGCGGGGCCGAGGCGACCACGGGACACGCGAGCTGCGCAGGAGGAGGAGCCCGTTGCAGGAGTCGAGCAGCTCCATCCCCGCACAACTCGGCGGCAAGAAGGAGAGCGCCGTGTCGACTCCGGGAGGCGGAGGCGCGCGCAAACCGGCAAAGCAGGGCCGGTGGGCGCCATCATGGGGACGGTGTCGGTAGTAGAAGAGGCCTGACAATGTCTGCGCGAACCTGTCGCTGTGGGCGAGATCGGAGATGAGGCGGCGCCAGGTCCGGGAGACACACTTGAAGCGGCAGAGCTGCTTGGCTGGCAGCCGCGCGAGGATCTCGATGACGACGTCGTCGGGGAGGTAGGCGGAGGCCGCCTCCATCCCGGTTCCGCGCGAGGCGGCGAGGCGTGATGACATCTGCGATTTGTGAGAGGCGACTCCGGTTTGGTTAGGATTGGGGAATCCAGAATCCAAAATCTTCCACAAGTAGGTAGTATATATATGTTCGACGGGCGGCGCTATGTCGTGCCGTGCCGTGCCGTGCCCTGCCGAAATTCCATCGTGCCTAGCGGATCTGTGCTTCGTGTTTGGCTTTCGGGCCCAAGACACAACCTGTGAGCCGGTTTTCGTGATGTAGCGGTTCGTCAAATACGTCGTGCTACACCGGTCCACGGCCCATTAAGGCAACAACAGCTTAGGTATTGTTTAGTTTTCAAAAAAATTTACAAAATTTTTCAAATTCTCCGTCACATTAAATCTTTAGACGCATGTATGAAGTATTAAATATAGACAAAAATAAAAACTAATTGCACAGTTTTGTCGAAATTGACGAGACGAATCTTTTGAGTCTAGTTAGTACATGATTGGATAATATTTGTCAAATATAAACGAAAGTGGTACTATTCCTATTTTGCAAAATTTTTTGGAACTAAACAAGACCTTATTTACATTATATTTTTACTAAATCCTAAAACATTTCATCATTTTCACCAACAATTCATAATTTTCGCTAGTGTAATAATTAATGACACACATATATAAGTCACAAGTACATTAATAATTAATTTTCATCGGGTCGACTATTAGAACGGGTTGTGCTCGTGCTGTGCCACGTGCCTGGGTGGCGGGCCAGGCACGGCCTAGTCCCTCAGGTCGTGCTCAGGTCGGGCCAAATCGTCGGGCCATGGGTCGTGCCACCACGCCGTGGGCTGCATCGCCATGTATACTAGGTAGCGTGCCCGTCCGTTGCTACATGATAATAAACAATTTATACTAAAAATACACAGATCACACAATAAGATAACACTACTGTAAAATTTAAGTATCAACATTAAAACAATGTAAATGCAACCCAAAAAGGTTATGAAATTAACATAGTCATGGAGAGCAACACGTCGCAGGCTCACAAACTCTACTTTATAGACCTTTCCGTGATGTGGCTAAGATAGTGTTTAATATCGGTAGGAAGAAATTTCCGATATCCATTTCTTTCATGCGCCAATAAATCCACAAATAAGGTTCGCCGTATCTCCGTACCATCTTGTCACACATTCGAGTATGTATATGTAAATATTAGTATGTGTCGCATAGGTAAGAAGTACAAAAATTTAGGGGGTGTTTGCTTCCCCGCCACATTCTGCTGCCTCAGGTTTGGCTCACCACTAGCAGATGGCGGGTGTTTGGTTTGGAGTTCGGACATGGCAGCCACAAGCTTTTCCCGTTATAAATCCCGCCACAGCCAAGCTTTTCCAGTTGTAGCTAAATCCAAAAGTGTATTTGACATACATCAGCGCTGGTGTATTCTTTACACCACTCTTCCACTGGTTTAGAATCAATCATGATAAGTAACTTTTCCTGCTGATCGAAAACAGAGAGCATATAATATATTTTTGAACGTATAGCCATGGCAAAAAAAAAACTGCAAACACAATAACCATTAGAATATCGTATAGGACACAAGTAATAAAAGTAGGAGCAAAAGACTTACATATCTGCATTGTGCTAAGTTGTACTCCATATTCTATTTCACTCGTAGTGTATCTTTTATGAAATTCAGGCATCTTTGTTAAAGCACATATTCTGTGAAAGTGAAGGACATCGAGAGTGAGGATTATTATAACATAGAAAAAAAGACAATATATTATAGCACGATAACCATTATAAAAATGTACTTATATAAAATCTTAGATCAATGTGATGCTTAGTAATATTAATATATTTTTTCATTATATTGCACTCTCGAGCCCTCTGAAAATGAACACCTAATTCGAAATAGTTCTCAGAGATGTCTCGATTGCTCATTAACAACTCGTGTAGATCCTGAACACTTATCACAATCTTAGAGGGATGAAAACCTTTAACCCAAAGTCTTCTGCAAAGCATTAGACATAGATGATTATTTTCGTCATATAAGAGAGCACTCTATCATTAGTAAATCAAGTAATTAAAATAAACATGTAGCTTACTTTAACATCGCTTTATCTTGAATTGCCATGACGTAATCACATAGTAACTCAGTCATCTATCATTAATTCATGATCATAGAAAGTTTACTAGGGACACTGAAGCTTCAAAGATTAGTGAGTGATTAGGATGTGATAAGGTTCTAAAATTCAATTTAAAGGCTCACGGCCTTGTGTGTCAATAACATATAAAGCAAGTAGTTTGCACTGATAGCCGAAAAGTTTAACTCTAGAAGGTACTAAATTCAATTGGGTTCATGGCCTTGTGTGATCTTAAAGCAATATATATATTTGAACGCTTGCTAATGAAAACGATTTTTAAGAAACTAATCAGGAGCCTGAAGAGCCTACTAAGCATGATAGCTTGCTAAGAGATGTTCCAAGATAAGGGAAAAAAGTTACTAAATGGACATTAAAAATATCAAAGAAGCATGGAGAAGTCTATTCATTGAAAATGGACACTGAAAATATATCTTTTCTTTGTCATTTTGATATAGTAAGAGATAAAATGCATCTGATCCCACGAGATAGCCATGGCAAACAATCACTTTAGTGACAAACAGTCCTTGTGTATTCAGAGATTCAATCCAACACATTCATATTTATCCAACACGGACAAACAATCTGATTTATACCATTCTGACTAATTCAATTTTGAACCCTATTGCTATATGGTTTGCCCGCGTTGTAATGCTATCCACAACTACTACCTACAAGCTCTGATAGAGCAGAAAAATATTGAACCTCAACAATGAAATAAATAATTAAACTTTTGGTGGACTAATCAAGCTAAAGTGAATTGTTCTAGATGGCATACAACATGAGATGATGCAGTAAGGAGAAAGGAGAAGGGATGGCATACTTCATAAACAGGGAGGTTGTTGACTTCGGCGACGGCACGTCGCAGCGCTCTCCGCGGTGTAGCCAAAGGGCGCCCGCGTGCTCTTCACGGTGCTCTCCGCGCGGGAGCCGAAGGACGCCCACTCGCTGGTTTGCACCAGGATACCACGCCGATTCATGGTGGGTCGGCGGCGGGCAACAACCACCGGTGGACGGAGGGCCGGATCCAGAGGATGCGACGTGCTGGGTTGCGTCATCGTTGCAGTGCTCTCCGTGTCACCGGCGAACGGAGGGCCAGGTTCGGCGGTGGGCAGCAGGCCGATTCCGGTGGTTCGGTGGTGGACACCAGTCACCAGAGAACGGAGGGCCGGGTTCGGCGGCGGGCACCAGCGAATGGAGGGCCGGATGCGGAGGCAGAGGACGGAATAAGATGCCGCACTGTAGGAAAGAAATGCCGTGATTGATGCCACATCATAGGAAAGAGATGCTGTGATTTTGTCCTGGGGCAGAACCTTCCTAATCGCGCGCGCGGGGGTGTCGTTCGCAGGACGAAAAGGCAGACGGACGAACCAAATTTTGTTACATTAAAAAATTGTTCACACTTTATTCTTTTTATTATAGTCGTAGGAGATTGACCCATCAAGCAGCCTTGGGCTGGAAACAGATCCATTCCTCACATTTGGCATGTTTCCAGCATTGATTCTTCGTAGATACAAAATCATATTATCCCAGTCAATTGTTGATCCAGAGAGAATAAAACCAACAGCTGGTCAAGCACTGGCAGGCAAAATCCCCTGATAGTAACCTGTAACCACTCTTTCAAGTGAAAATGCAGGCACGAATACGCTGATCATCACAAGGAATGAAATTAGTATGTTCGCATGGATCACTGCCTCACTCATTGCAACACAAGATATTTCACTGTATAACACAACCATACACATCTAAATCCATTGCTGTCATTTCAAATAGCCAAGAAATTTAGCCAAGCACTGCGGTTCACAGCAACAAATCTTTTGCCCACCAAAAAAAAACGTATTTGCATTGCCAAAAATATAGTCACAAGGTCAATCCTACTAGATGTTCCAAATGCATTATTCAGCACTACATAAACAATATCAGAAGCAATGTCATTCAACTTGGAAATACAATGCAAACATCCAAAAAAGAATACAGTTAATAAAGAATTAACGACAAAAGGTAAGTACCTAACTCATATAATTTTGAATTGGTACTGTCTGAAAACCTGGAAAAGACATTCAGGCTTGCAAATTGTTGCAGAAAATTAGGCATGCGAATTTTAAAATACAAATGACAAACAATACTACTCCATTCATTGACACAAATAATAAAATAGCTCACTTGAGCTTCACAGCAAAAAGTAGTTGAATAATGGCATAAATAGATTATCCACATCTACTAATAAAGAACTCATGTGCTGTGACAGAATAACACCCGAGTTCCATCTTCAGATTCTCCTAAATATATCCATCTTACCTATCGAATTCCAGAACCAGTGCCAAAGCTAGCATACAATGCACGTTCGCAGAACTCTCAAAGCAAGTACGCTCTCCAAACTATGACCTAGCCTCCATGAATTGCGAACAGAATGAGACCGAGTAAATGTGCACTGTTGTGGTGGGTCTATGCACTGGAGCACCCTCACAATTTCTGCATCTTCTTGTAGGTTCTTTAACCAACTAATAAGCCTTTAAATTCTCTTGAACTGGCGGACGAGCTGTAATGGGCAAAAGATTCATGTCAGTTGGTAGTCTATTTTCTCCTGTATACAAGTAACCATGTATTTTCCACATATGTGCATCTGTGAGTGAAAGCTAAGCTGCTGTGATGATTTGCCTTGGGAGTCAGACCACATGCTCAAAGCTCAATGCATCCATTCATAAAAAGTGATTCTGTACGTCAGAATTAAATGTAACATAACCACCTTTGTAATGTAGAGGCAAGTTTCAAGTTATTATCTCTAACTGGTAGTCTTTCTCCATTGGGAACAATCTCTTCTTATCACAGGTTTTGGATATGAACATGATGATGTCTGGAGGACAAATATAAATTTGCAAAGGAATTATACTACATTAGCAGGTTAAGTTATTTTTTTCTCAGATTTGCAGAACCTTTTTTTTCTTTTTTGCACATTTGCAGAACTGAGTTTTATAGCATCCTTTTTGGGACCTTTTTTTCTTCAAGGGGTGTTACAGAAGCCTACTGGTAATGCCATCTTAAGCCATGGGAAGCCTACTGGGAATGCCATCTTAAGCCATGGGATATAGCTGCTGGAGTCCTGGTAGTTGCTTTTGCTCCCATGGAAATATGATCATTTGATAATTAACTTCTGAAAGCAGTTGAATAAATAATCATTGGATACAGCAGAAAATATGGATCAGCATTTTTTCCCTTGGTCTAATCTTTACCTCAATCAGGTCTTGCATGTTCTTGTTCGCGAGGATCATTCTACCAACTGGGTTGTAACATTTTTGGTTGAAATTAGTTACAGGCACTACCTCTAAGAAAGCAGTAAAACCAGTTTTAAAATGCTATTGGGATATCCGTGGTCATTTCAGTGAAGACTGAACACCCAAGGTGAATGAATGAATGCATTCAATTACATCCAGAAGGAAAAATTGTGAGGCGAAAGAGGAACATGCCTGTCTTAAGATCAGATTTGCCTGTCATAATCCCTATCGAAGCTTGTGGTGGATGAGGTCTTCTCCTCCTCATTTCGTCATCTAAACCAATATTCATCACCCATGCAGCACGGTTCACTGATTGGATTAACTTGTTCTGGGCAGGATCTAGATAGAGACCATCCTGGGCGAATATGCCCACCTGGCTATCTAGACGCTTGCTGCGATTAATAATTTCTTGATTCGAAATAGTGTGTTCCCCACAAGCAATTTTCTCAAAATCTGTTGCACCCTCCCAACAATGTGCAACTGGATGCACAATTCTAACACCTTCACACTCGCAATAACAGCAGCGAACTTCAAAGACAAAAGACAAACAAAGAGATAATTAGCTTTAAGGTATTTAAAGAAGTCACAAAAAATATTATATTAGTTAAATGTCAATTTATGTAGGTGCTTGCAATGTCGAGATAAAATCAATACCTTGAGCTGACAGATCTGATGCAGGGAAGCAAAACAATTGATGGTTGTCATTATTATCTTCATAATTACTAAATTCTGCAAAAAATAATGTTGCACCTGATCCATCATCTGGACTTGCCCAAAAGTTAACATGTGAGTACTGACCCTTCGATTCTAGAATCTTTGTTTCATCGCCGACATTAACATTCACACCACAAATGATACCAAGCTCATAATGATAGCCCTACAACACGGAACGTCAAATAAGGAGAGAAAAAAGTGAACAGATTTTACACTACTTAAGGAAAAACCCAGATGACATCATTTCATATCTGTGCTCAGAAATCTGGAATTAACATAATAACACTGCAGGAAAACAACTGACCTTAGTTTGCTCATAATTCCACAATGCTGCTTGGACCTTTCCACGGACGAAACTTTGTTGAACAAGGAAATCTTCTTTTTCTTTTGCAAGCATCTTTAGGGCATCTTCAGTTAGCTCACTGATTGGCTCCAGCGCTTTAGCAATTGGAAATGACAGTAGTTCAGAGAGCTGAAGAACCTCGTTGGACGAAAGTATATGAGAAGCTTGCAGAAGTGACCTAATAGTAGATTGCACCTTAGGCAAGCATCGCACAACAAATTCACAATATGCATCAGGATCAGGGTGAGATGCCGCATGTGCTGCTTCCTTGTAGCCATTGTCCACACAGACTGGTGTATCATATCCTTCTAGTCTTGCTGTCTCAATTATCTTGCAGATATTCAGATTGCTCTTGAGCAAATAAATCATAGCATGATGCTCAGATATCTCAGGGAAGCATGCACGCACAAACGCAAGGAGTCCATTAAGGGACCGAGACTCAACGTGTCTCAACGTGCAGATGATGTCCACCTTGAATTCTTCGGACGGAGGGAAGTTGGTGTTGTACCAAATAGTGTTGACAATTATGTTAGACACGGTATTAAACGGGCCAAAACAGTAGCCTGCCTTTAGAAGGCCACGGTGGTGACAGGTCTGAAATTCTTCCATCGGTAACCGAGGCACCACCTTGAGATAGTGGCCATGGATTCTATCCATAAGAACACCTCGAAGTGACTCCGTCAGCTCACCCGGCACATTCTCAATACTTGCATTGATTTCTCGGTCATGAAAACGTTCAGCAGCAAGATTCATGGGTGTGTATTTGTCTGACCTCTTGAACTTGAGTGGCTTCTTGAGGACCGCAGACAATCCGCAGATGTCTTGAGTAGTAAGGCGACAATGGCGCTTTGCTGACAAAGTCTGGGTAATCAACTTGATATGAGACGCTAGTGCAAAGCAGCTGGTGATAAAGGCATCAAAATTGTGCAGCATTGCTGAACAGGCAGCGCATTTGAGAGCAGTCTTGACAGCAAGTGATGAGCAGGTATGGAGTTCGTCGCTGTGGCGATAGCAGCGATCGTCTTGAATGAGGCGAACTGCGACGAGGAGGTCGGCCCGAGCCAGACAGAGATAGCGCAGGGCCTCACAGGTGGGGAGGTGGCGGAAATACGATGTCAGGAAGCAGACGAGGCCCTCCAGCGAGCGTTCCGCAAGGGTCCGGGCTTCCGGCGGAGAGGAGGGGCCGTCGCCTGCGACGATCTTGGAGAGGACCTCCTCCCTCACCCTTGCCTCCCCGAAGGCCTTCGTCTTCAGCTTCTTCCTCTTCCTCTTCCGCTTTTTGGCGCCGTTGGGCTCGGGTTCGAGAAGCGCGGGCTCGCCAGCCTCCTCGGTGTCGGGGAGGAAGAAGAGCGTGTTGGCGATGATGTTGGTAACGGGGTCGGCGAATCCGATGCAGACGCCGGCGTCGAGAAGGCGCAGGGCAAGCACTGGCATGTCCTCCAACGGCAGCGCGCGGAGCGCCTCCTCGTAATGCTCGTAGATTAATTCCAAAAGCTCGCCCGCTCGGGTGCACCAAACGCCCGAGCCGCCGCCGCGCCGCCATCGACCTGCCATGTTCCGTGGTCGAGAGAGGGGAAGTGGGAGCTGGTGCTGATTTCCTATTTAGGGCCTCATCGGTCCCTTCCCACTAAAAATTAGCAGCTAAAATTAATACGGATAATATGCTAGATTTAATAGTTTTATTAATAAACCTATTAATTATTAATTAAAAGATTATTATATTAGTTATATACCTCTAGCTCACTATCTAACCACATATTGGTAGGTTGATCCAATCATAGGCCTTGTTTAGTTCACCCCAAAAAGCAAAAAGTTTTCAAGCTTCTCCGTCACATCGAATCTTGTGGCACATGCATGAAGCATTAAATATAGATGAAAGCAAAAACTAATTACACAGTTGAGCTGGAAATCGCGAGACGAATCTTTTGATCCTAGTTAGTCCATAATTGGATAATATTTATCACAAACAAACGAAAGTGCTACAGTACCGAAATCCGAAATCTTTTCGGAACTAAACAAGGCC
>Ga0182004_10004263_pt1 | contig 11517 bp, 8 predicted proteins | sample Sormic07211540_1_FD_120479 | JGI IMG/M metagenome (GOLD analysis project Ga0182004, IMG submission 120479) | Endophyte microbial communities from Sorghum bicolor roots, Mead, Nebraska, USA - 072115-40_1 MetaG | ecosystem: Host-associated > Plants > Roots > Unclassified | place: USA: Nebraska...
CAACGCCAGCGGAGTTTCACCATGGTGAAACTAATTCCTTCTCTCTCCTCTTCGTTTCATGCAAAAAGTACAGTTTTGCTGACATGGCGCTCTAATAAATGTGCATGACATCCTGGTGAAACCTCCACTGAGACTGGCCTAATAGTTAGGACTTAGGAGACATTAGGTCAATCCCCTTCTAACATGCATGGTGTTAAATTCTTAGACAGGTGTTGGGTGGATAAAACAATTCAACCTCGGGTCAAAATTTTTGCTTGGAGACTGCTGAGATCGCTCTAGGAACTGATAGCAGGGTTCTCTGGCTCACTTGCTCATAGATTCCAGTTGGTCCAAGAGTTATTTGTGATGCCTCTGTAGGCATTACGGTGCCGCTACTCCAAACCAAACACGCTTTGCGACTTTCATCCATACAACACATGCACGAAGTGTTTCTCAGGCATCGGGTGATCATTCCTCAGATTTTAGAACCCTTCGAGGCTGAAACTCTTGTCCTTCTTGGCGGTTTCTTCTTGGTGCCAAAGTGGCTACGACTCTCAACTTGTAGGATGCAAATATCTGTACCAATAATCAGGTGCTAGCCATGGTTGTTTGTGCTGGTTCGCCTCGTGCTCACCCAGGTTATTGAGACATTGATACTACGACCTCTGCTTTCTGAATTATAGTCGATCAGTCAAGTCAGAAACCTCTCAGCCATCAAGATCAGAAGAATGTTAAACCAAATAGCTAACACATTTGCAAAAAAAAACAAGGCATGCTAGAATCCCAAGCCCCCTGTTTAGAACTGATTATAATTGGATTCGTGGCTGTCCCACCGTGAGAATCAGAAAAATCTCATCAAACCTCTCACGGTATCGATATTTCCTTGAGGCTTTTACATGTATGTCATTATAAAAGTTGGTAATTACCTATAAGCCATTAAACAAAGTTGAGCTCTCACAGGTGCCACTGTTCTGAACTCTTTTATCCTCTACGCCACTTCCATCAGATTTGACTCTAACGGTGTTAAACTACATGTGTGAAAAGTCAAAAATACCCTAATATATAAATATTCAATTAATTTTTTGAGCATTTTAACTATATCAAATGAAAAAACTCAAAACTAGAAAGTCGTAGATCTCATCAAGATCTACAATATTTATATAAAAATATTTTTATTTGATTTTTTATAACAAATATTTTTTTCTAAGACATATTAATCATATCAAATCATATATTTTTTGTATGAAATTCAATGAAAATATTTTTTATATAAAACTTATAGATATTGTCGAGATCTATAACTTTGTAGTTCTGAGTTTTTTCATTTGAGGTCATTAAGATGCTAAAAAAATTAATTACATATTTAGCCTTAAGGGTATTTTTGACTTTTCACACAAGCAGTTTGACATCGTTAGAGCCAAATCCGACGGAAATGGCATGAATGGTAAAAAGTTTAGAGAAGTAGCACCTGTTAGAGCTCAACTTTTTTAATGGCTTATAGTTAATTACTAACTTTTATAACGCCATAAATGTAAAAGCCTCTATTTCCTTTCTCTGCGCAAGACTCACACACCAGCGATTGAAGGGAGAGTCCAATTTTGCCTACAGCGAGTATGCTTCTGCAGTCTGCACCATGCGGTCGCGTAAACATATCAAATAGAGCCCTTGTCTTCTATCTCTCCCTGCATTAGCTGTTTAGGTGGTGGATTTGAGAGAAAGGATACTGAATATAGTACTTTCATTCTAAAATAAGTATCATTCTCACTTCTTATGAAGTCAAATATTTTTATCTATCTCTCCCTTGCTTATATATTTTTATTATATAAATTTAGTCAGTTTGATCTGCACAAAATCTAAAACGACACTTCTATTTTGGGACAGAGGTAGTTAACTTGCTTCAGCTTCTGAAAATGATCATGGTTGCGCAATTCACCTTGTTCCTCGATGTCATCGACCACCAACGCCGATAGATCTTCAGTTGAGTATTTGAACATAATCTGTTCATGTCAACAGCGCTGTGCAACCCACCCTCGGGCAGGAACTGGACCTTTTGGTGCCTTGTTCTCTTGAACTTATCAGCAACTATTCAGCAGTGTTTTTCTCTTACAACAAATCAGTCAACAATAGCTTATCAGTCAAACGAACATTCGTTCCTAAGTCTCCCAGGCGGCCGCAGCTACTGCACTAGCGTGCGAGGGAAAGAGAAAAGTGAAGACTTGCTCTCCTTTTTGAGAAAAAAATTTGATGATATATCAACCTAGCGGTAAGAATGTGAGATAGCTTAGACAGCTGAATTTTACTCCATAACCATGTTGCTAAAATTGTAACCACAACGTAATTTTCAAAATATATATACAAGGAAGAAATCCAATTCAAAACTGAACCATGAGAGAGAGAAGCAAAGCAAACGGAGGCTCCAAAGTGTTCACTAGAGAGCCACGTTCAGGTTCGTGCCACCTTATTAAAAATTTGAAGAAAACAGTAGCAAGTGTACTAACATAATCATCGACCACTTTCAAAATGATGACAAGGAGACCTTAAATTGTTCCTCGTTGTTATCATCACAGATAGGCATTCAGAATTGTTACTGAGCGAATATAACCCAGACAACGGCAAACCGTCCTTGCATGACCTTGAAAAAAAATCTAGTATAGCCAAGATTGTAGATGGGGTAATAAAGAGTAGTGCTCCAGATGTTCATTTAGATAACTACTCTACAAAAATCATTTCAGTCCGAGAGCATGACATGAGCAGGTCTTCCAGCGATTTATCACCTTCGAACGGATAGACCCATCTCTATATAAAACAAAGAAATAAAGCATACATCAGAGGACTGAATCATTCTTCAATTATAAGCTTTGAAGCATACAGAGTTGTAATGTTTGTTAGCCCCTACAGTTGCAAAAAGACTTTACAAGTTTGACTCTAAAGCATAAGCTCTATATGACTAAATGTGGTTGCTGCAGTAGCAAGCGTGTGCATCGCTGCCAAACATCCAAGCACCCACCTTAAGACACTGGGCAAATGTTTCACGTACCATCATTTTCATCTGAGAAAAGAAGAGTAATCATATGGTAAACTACAATGGCAACCAGATCAAAACTCTGTTGAATACAAAAATCATGAAAGCACGCACACCAGGGTTCTCCAAAGTGCCAAGAAAAAAAGAGCAGGCTTGCATAAACGATAACTTAAGCACTGTACGCAGACATAAGCAAACAATCAATTACTGTGGAAAACATTAAAAAAGGATGCCACATTATTGCATCAAGGTATTCCTCAACAGAGGTAGCTAGTAGTTCTAGGTAAATAACATAACACTAGTCTCCGATTACAATTTCAGTGTTAAAGTACTCATTCTTCATGATTGTATGAAGCAAAACAGCAAGCTCCAGTAATATCTTTCAAGAACTATCAAAGTCATGTGCCTGCAGCAGTGCCTGCAGAAACCAAATGTCTTAACTTAATTGACCTCAACCCACCAAACAATATTTTTGAATAAGCAAATCTCAGGAATCATCATAGCATGGAAAACGTTATCTTGTCTTGAATTGCAAAGCAATAAGTGAGATTTTTCTCTCCGAGAATCAGCACATGAGATGCATTGGGCTTCAAAACAACCTCTCTAAAGAGACTGAAATCTAAAAGGGATTTACTAGGAGTCCGCGCAGCCTTTCCTAAAGAAAAACATCCGTATGAAAGGCAAGAGAATAGGGAAATCTGTCAATGCTCCATATAGGTTATGTATGGTGAAACGCTACTTTAAATTATTGTGGGGAAGTCAGTCACGGCATTATTTCGACATTTTTCCTATAAAGGACTATATGCACAAGATTCGTCAAAATAAATATCACCATTAAATTGTTTATATGTACTAATATTCAGCGTTCAGAGTAGTGCTTGCATTCAGCGTTCAAGGCATGATTGTTTATATGCACAATGAAAGGTGTTTGCATTCAGCGTTCAAGGCTTCAATGTTTATATGTACTTTTCCATTCAGAGATCATAATGTATTCATGTATTGTGTACTATAGAGCAGCGGGCAGCTTTCAGGAAAATGGAAGAGGTTTCGTGTTGAACATGATCAGTTAAAATGGTTAGGATGTCATTTCACAGTTACAATAGAACAATAAATGGTTAGGATGTCATTTCGCTGTTACAATACAACAATGAATGACATTTTTTCCGCGCATATGAAACAAGCACGCAGTAAACTATGAAACTAGCAGAAAGGAAAAATACACGGACGTGATTTTCAACCAAATGTAAAGCAAACACAGACAAGAGCATAATCTTACGATGTTAAAGCCCGGGATAGGTGCGACAGAGGATACCCTGAGAGAGAGCACGGCAGCTCGACGCCGTGCTCAGCCGCGACGTCAGCCTGGCCGCCGCCACCGCGCTGTGCAGCGGCAGCAGCGACAATCCCGCGCAGCACCCGAGCTCCACCGGCACCCTGCACAACACCCCCAACAAGCGCATCCATTACAGATCCCGTAATGCGCCACTGCGCCAGCACCAAGCGCCAAGAGCGGAACGGGTCACCGTTACCTGGAGAAGCACGAGGCCCCGCGGCCTGCGGCAGCGGCAGCGGCAGCGGCGCGGGCCGCGGAGGGAGCGGAGCGGGAGGCCGCCGCCGAGCGGCCGGCAGCCGAGGCCACGCGGGCGGCGGCGCGGAAACAGGTCGTAGCCATCTCGCCGACGGCGTCCGGCCACGGAGATTGGCGAGTGGGCAGCGGCTAGCGAGAGGGTGAGCGAGGAGAATTGAGGAGCTAGGTTTCGGCGTCGGGGCAATGCGATGCGGCGGCGGCAGCGGGCGCCACGGGTTGCAGGATCAGGGTGGTTCGCTTTCCTTGGAGAGGGGGGGAATAGAGGTGTTCAGCCGGCTGAAAGGCCCGATGCGGGTGGGACCGTGATGGGCTTTTGGCGGGCTAAATTGCTGGTGCCTATAGGCGGCAGTCTACTCTAAATTTGTTGTCCTCCCTTTCGCTACCCATTCCTGTTGGCCAATCCCTAGGTGACTACCCAAAAACCTATACCCTCGTTTTCACCCTGCCCTCGCCTACGCGCGCAGATCTTCCATGTCACCGCCGAGCACCGAGCAAGGTCCCCAGCGCAGCAGGCCTAACCTCGGTGTGGTAGTGTTGCCCCCGACAACTCCCTACCCCTGGCGCGGGCGCACCTTCGGCTCCATCTTTGTTCTGGTGTCGACACACTAGTTCATCTATGGTGATAAAAAAAACATGAGAGAAGATGCGCATGGGGGACCCACATATCATTCTCTACTAGAATGAGTTTGGGTGGCCCATTTTAAGTAATATTATTATGTGAAGACAACAATAAAATATAGATAGTACAAAAATGGAAGGTTTAAAGTCTGTTTTGATTAGTATTGCTTACTCTCAATCAATCTCTAGGCAATTCCCACTGCCCGGAAGCGAGAATCGAGCCAGTTACACCCTGCGAAAACAACCGACACTCATCCACCTTTCGATCGATGAGCAACTAAAAAGGATGTGTGCACGGGACAGGTTTGGCAGACCTCAAAGCAACAAGACTCATCAAATATGTCGGCTACTGAATATAGACTTATAAAAAAACAAATTACATAACTAGTCTGAAAACTGTCTGAAAGCTGTAAGACGAATTTATTAAGCCTAATTAATCTATCATTAGCATATGTGAGGTTACTGTAGTAATTATGGTTAATCATAGCCTAACTAGTTTTAAAAGATTCGTCTCGCGATTTACAACCAAACTGTGTAATTGGTTTTTATTTATATTTATATTTAATACTCTATGTATATATCCAAAGATTGGATGCGATGAATGAAAAAAATTTAGGTGGGAAACACATGGCCACGACAGTGAACGTGCTGACTCGTGAATAAAAGGAGACCTGATGACATTGACATCACACGCAAACTCTGAGGCCCTGTTTAGTTTCCCACCTAAAAATTTTTCATCCATCCCATCGAATCTTTGGACACATTCATGGAACATTAAATATACATAAAAAAATAAACTAATTACACAGTTTGGTTAAAAATCACGAGACGAATCTTTTAAGCCTAGTTACTCCATGATTAGCCTTAAGTGCTACAGTAACCCACATGTGCTAATGACAGATTAATTATACTTAGTAGATTTGTCTTGCAGTTTCCTGACGAGTTATGTAATTTGTTTTTTATTACTTTCTAAAAACTCATCCCGACATATCTGATGTGACACCCAAAAAAATTTTCATCTCCAAAGTAAACAGGCCCTCACTCCTGCTCCTTTTTTTAGAAAAACATATGGGGGAGCTCTCTCTTTCTGTAAAACTCTTCATCATGTTTTTTCCTTCAACTCACTTTAGACCATATTTTGTTTCCCTTGCTAACTTAACTTTAGTTAATTTTAATAGCTAAATTTCTAAATAACTGACTAAAAAAATAAAATTGTTTAATTCATAAAATTAAATTAGATAAAATAATTTTAGCTAGCTAAAATTTAAATGGAGCCCTAGTTATAAGCATGGGCTCTCCCATACTGCCATGGTACCTCTCCCTCTTTTGTGTTGGAGGGAGAACATCCGGTTGCCGTCTTTCTGACGCGGGCTTTCCTCAAAAGATGAAGCAATCTGCTCCATGCGCGCAGCACCGGACCGGAGACCCACAAAAATATCTTCTCCGGCAACCCGACCCTTGACCTGCGGGGCTGAGACGTGGCTGGCAGGCATGGCATACACACTACTAGTACGTACAGTACGAGGAGAAGAAGAGCTACTAGCGATCGAGCACTCTAGAAATCGCGAGAAACGACCGGCGACAGCCGTACGGTGGTGCCATGGAGAACGTTCCGTAGATACTCTGCTGCCTGGCCATCTCCGCGTGGCCGCGCGCGCTCCTTGCCTGCAACTGCACAAGTAATTACTGCACACGTACTACGTAAGTACGACTGTGCATGCATGTTGTTGCTGTCAGCTGCACCTGCACACCATTGCATATCCAAATTAAAACCAATTGTCTTCTCCTCTAAGCAAAGGATCCGGTACTGTAATCGCGTCAAACACTCAAGGTGCTTAGTACATATATACGCATGCAGGTGCAGCAACCAACCGCCGACGAACCTCAGTGCAGTGCATCTCAGAGTCGTTGCGTTCATGTACTGCTCCTCCTACTTTTTGTTTTGTAACGTCTTGTTCACTATTCACTGATTTGTTATATAGAAGTGACTTGCTGCTAGATATATTTGTGTTGTACTTTGTACATGTATCCCATCATACACATATATAGGAGAACAAACCATATAAAAGTTTCTAATAACCTGCTATAAAAACACTAGCCATTTGGTACATTCTACCAATAAAATCCCCTCTGTCCTGTAATATAGTGTATTTTAATAATTTTAAGATAAATTAATAGAAAGTATATATAAAAGACACATGTACCTCTGTTTTAATTTCCTACTTGATGCTATGAGCTATCATTAACGTGATTAATGGTGATTGTTTGATAAATGAAAAGTATTTAATGTAAATTTGGATTTTGTCCTATAAAATACATTATATTTGAGAACAAGATTTAAATATCAAAATACATTGTATTATAGGACCGGGGGAATACGTCTCTATCCATAGGACACAAGCAATGGTTGAATTTTAGCGAAGGATACGTCATCCTAAACTTTTTACATGTAGTTCATTAAAATCCAATTAACAATAATTCGATATGATAATAATTAAAGCTTGCAACACAACTTAGGCCTTGTTTAGTTCTCAAAAAAATTTACAAAAGATTTTAGATTCCTCATCGCATCGAATCTTGCGGCGCATGCATGGAGTATTAAATATAGATAAAAATAATAACTAATTGTACAATTTACCTATATTTTGGGAGACGAATTTTTTGAGCCTAGTTAGTCCATAATTGGACAATATTTATCAATACAAATGAAAGTGTTATGATGTTCATTTTGCAAAAATTTTTGAAAGTAAACAAGGAGTATGAAATAAGGACGAAATGAAGTGATACAATATATATTCGTCAGTTTTGAAGAAACTATTCTCCTCAACGTGTATAACTGGACAATTGTACAAAAGACTCATCTTACCTATTAAGTTTGTCGTTTTCTGATTATTCAGTGGCAATGAGTTTTTTCCATAGCACCACTCTCTATCCCATGTCCTCCCGTATCAAGTGATATATGGTATCTGGATGTCCCATATGCTTAAAGATTGTTCATGAGTGAGTCATCCCATGACAGACCCTTATCCATTGCCACCTTCAACTTCTTCACCATAAGCCTCTTAGGCCATGAAAACAGGCCCTAATTAAACTCCCTTTCTCCAAACTAACCATATATGCATGCATGCCCTCATCGAAAATGGAGACTTTTACCCATGCTCGCTGAAGACAAACAGTACCGTGCCCCGATGAGAGAGAGAATGAAATTCGAATGGACCAGAAAAGAAATAATTTAGTAAAATAGAGCTAAAAAACTTTAGTTAATTTATATAACCTTTGATAAGCTACAATTCCTGAGTAGTTTTCTAGCTAACCGAACAAGCCCTACGCAATGCAGGCCCAACTTATAAGCTATTCTGAATCAACTAGTTTATTTCAAGAGTACTCTTATTTCAACTTTTTTGTCCAGCACATAGGCTGGCTGCTGATGTGATCCTAAGTCTTGATACTGAGCATAAATCTAACTTTACTCATATCATCATCAAGTAAACTAGTACAAGGTTAATTAAACTAGTGCAACCGACCAGGCGACTCGCGCCACACCTTTTTTTATTGAAATTTGCCCTTTACACGCACGTATAGGCGCAGGGACACGTGGACCACCGTCTCCGGCTCCCCGGCCCCGCAGCTCCGCCGGCGACCTCACACCTGGGTGCTGGAGGGCCCCCTCCCATCTGACGATCTGATCTCCTCCCTCCCCTCTCCCTGCTCATCCACATCTTCGTTCTCGCATCGGTGTTTATAAAAGGGACCCTTGTCCTGGCTCCCGCCGGCGGGCTTGAGCTTGAGCTTTATTTGCCGCTCGATCTCCTGCGCTGTTTGCCGCCGCGCGCCACCGCGCGTGAACGAATCTCTTTCTCCTCCCTCCGGCCTTCCAAGGTTATATTATATATCGTCATCCATTCCATTCCACACGGGCTAGAAGGACGCCCGCCGGCGACCCCGTCCGGCCGTGTGTGTCGATGGCCGGCACCACCGTGTGCTCCATGTGCGGCGACGTCGGGTTCCCCGACAAGCTCTTCCGCTGCGCCCGCTGTCGCCGCCGCTTCCAGCACTCGTACGCCCTTCGAATCCTACGATCGAATCGAGTAAATAAGCTAGCTTAGCTACTTCCCTTCATCATATCAGAGACTGAACCCATGCATGGTTTGCCGTTTTCCTTTGAATGAATGCGCGCAGATACTGCACTAACTACTATGGCGACGCGGCGCCGGCCGAGGCGGGCGCCGGCGTGTGCGACTGGTGCCTCAGCGTCAGCGGCGACGTCGTCGGCGGGAAGAAGCGGCAGTACTCTTCGGTGTCGGGACACGGCAAGCAGCAGCAGCAGCAGCAGCAGCGTCTGCAGGTGGAAGAAGAAGAAGCAGGCAGGAGCATGCAGCAGCCGGCGTCGTCGTTCGCGTCCAGCGGGTGCAGCAAGGGCGCCGGCAAGGTCACCGGCGGCAGCGAGCACGCCGAGGGTGGCCGGAGGCCCCGCAGGTACAAGCTCCTCAAGGACGTGATGTGCTAGCTAGCGAGCCGGCGGCCGGCCGGCTAGCTATTAGCTTAATTAGGTGCTCGTACGACGTCGTTGTACTATGTACAAAAACAATGCTTGCTAATTACGTAGTAGATAGCAGGTAAAACTAGATTGTTACTGCTAGTAGCTAGATGCTTTAATTAGTTCCATCTTTTAATCATCCTCTTTGTACGAGCGATCGAGAGTGTTATTTGCGTGCTGTGTTTGAGACGCTGTTGGCTATTTATTATGCATGCATATGCATGTGCATAAGCTAAGCTGCTGCCCTTGTCGAGCTAGACTTTTGTTGTGATCACATGCGTGTACGTTAATTGTGTGTTTGAGTGCGAGAGTTTTGACGAATTTCTTAGCTAGACGTATCACGTCGTCAAATGCATGCGCTTGATCTTGCGTATCAACAACTCATGGTGGTCAGCCGGCGGGGCGGGCGTACGTCACTTGCTACCATCAGATCAATCTTTTGGGTTTTGACTAGACTAGCTGTCGATATGATACGAGAGGACGATTAGCTTAGGCCCTAATCAATAATCCACTCTCTCACCTACGTACTGCTACTAAAGCAAAAAATGGACGACGACGTCTTAATCGAACCTAGGAGTACTCTCGCAGTATGCACGGTTGGAACAGGGTGCAACTGAAGATTCTTTCATTCAGGAGGAACAAGAAGAATATGAGGCGAGAGTACGTATTCTTGCCAGCCACACTGCTTCTGGATGGCTTTCTGTACATGCATGGTACGCTTAGGCGTTGTTTAGTTCCAAAAAGTGAAAAAATTTCGGTACTGTAGCACTTTCGTTTGTCTGTGACAAATATTATCTAATTATGGACTAACTATGATCAAAAGATTCGTCTCGTGATTTACAGCTAAACTGTGTAATTAGTTTTTGTTTTCGTCTATATTTAATGTTTCATACATGTGCCATAAGATTCGATGTGACGGAAAATCTTGAAAACTTTTTGGTTTTTAGGGTGAACTAAACAAGGCCTTAGTTAATTTCTCCTCCATGCCGGCCGGCCGTTGAGGTCTCTGGAAAACTCTGGAAGGTGGTCGATGTGCTGTAGTTTCCATGCATGCTCCTCCTGCAGCCAGGCCACCGGTGGGCGGCGGCGGCGGCGGCGATGAAGTACTGGTGGCGGAGGCGGACGGCTGGAATCAGGGACCGGCGGCATGCCACGGCTAGCGACTCGAGAGAAGTGAAGTGGCCGACATAGCCCATGCCGAAGCATGCCTGAAACTGAAAAGGCCCACCACCACCACTCCTGCTCCGCGATGGGGCTGCAGATCTTTTGTGGGGGGCGCGCAATGATCCACCCATGAAACGCCACTCGTTTCCCTTGTCCATCTGACACCCCTAACCTCTCTGTCTGTCTGGTCAACAGTGTCATGATATACATCTGGGCCGGCTGTTCCTGCACCACTGCATCTGTATGCAGGGCATAGATCCACGGCACCAACGGTTTGTGCTCTGCCAGTGCTGATTTGCTAGTACTAACCCGTTTGGTAGAGCTTTTATTGGCTCCGGCTTCTCTGACGCACTCATTATTCATTCACTGTTCACAAGAGTTTTTTTTCTCTCTCATCTATTCTCCACAGACTAAGGCCTTGTTTAGATACAAAAAGTTTTGGAATTTTGACACTATAGCATTTTCGTTTTTATTTGATAAACATTATCTAATTATGGAGTAACTAGGTTTAAAAGATTCATCTCGTGATTTACAAGTAAACTGTGCAATTAGTTATTCTTTTTATCTATATTTAATACTTCATGCATGTGCCGTAAGATTCGATGTGAC
>Ga0182004_10004264_pt1 | contig 11517 bp, 10 predicted proteins | sample Sormic07211540_1_FD_120479 | JGI IMG/M metagenome (GOLD analysis project Ga0182004, IMG submission 120479) | Endophyte microbial communities from Sorghum bicolor roots, Mead, Nebraska, USA - 072115-40_1 MetaG | ecosystem: Host-associated > Plants > Roots > Unclassified | place: USA: Nebraska...
ATTTACACAGGCGGTTTCCTTATGTGAACCGCCTGTGCAAATCCATTAACACAGGCGGTTCACATAAGGAAACCGCCTGTGTAAATGGAGCATTAACACAGGCAGTTTTCTTACGTGAACCGCCTGTAAAGACATGTTTACATAGGCGGTTTTTAAATCTTGCCGTACAAATTTACAACACAGACGTGTTACAAGTATAACCGCCTGTGAAAATTTTTTGCCCCCGCCGGCTTAGAGCATCTGTGTACTAGTGAATTCACCCGGTTATAGTGATTCTCGCTTCCCCACATTTTTCTACGTACTCAATCCACTACAATAGCTAGCAAATTATTTGAGACCCAGCTATGACCAAGTATTCGAATTTCCTGGAAGCAAACCACCGATCGAGGAACCGCGTGGAAACTAGCCGGTCTATGCATTGCATGGCCTTGCCTTTCGATCCCATAGTTTAGACGTCGCCGTCTAGCCCTGATGTGTTTGTCTGATTGTTTTTGTTTCCATTCCATTGAAGTCTACAGTACTGTATTCCTTCCACCGGACCGAGAAAATGCATGGAGAGACCACAGGCCGCAATCAAAATATGGACAGAACATAACGCCGTGGAAAATCCAAAAAGGCCACGCCCACGCGAAATTTCCGTGCATGGCTACTCACGCGCGCGCTATACAGAGGCCAGCATGCCGCAGGTCATGTCACACACAGTCACTGCAACTAGTGAGCACATGCCATGCATATTGCCAAGGTCGACGACTAAACTCTCCAAATCGATCTTATCTTTAGGCCTCCCCATAAAAAAAAAAATTTCATCCATCCCATCGAATCTTTGAACATATGCATAGAACATTAAATATAGATAAAAATAAACTAATTACACAGTTTGGTTGAAAATTACGAGACGAATCTTTTAAGTCTAGTTAGTCCATGATTAGCCTTAAGTGCTATAGTAACCCACATGTCCTAGTGACATATTAATTATGCTTGATAGATTTGTCTTGCAGTTTTCAGACGAGCTATGTAATTTGTTTTTTATTAATTTTCAAAAATCCCTCCCGACATCATTCCGACACATCCGATGTGACACCCAAAAATTTTTCATCTCCAATCTAAACAGGGCCTTAATTAAAATGGAGTCAGGCCTTGTTTAGATGTGAAAACTTTTTGGATTTTGCTACTGTATCACTTTCGTTTGTTTGTGTCAAATATTGTCTAATTATAGACTAACTAGGGTCAAAAGATTCGTCTCGCGATTTATAGACAAACTGTGTAATTAGTTTTTGTCTATATTTAATGCTTTATGCATGTGCCGCAAGATTCAATGTGATGAGAAATATTGAAAACTTTTTGGTTTTTAAGTGAACTAAACAGGGCCTTACTTATATTAGCACCTGAATCCCTGACAACTGCTGTACACATTATCACAGCGGCCATTTTGGCTTTCTAGACTAGGGCCCTGTTTAGATTGGAGATAAAAGTTTTTTAGATATCACATCGGATATGTCGAAAGAATGTCGGGAGGGGTTTTTAGAAACTAATAAAAAAACAAATTACATAGCTCGTTAGGAAACTGCAAGACAAATCTATTAAGTATAATTAATCTATCATTAGCATATGTGAGTTACTGTAGCACTTAAGGCTAATCATGAAGTAACTAGGCTTAAAAGATTCATCTCGCGATTTTTAACCAAACTGTGTAATTAGTTTATTTTTTTATGTATATTTAATGTTTCATGTATATGTCCAAAGATTCGATGGGATGGATGAAAAAATTTTGGGTGTGAAACTAAACAGGGCCTAGGGCCTTGTTTAGTTTCCAGAAAATTTTGCAAAATTTTTCACATTTCCCGTCACATCGAATCTTTAGACGCATGCATGAAGTATTAAATATAGACGAAAATAAAAACTAATTGCACAGTTTGGTCTGAATTGACGAGACGAATCTTTTGAGTCTAGTTAGTCCATGATTGGACAATATTTGTCAAATACAAACGAAAGTGCTACAATATCGATTTCCGAAAAATTTTTGGAACTAAACAAGCCCTAGAGGCGGGGCAGGGCCTCCGCCTCTGACTCCATGTTATTGTTAATCGTGCTTTTTAGAGGCGGTCTACGGCAAGTCTCAGTGGTCCGTTTCAATGCACTGTTTTCATAAAAAATCCGCTGTCTGGGCATCAATAAAACGAATAATGAAACAACCTCCACAATGCATGAGTTTCACCTTGACGTTTCCTAGGCTGGGCAAATCATTTAATTACTGCAAAATGATTGAATCACATGCAAGATGGTGAAACGATTTAGCCTTCAGTGGGGATTTCATCCCGTTTCACCGCGTGGGAAACAACACCCGCGGGGTTTCACCATGATGAAACTACTTCCTTCTCTCTCCTCTTCGTTTCATGCAAAAAGTACAGTTTTGCTGACATGACGCTCTAATAAAGGTGCATGACATCCTGGTGTAACCCCACCGATACAGGTTGTCGTTGGTTGAGTGCCTCGGTTAATAAATTAACACGGTGGATCATTAATAGAGGCGGTTTCTAATGACACCCATCTTTATTGGAGTAATAAGTTAACGGAGACAGTCGGTTTAATGTATCTGCCTCCATTAATAGAGGATTGACGGAGGCTGTCGTTTGTTTCCAGTGTTTTTTTAGTAAGACTGGAGGGGTTTGCACCCCTACAGTGTTTATTAAAGCAAGCAGCAAACAAAGTTTAGTTACAGAAGAAAAGAAAGAAAAACTAAACTAAAGAGCTGGGTAGAAATACCCTGACACTGGCTCTAGCTCTGAAAGGAAATCAAGAAACAAAGAAGAAGAGGAAGAAACACAGTCCGGCAACCGCCAGAAAGCAAGCTAAACGAGATTTGCTGTCCATTGCTCTATTGTCGGTGAGTAACACTTCTTTGCTCTAAGAAGCAGCAATCGCCATTCATCTTTGAAGTTTATCGATGCCAGTTGGATTGTTGGGTTGACTGCTCTGAATATTAGATCGTTTCTTGCTTTCCAAATAGTCCATGCCATCAGGGTAATAATTTCCATGAAAAAAGGCACTGCCAGTTGGTCCCTGAAACTGACTATTTGCTGGAAGGGATCCAGATTAAAATTGATCTGAATATTGATGATTCCCCAACACTGTTCAGCAAAGGGGCAATGTAGCAATAGATGGGACAGTGATTCCTCAGCTGAGTTGCCACACAAGACACAGGAGTAATCAGGAAGCATCATTCCCTTTCTTTTTAGTAATTCCCTTGTACTAATTCTATTTTTCATCACCAGCCAGAAAAACACCTTGTGTTTGGCCTGACAGGAGGACTCCCATAACCAATTAAATGCCTGATGGGTTGTGTTATGTCCACTTAGATACCTGTATGCCTTTTTGACTGAGTAGTTCTGGTTATTCCAGATGTAGCTCCACTTGTCTGCCTCACTAGTCATCTGTGCATCCACTATCAGGTTCTGTAAAGAGATCATTTGAGAGTGGGCAATCTGAGATAGTGGTAAATGGAACATGGAGTGGAAGGGTTGATGGTTCTGAGCAGATGCAAATGTTATATTCATGTTTCTTGCAAAAGAGTGTAGCTGTGGGAACTTCTGAGAGAGGACTTCATCACCCCACAAATCTTCCCATAGCAGGCAGGATTTTCCATCCCCAATTATCACTCTGGCCATTCCTTTGTATTTGTTCAGGAGTTTAATGATGTCCTTCCACCAGAAGGAACCAATTTTTCCTGTTCCTGGTAATTTCCCATTGCTGTAGTGCTTTTCCCATATCAGTGAAACCCAGGGGATGTTTTCTCTGTTGAAAAACTTATGCAAATGTTTTATCAGCAAGGCTTCATTCTGAGTGGTAATATTAATGACACCAAGTCCTCCTTCTTTTTTATCCTTACAAACCATTGGCCATGCAGCTTTGGGAGTTTGATTAGCATTGATCTGGTTTCCTCTCCATAGGCAGGCTTTTCTGTACTTGTCTATTTGTTCAGTGACTCCTTGCTGTAGCAGGAATGTACTCATGCAAAAAGTGGGGAGTGCAGACAGGACTGAGTTTGTGATCTCCAACCTTCCAGCCTGACTTAGGAAGGTTGAGGTGGCTGCCAACCTTCTTTCACATTTGGTAACAAGGGGTGAGAAGTCAATGATCCTTGGCTTTGTCAGGCTCAATGGGAGTCCAAGGTATGTGAAAGGTAAACTTCCTATCTCACAGTTGAAGGTCCTGGCTAGGTGTTGGAGCTTGTCATGGTTTGTGTTGATGGGGACCATGATTGATTTGTTATAGTTCACTCTTAAACCAGTGGAGTCTCCAAAACTTTGTAGCAGTGCCTTGAGTGCTAAGAGTTGGGTACTGGAGACTTCCATAATTAGCAGTGTGTCGTCAGCATATTGGATTATAGGAAAGTCCTTCGTGTACTGTAGGGGTATTGGTAATCTGAGCACATTCCTATTCTTTGCTTCATTTATGATTGATTGAAGAAGATCTGCCGTAATTACAAATAGAAGTGGTGATAGAGGATCACCCTGCCTTAGACCTCTTTTACAGTGGAATTTTTTCCCTATTACCCCATTGAGTAGAACAGAAGATGGGCCAGAGTTAAGAATCTTTTCAATCCAGGATATCCATTTTGGACCAAATCCCTTTGCCTTCATGATTTCAATCATAGCCATGTGCTCAACCTTATCAAAAGCTTTCTCAAAGTCCAATTTAAGAATGATTAACTCCTTCTTGGACTTATGACAGATGTGCAGATACTCCAATGCCCAAGCAAGACAATCTTGAATGGTTCTGGATTTGATAAATCCATACTGGTTTTGATGGACCAAACCCTTTATATGTGCCTGAAGTCTGTTAGCCAAAAGTTTTGTGATGACCTTCATGGAGGAATTTAGAAGGGATATTGGCCTATAGTCATTGGGTGTGAGTGGGCTGTCCTTTTTGGAATCAAAACAATGTGGGAGGTATTAATGCTTTTTAGACAGATTTCTATACTCTCAAACTGTTGGCATAGTTTGATGATGTCTGAATCAATGAGTGGCCAACATCCCTTGATGAATTCATTAGAGAATCCATCAGGGCCTGGAGATTTGTTGTTGGGCAGCCCCCTGATAACTCCCTCAATCTATTCTCTGGTAAAGGATTGTTCAAGGTTATTAAGGTTCCCTACTGGCTGTATGAGTTGCTCCAAATCAAAGATCATTTGACTATATTCAGAGATTCCCATTCTTCCTTTAAAGGTTGTCCATAGGATTGCTGCTTTTTGCTCATGTCCATAGTATACATTGCCCAATTCATCATTCAGTGAGGTGATCTTATTGTTCCTGTGCCTGATAGTAGCATGGGTGTGAAAGTATCTTGTGGCTGCATCCCCTTCTTTTACCCATCTTGCTTTCCCTCTCTGTCTCCAGTAGGTTCTTTGTTGTTTGAGTAAGGCAATAAGCTTCTCAGACACTAGAATTCTGAAATTCCACTCCAAAATTGACAGATCTCTGAGAAGCTCTAAGGTTTCTAAGAAATGTAGAACTAACTTGATCTTCTCTATTGAGGCTGCCAGATTGGGCAGGCTTCTCTTCCAGTCTTTTAGGCATTTTCTCAGGTTCTTGAATTTTGCTGTTACCAACTTTGCTGGGTCAGTGATATGCTGAGAACAATTCCATCCTTGGACTACTATATTGACAAAATCATCATGATTTAGAAGATGTTGGCTTTTGGGATCTGGGTTGATATTTCAATGACACACGGCCAGTGATCGGAGACCTCCATAACTAGGGTTTTCACAATGGTGTCAGGGTATTTGACTGTCCAAGAGGCCGAGGTGAAGAACCAATCTAGTCTCTCAAGTAAAGGTGGGAATTGTTTGTTGGTCCATGTGAATTGCCTACCATGAAGTGGAAGCTCAATGATGTCTAGTTTGTTGATTGCTTCATTGAACTGAAAGATTTCATTTATGTCGGCCCCCTCCCTATTTCTGTCCTCTGGCTTTCTTAGCATGTTGAAATCCCCCACAATGAGCCAATTTGGAGTGCATGGTGCGTACACTGATGTTAGCATCCATGACTCATTCTCATCTTTGGATGTGAATTGGACTGATAGAGCAAAATTGTTTGAAAAGGAAAGTTGTCCAGAGAAAACTGAACTTTTCAATGCTATCAGAATCCCTCCTGATGCTCCAACTGACGGCAAGTACTGGAACTCATCAAACTCTCCTGGGCAGATATTTTTAATGAATGCACTGTCAAAACTTGCTTTCTTGCTTTCTTGGTTTCTTGCAAACATATAATGTCACTCTTGCTTTCAATGATCTTGTCTCGAATAGAATTCCACTTGTTTTCAGAGTTGAGCCCTCTGACATTCCAATCCAAAACATTCCATGCTTTTTTTGTACTCATTTTGAACTGCTGTTAACTTGTTTATCCAATTGGGAGGACGATAGCCAACCAATCTGTCTTAGACCCTGGTAATCCAGGATAGTGCCATCGAAAAAGCAAGTACAAAAAGCAAAGAGGCAAACACCCAAATAAACACAGCTCAAGCCATAATTAAAACACGTTGTAGTAGCAGAAAGGTTCAGATACATCACAAGGACACATGAACTGACATGCCAGCTCTGAAACTTAAAGGGGAAAATTCTGAAAACAAAAAGCAAAAGGTGGAGAGCAAGGGCTCCCTCCACAAACACCCCCTGGGATCCTGCCTCCAGTTTATTCTTCCTTCTTATCATTGGAGTTGTCCTTTTCTTCTACACGCTTCTTTCCTTTGCCACCAGGGCCGTTCTTTGATTTCTTGCCAATTGGCTCCCCAATCTTGGATTTCTTGCCAATTGGCTCCATCTTGTTTTGCTCAGTTGAGGCTAATTCATCTATTTCATTTTCTTTCAGTTGGCAGAGGGTGGTATCAATTTTCCTGATGGCAGAGGGAGAAAGGGTTGGTGGATCAGAAGCACATGCTGGGCAGTCCTTGCTACAGGAGTTGTTCTTAAACCCTTTGGTGTGTTCCTGAAGTCTGGCACTTCTCCTGACTGCTGATTTAACTATTGGAGTCTCAGGTTTTGCCTTTCTTGCTCTTTTCTTGCTTGACAGGGGCTCATTTTGTTCCTAAGGGGGCACCTCTATTTCAGTCACCAAAATAGGAGCTTTTGACAACAACTTGCAAGGGTTGGATGAAGGTTGATTTTTGAGGGAGATGAGGCTAGTGCTTGTGCTTGTACTATGCTGGAGCATGCTAAGGAAACCAGACTCCATCAACTTCTTAGCCCAAGGTTGCTGGGCTGGTGAGTCAAGTAAGCCTTTAAAGAAGCTAGCCCACTCCTTTGGAACAGAGATCAGTTCTTTGTCAGTCTGGGCCAAGGGCTGGGTGGGGTTTGAAAAACTTGGCGCCAAAGGAGGAGGTGGGAAGAGGGAAAAGGTCCTAACTATCCCAAGGTGTATGTTTTCTGTGATGACCCAACCTTCAGATGAGTTGGCACCATTATTACTGTTGTTGCCCTGAGTATTATGTGCTAGCTGATTTTCATTGGCTGGGCTCAGGTTATTTTCTTTTTCCTTTGGCACCTCATTGTTTCTGTTCATGTTTTCTCCAATCTCATGCAGCTGTCCTGTCTGAATATTGTTTTGGCTATTGTTTTCTTCTTCATTTGCTTCCTCCATGTTGATGCTACCCATTATGTTCTGGATGTGCTCCTGCTGATCAACTGTTATACGGGTGGGTGGGTCATTCAGCTGCTCAACATTTAGGTTTAACTCATTCTGTATTTGTATCTCCTAGCCCATAACTCCATCATCTTGCACATGCTCAATCTCATCCACCATCATATTATTAGCTTCTTCAACCTCCATTTGCAGATGTTCATTCTCATCAGCCACCATGTTGTTCAGTTCTTCATCATCCATTAATTCCTCCTCTTGGGCTATCAATTGCGGGAAGTGAGTAGGCATATGGAAATGTACTTCTTCTGGTTCCAGCATAGGTACAGGAAGTTGCATCTGCTCTTGGTTTTGTACTAGTGGGGCTGGAGGTGCAATCTGTAGAATGGCCTCCTGCCCCTCACCTTCTCCTAGGTTGATGATCATTTCAAATGGATCATCCATAGCTGGTTAAGCATTTAGATCAGGTCCATCTGCACTGGAGGTTGATTCAAGTGTAGCTGTGCCGGCTGAGGCCATTCTTCCCATCCTTGAAGATTCAGCTGCTAACCACCCTGATTCTGCTGGTCCTGATTGTTCTGGTCCATGTCAACATGTGCAGCCACTGGTGCAAGAACAGCCTGACCAAGCCCAAAAAAGTCACACATCAATGGCCCACCATCATTTGGTGGGTCAGGAACTTGCTCCTCCTGTGGTGGTTCAGTTCCCAAATTTTCATGTTGGAGGATTTCACATTGAACTGACCATGATTGCTCATTGATACTTGGCCCATCAGCAAACACAGAAAAGTGGGGGATGTTTTCAAGCTCCACTACTCTGGTCTTGACCATCAGGTAGGTAAGGACTCTAGTGTCATCTTTAGTTGTTTCTGTATACCAAGAGATGATCCTAGCGAAAGGTCCTAACACCGCTTCTATGAACTCATCTTCTCAATAATCCTCAGGGAGCCCCATCATCATAACCCAACATTCAAAGTTAAAGGTAAGACTCTTCCAATTTCTGCCCTGATTATGCTTGACAAAGCTGAAGTAAGATCCCCCATACAGGTGCGGACTATCTGACACCATTCTGTCCCTGTCATACTCATGCTGAAATCTAACAAAACCCTGACCTAGGTGTGTTGGTTGCACTTCCTTTACAGATGCTCTTTTGCTGTGGCAACATTCTCTGATTACCTCTTCTACGATGGGGAAGTGGAGCACATTACCCGGAATCGGATCAATGGTGACGATGGCGAGGTCTTCATTTTTTGCCCGTGGCCTTCTGTGCGCCATGGTGCGCACCATGATCGGTCTGTTGGGGATGTTGAGGACCGTCATCCCTCTCGGCTTGAAAGGGGTCGGGTCAGCTCTCTGGTATGCCATGATCGACGCGTGGGAGGTTGATGGCTGGTGGTGGTGAGCTTGTGGTTGTGGCAATGGCGATGAGCGAGGAGTGGATTGTAAATGGAGCTGATAAGGACTGACGTTATTTATCTGGGTGAAATTACTGCTGTTGGGGGCGGTTTGAGAAGGTCGAGGGACACTGTTAAAATTGTGCACAGTGGAGAAAAGCTGAGCTCTGTCTGTTTTGTGTGTCTCCCCCAAACTAGGTCCACCTGTCATTGACTGTTCGCTCGAACCATGCCCTGTGATAGGCTGACCCCGCGGCTGCTGCTCAGTGGAGGCTGCCTGGCAGACCCAAGCCCCAAAGATACGAAAAGATCCTGGGCTCTGATTCAGCCCGTTTTGGGGGTTGCAGGCCATCAAATGTTGACCGGGCTGCGCTGTGTGCTCTGGACAAATAGAATTCAGTCTTTGTGCTCTTTCCCTCCATTTAGGCTGTGCACGACATGCACTGGCTATGTGTCCCTCCCCCAAGCAAGCATGACACCTAATTGCAGCTTTGCACGCCTCTCTAGCATGACTACTGAACAGACATCGTGAGCAAAACCCGAACTTAATGACTGCAGAAAAATTACGAGCAGGGTTGCATTGACTTTCCTACCTTCTCAGATTCAAATTCAAATCCAAATCCAGGCCATCCCTCCCTTCAAGATCCTAACCAATGGGCTTATTTCCTTTGTCAGAGTTTCTTGGAGGCACTATTGAACTACCAGAAATATTAGCAAAGAAAAACGACTGAGGATTGTGCTGAGCGATCGGGACTCTGTTAGCACCAGTAAGCACATCTCTTTTATCTAGCGCATTTCTTCTAGCTATATCGGCATAGGATTCATATCTGCTGACCGGGATTCTTTGAATATTTGATCTGCGGACTTGAGTCCAAGAGGCAGCCTATTCTTCCTTGTAAATTTTCCATTATTGGTACCAGTTAGGACCGCCATGACCCCAGAGGCGAAAGTGAATCTTGTAATCCGAGCACTCAAAAGAACACAGTTTAAAGATGTGAAAACCCACTAATTTGCAAGAAACTGAAAAACGAAAAACTCTATTTGCCAATTGAAACACATCGAAGTCGGGAGCAGATCCTCCAATGGAGGCTTGGAGGATGGCACCCACGGAAGCGGAGGAAAGCTTGAGCTTGCAACGTCCAACCGAAACAACAAGAAAGAAAGCATGGCGACGAGAGAGAGGGGAGACAGTGCAGTTGAATTTGTCTCTAATTGCTCTCTGAACGACAGAACCGGGGCGGGGGTTGAGATTGAGGATTTCCATACCGATGCGGCAGCGGCAGCAGGTGGCTGTCTCAGGGCGCGAGGCAGGGATGGCTCAGCTATGTGCCGCTCCAGGAGCGTTGGCGGAGCCGCTCCTCGTCACTTTCATCATCAGTGTACCATGGTTGTTGTTGTTGTTGCTGCTGCTAGTGCTGCTACGAGCGAAAAGAGCAGGAGGAACATAGCTACTGCAGCTCCATCGAAGGAGGATCACATTCAGTGGAACTGTTGCTCCAGTGTTGTTCGTCTATGTTAATGTTTGGGAAATATCTCACAAAATTATTTATGTAGTAGTTTCTTTTGTGAACACTTGAGTAACGTGTGACCAAAGCTTATCTATCACTGGTATTCAATCCTTGTAACAAGATGAAGTCCATCGAGTACTTCCTTCAGTTTACTTTATGAAGAGTTTGAGGCTTAGCTAAAAGTTGAACTACATATAACTAAAACCTTTAGGCAAATTGTTTGATGAGTATGAAAAACAATACTACCTTTTCAGGGATAGTGCACATAGGAAATCAAAACTAACTCAAACGTGAAGCATAGTAGTTAACAAACCGCCTATAAAAATCTATTTTTAAGCTCTTAAGACAACTGCCCCTAGATATATATCTATTTTCATGGATATGGTCAATCGTCCTAGGAAAACAATTCTAAAAATATGATTTCCAGATATGGTTCTCTTAGGACGGCATCCCACTACTACAGTCAGGTACAACAGGGGCGGCTAAATAAGCTCTGTAAGGACGGCTGGCCCAGCCGTCCTTATGCAAACGCTCTTACAGTGGAATTCACTGTAAGGGCGGTTCAACACCAGCCGCCCTTACAGTGGCCCACTGTAAGGGCGGTTGGAAACAACAACCGCTCTTACTAGCGATCACTGTAAGAGCGGCTGGTGCTTCCAGCCGCCCTTATAGTGAACATTAGTAAGGGCGGCTTGTGTCTCAGCCGCCTCTATTGTCTGCATTTGCAAGGCCGGCTCAATCTAGAACCGCCCCTACAGTTATTTTTTAGGAAAAAAATAAAAATTACAATAATCGAGTTGACAGCACAGCACAACACCACATACATATATACATATATAATCAGATTCTCAACATCACAGATTCACAACATCACAGATCCACATTTATAGTCCAACACATTTCAAGTCCAAAATGTTTCCAAGTCCATTACAAATCCATCCAAAAGAGTCCGAAATTTTTCAAGTACTAATACAAATCGATCACA
>Ga0182004_10004265_pt1 | contig 11517 bp, 7 predicted proteins | sample Sormic07211540_1_FD_120479 | JGI IMG/M metagenome (GOLD analysis project Ga0182004, IMG submission 120479) | Endophyte microbial communities from Sorghum bicolor roots, Mead, Nebraska, USA - 072115-40_1 MetaG | ecosystem: Host-associated > Plants > Roots > Unclassified | place: USA: Nebraska...
AGGAGTCTCTCGAAACCTAGTCGGGTATATGGGTTCCAGCCCAAACCACAGTGTAACCGTGATGATGGTTTTGGCTGGGCTGGTCATGGGCCGGCGGCCGGTTTTGTTAAACCGCTGTTCAGGATGACGTAGTACGGTGGATTGGTGATTGCAGCAGCACCGCCGAAGGCCAGACTGCCACAGGAACAGGATGGATCTGTACCGAGGTGGCGACGACCGGCAGCACAACTGCATCGAGTAGCGATGGAACAAGACGGGGTTGCCTTTCGCTTTCAGTTTTCAAATCCCCCGGCCCGGCCTGCTGTTATGCGAAGTTTTGAGAGGCCCGTCGCAGAGGAATGGGCTTAGACGAACCTGTGCTGCAGCCGTTAAGACACTACTAGCCCATGTTTCCTAAAGGAAGAAGTGAGTTCACTTTTAGTCCCTTAATTTTCGTGAAAGTTTGTTTTTCATTCCTAAACTTTAAAATCGGGTAGAATACATCTTTTAACTTCTGAAGTCGTGTATATTACGTCTCTGACATGGTTATGAGCGGTTTTGAAGGCAGTTTTGTCTTTTTCATTTTTATTTATTTCGGTTGAATATTTGTAAAATTATAGTAAATCACATAAAATTTATAAAATAGTAAATCTGATTTTGTTAGACTCCAGATGAGTATATCTACACAGTAGTACAAAGTTTTGTTGTAGCTTTAGATCTATGTTTTTCTATAATTAATTAGAGTAATTTATAGCTATAGGTTGTATGATCCAATTATGATGAATTTTTTATGTTGGACTAATTATTATATTTTAAACTGTGGTAAAAATTCCATATTCATTAGATCATGTATAACTTAGTTATAGATTTATTAACATTTAACAAATATAAACCTAAATAAATCTATAACTAAGTAATACATGATCCAGTGAGTATGAAATTTTTACTACAACTCAAGCATAGAATAATTAGCCCACCATATAATTTTCATCACAATTGGACCATAGAAACTGTAGCTATAATTAGTCTATAATTAGTCTAATTAATTATAGAAAAGCATAGATCTAAAGGTACATAAAAAAATTATACTAAAACATACTATATTATACACTCAATATGTAGATCTAATTATCTGAAGTCCAACGAAATTAAGTTTCTATTTTATAATTTTTATATGATTTACTGTGATTTTTTCAAAAAAATCAGCCGAAATAAATAAAAAGAAAAAGAAAAACCGCTTTTAAAACCATGTCAAGGATGTAATGTGCATGGTTTTAAAAATTAAGAGATGTATTTTATTCGGTTTTAGAGTTTAAGAATGAAAATCAAACTTTCATAAAAGTTGAGGGATCTGAAGTGGACTTGTTCTTTCCCAAAGGCCTAAGAGCACACGGCTTGTCTCAGTTAGACCCGGCCCATTGTGGGAACCAGCTAAGCTGACGGTCTTTTTAAAACTTGGTACAAATGGTGCTGGGCATACTTTTTGGCCCACTAACAGTAATTCGGTCAACGAAGCAATGTAGTATTATAACAGTAATTCGGTCAACGAAGCAATTCAGAAATAAAAAAATTTTGGCGGCACTTTTCTTGCCGCCCAACGGCCAGCGTATAGCACGTCCCCTGTGCTGGCTTATATTGCCACCGCTAGAGATGAGAGAGGGTATTTAGACAAGTACAACAACAAACATATATGGTTCAAATACAATCTTGTCCTGTGCTTATCTTCCTTCCCCTCCCTGTTGTGTTGTGATGTTTCTCTGCTCCGACTTCTAATTCTGTTCTCTTATCCCCTCTAATTCTCTTCTCTTATCCCCACAGAGGGGCGTGCCTTCAAGGAAAGTCACAGCCACAGAGGAGCATGTCGTTGAGAGGTGTTACGGCCATGGAGGGCATGCCGGCGAGGGCAGCCGTGCCCATAGAGGAGCTTGTCGTCGAGGACCTACCGGAGGAGTAGTGGGGAGAAGTTTCGCACGCGAGAGAAAATTAGACTAAAACCTTTTTTGGGGGCTTTGCCTGGAGCCATAGGAATGAGGGTCGGAGGGTGGTTTTGAGTTTCTATCTAAATTTGAGAGCTCTAGTAGACTGTCCGTTGAAACTCTGTTTTTAGTCTAGGCATTCATATTTTGCTACGCCGCTTATTTGCTGAAGTTGCTTTATTGATGTTGATCTTTTCGCTCCCAGGAGATGAAGATTCAATGTGACGGCCGGAGGCAAACAAATCACTCGAGCAAAGGGTAACTTTTCTCTTTTAAGAAAAGGGTGTGTATATATATAGCAGTAGCAGAGTTCTCCCGATTGCCTATATAAGCTAAACCATGCCACTCCAGTGCTCTGGCGCATGTGCCCTTTACCGGCCCAGATAATTTCAGCCTCGCGAATCCCACTTTGCTGTCGAATAAATCTCAAGAAAATCCCGAGATATCTCATCTTCCTCGTCTAGATGCCGCCGGAAAGAGACCGGCCCCTCTGCCTCTGGGCCGCCACCACCTTCCCTGCTTTGCTGCTGCATCAGCGTCGCAAAGGGCGCTGTGGTCCGGCCTCGTTGCCAAGACCCCACCCGTAGCGAGGAGGCGATTCCAGCATTTTACACGTCGCGGCGCCCGCACGCTCGCAGGCACCGGAGCGCGAGGCCCGCTGCGGCCACTGGGATGGGGTCCCGGCGCCCCCAGCCGCCCACTCGTCAGCGGGGCGTGGCCGGGGAAGTGGGAGCCGCGCGGCTGCCGAACGCTGACTGTGCTCGCCCGGAGCCCGTGCCGCGGGGCGCCATGCACGCAACGGCATAGCCGGTGCACGCTCCCCGCTGCGCCTCGCCGCGTGCCGCCACACACTGCCCGCGCCGGCGGTGCGCTATAAAGCCCACCACACGCGGCCACTGCCTCTCCGTGCAAATCGGAACAAACACCAGCGACACCACAGGTAGCTAGCAGCCTAGCACTAGCATACCGCATCCACAGCTCCCATCAGCCACAGTAGCAGCTTCTTCGTTCTACCTAGCTAGACTCCTCTAGAGCAAGCAGCTATCTTGCCTTAGACCAAGCAAGAGCTTAGCTTGCTTCCCTCTCACTTTGGTAGCTTGCAATTTGCTCGATCGCACACACTGCGATGGCACCAGTGTCGGAGGCGGCTAGCTACCTCGAGCTCGTCCAAGGCGGCAGCATTGCCTCCTCGTCGGGCGCCGTTTACGCCGCGCCATGGGATGGGCGCTGCAGCGCGCGGGGAAGGATGGCAGAGACCGACAGCGACGACGATGACGACGACTACGACTGCGCTCCTGCTGCCTGATCGAGAATCAATCGATCGTTCGGGTGAAACTGATCTGTGTTCAGTGTTCTGAGATAATGAGATGTGCTGCGCGTACGAGGCGCGCGGTAGGCGAACCGACGAAGAGCATGCGTACTACTATTACTCCAGAGTAGAGTACGTGTGCTGCTTCAAGCTAATAAAATTTTTTGTTTAATTTCTACTCCTAGTAGGTACGTAGGTATATATGTATTTCGGGTAGCTTAATTATGAGCCAGTGTGGTTTTCGTCCGGGGATTAAGCTGGAGATCATGCCGGCTAAGCAATAAACACTGGGTTAATTAGATCTATATATATATATGTACTTCGGATCCGATGAAGAAAATAAACTGAATCTAGTTTTTTTTCCGTCCTTAATCTTCCTTGTACTTCTCTTACATACATCTCACGCATTGCTCACTTGTTCTTGTGGTATTCCAAGTCTCAAAGATAATTGTAGGCTGGTCATTGCATGCATGTGTGCATAACTGCATATATACATGGAGTGCCCCTATACGATCACCAGGTGGCCGAGGGTCTTATTGCTCGAAGCTCCTAGCTATATTTGTTTCACAATGCATCATATATTAGGGTTATATATAGGGTCTAGCTAGGGTGACTTTGTCAGCATTTGTCAGTTTGCAAAATACTGACAACAGCCATGCATCTTGCAAAAAAGCATGCTAGATATTGCCACTCGAACTTACGATGGCAGCGATTGCTAAGGCCATCGAAATTTGGAGTATTTTATCACCACACGTGTGCGTTTATTGGCTTCATCTTTGATTTGTGTACACGGCCCACGCGCCTCAAAGGGGAAGTTGGAGAGAAACTAATGTGCTTCACAATGAGAAATTAATTAAGAAGAACCAACCAAAAACTTCACTCTAATCCCTGGGCTGGTGTGTGGACCAACCAAATTAATCAGGGTTCCTCTCCCCTTCCGTGCAAAAATAACCTTGATGGGTTCAGCATATGGTTCAGATTATATAGAAGATGCTGTCAAAGGTGATGCACAAGATACAGTATTAGCAATGCTATTCTTAGCTTGCACAGCATAACAGCATTTACTCGCGAGGAAAGTATAAATGAAAAGGTTTTGATCCATTATTTCATTGTGGTTAGTGTGAATAATATGAACCAACAGTATGGTTGACCAGACCATCCGCTGCACATACTATTCACATGCCACATTGGAATAGATAGATCAAACAGAACCCACTGATATTTGATTTAGTTAACCTTGATAGATATAAAACCAACCAAAGAAAGTTTGTTCATAAAAGACACCTCGTTTATCAACTGGCTGACTTAGTCATGTGTAGCTCAAGTGGACAATGGTTAAAATAAACACTCACCACTCTGTAATGACCATTCATTAGCTAGTTCTATTACTCTAAGGAATAAAGAGTTCATCAATGGGATGAAGTAATAGTACATTTCCAAAGGAAACAAAGTCGCAGGCACTCACCGGACGCTGGCAACAGCAGCACCGGACGCTAGGTCAGCGTCAGGTGCATGTTGGCTGAGTAGCGCAAAGAGGCACAATGCACAGGCATGTCCAAGGGTCCTGCAATGGACACTAGCCATGCACTGTTTAGTGTTAGGTGCACGGTGACGTCAACAGGGTCGCGAGTGAGCAGTAGTGTATGCACCATACGCTGGCAGTGGTGTATGCACCATACGCTGGCCGCTTCCAGTGGCACCCCATCTGACACGTCTAGTGATGGTTTTCACCATCTGGGAGCTCTCTAAGTTACATTGGACACTGAGGGCTCAGCTCAGGTGCACCGTGCATGGCACTTGAGTGTCCGGTGTGGCTATGTCAAGCGTGCGTGCGAGTTGGTCATTGGTGGCAATGGCTAAGTTCAAACGACCAGTGACAGGCAGTAGTCTTGTGAGCAGTGGACGCTAGCTGGAGCGTACGGTGCGTTGCACCTGTACGTCTGGTGCACGCGTGTTTTGCCTAGTGAAGGGGTAACGACTAGTTTAGCCCTTGGGGCTATAAATAGAAGTGGTGGTTGGCCTTGAGTTGGTTGCTGAGCACACTAGGGCCTTGGTAGCTTGTGTGGTGGTGCTTGGGTGCCCTCTAACTCACTCTTACTTGATAATGTTCATCCGATCGAATGAGAGAGAAATTTTAGTGCGATTGTATCATGAGGTTACATCGAGTGGCACTAAGTGTTCAAGTTATAAGCCGATGGTGTTGTTACTTTTGGAGGTTGCCACCTCCTAGATAGCTTGGTGGCCAGTTCTCTGTCGTGAAGCACGTAAGAAGATTGTGGGGTGCTCCGAAGAAGGATTTGTAGGGGGTACCATGCTACCTCGCGGGAGCCATGAAGAAAAACACTAGTAAAGCATGTCATCAAGCTACTATACTTGCGGTAGGTTTTTGTTGTGCTCTATGTGAGGGTTCGGTTTGTGAGAACACCAATTAGCCGTCGAACCACAAAGTATTGGTCGATGCAATGGGGACTAGCTTGGTGGCAACCAAGTGAATCTCGGGAGAAAAATCATCGTGTCAAGGTTGTTCTTCCTGTTGGTTTGTATTTCACAACACAAGCTTGTATTTACTTTTTATATATAGTGCTTGTGTAGTTGCTCTTGTAACTAGTTTAGCTTGTGTGCTTGCTTGTTACCTTCTTACTTGTGTAGCATAGAAATAGCTTACTTGCGTGGCTAATTTGGTTCTAGTAACCTTGTTAGTCACTTTGCTTAGTTTGTGTAGCTAAGTAATTTATGCTCTCTAACTTGGCATTGATTGCTTTGTTATTGAGCATTGCTAGTGAGTTTTGAAGCTTTGTGCTTTTACTTACTAGTTGTGTAGGAGCTTCTCCGTGCTTAAAGTACTAGCGGCATAGATTTGTATGACCTTGCTTCTAGAATTGGTTAGGTAAGCTCTGGCTAGCCCGACATCTTAGTTGCTTGTTTAGGATCCTCGTAAGATGCTTGTGAATTTAGATAGGGGTAAAGTCTTGACTAGATCGATAGTTTAAATTCTACATAAGTTTTGATTAGCCGACGTGATAAGTTTTTAAAAAGGACTATTGAGAGAGAGATTGCATTCTCTGAACCCTTCTTTATATCCCTCGTTAAATACTTTTTTGCACCTTGTTTAAGCGACTTTCCCTTTTCTAGATTCACATGCTTAATTAGTTGATGACCGGAAAGGATTAGAATCTAGATGCATAATTTTATTAGTACTGTAACTGTAATATGTATGTAATATGTAAAAAAAACATATACTTTGACGTCTGGTCTCTATTTATAATGTGTTTTAAAATACGGTTATCATTCCTAGATAGATGGAATATTTGTGAAACATTGACTACCAAAAATTCTTTTTATCTGGTTCAAAAACATAAAATTTAACCGTGCAGATTTGATTGATCTGGGAAAACCCTTCTGTAACTTTATAGAGCATTGAATTTCAAAGCAGAGTGGTCCAAGTTTAGAGAGCTAGTCACCCAAAATACAGAATCAAGTATAGGCCTTATTTAGTTCCATCTAAAAACTAAAAACTTTTCAAGATTTTCTATCACATCGAATTTTGAGGCACATGCATAGAACATAAAATATAGATAAAATAAGATAACTAATTGCATAGTTTACCTGTAATTTACGAGACGAATCTTTTGAGTCTAGTTAGTCCATGGTTAGGCAATAATTGCTAAGGCCTTGTTTAGTTCCCAAAAAAAATACAAAATTTTAAAGATTCTTCGTCACATCGAATCTTGTGGCACATGCATGGAACATTAAATATAAATAAAAAATAACTAATTATACAGTTTGCCTGTAATTTACGAGACGAATCTTTTGAGCCTAGTTAGTACATGATTGGACAATATTTGTCAAATACAAACAAAAGTACTATAGTGTCTATTTTGTAAAAAAAATTGGAACTAAACAAGACCTAAATACAAATGAAAGTGTTATAGTGTCCTAATCTTAAAAAATTGAATCTAAACAAGGCCATATTTTAATTACTATAGAGGATATTGGTAAAAATATTGAAGTTAATTTGTGTCAGGGACTACCCATAGTTTTGCCTTCATATGGACCGTGGGCTTGGGCCTAGTCGAGCATTGTGGTCTGCTCGATAGCTAGGTGTCACTACAAGAGGGCACCGGGGTATCATTTACCAAACAACTGAATATTTCTCCTAGACTACTGTTCTTCTTCCTTCCCAACTCCTCCCTTTATAAGTTTCAAAAAAAAAAAAAAAACTCCTCCCTTTGCACCCAGTTGCCCTTCTTCTCTGCTGCGACCCCAGTACTCTGAATTGCTCTGAATCAAGTTATCTGTGAGTCAAATCCAGTAGTGTTGCTAACAATTTGACTATTAGGAGACCAAACTAATATTATAGTAGTATACCACGAGTTTGAAAAGGATATGTTCGATAGTGGTATACTTCTTGACCATAGAGACATAGACCACGTTTAAACCATGTTCGGTGAAAAAAAGAGATGTCGGTATGAAGAAGGTGCTAGGAAAGGAGCAGCAGGCGCTATCAGGTCATTGTCCTGCTTGCTTCTTTTTTTTCGCGATCGGACATAGCCCGTTTTTCATTAAACGGACACGAGCGTGTTACACAATAAAAGTGAAGCTTGCACCAAACACAGCTAGCGAGAAACTGGCTAGGATTGCCGCGCACAAACGCCACCAGCAGAACCCAAACACCGGAACGGACTATACGGCCCCCATGTTTAATTTGAGTGTATTTGGTTGCCATCTAAAGCTGGCCATAGGTTTATCTGAGCTCAAAACTAGGTATTTGGCTGATTGGTCAAGGCCTAAGGCCTGGCTACAAGAAGCCAGCCGTACCCTGTTAGCCAGGCTCAATTGGAATCACCGAATCGGTGATTTTTGTGAGGCCAGGCTAGGTCCAGGTGTCCAGCTCAGGCCGCGAGCTTGGATGTGGGTCGCTTGGTCAAGGCTAGCCACCGAATAAAAAGGAGCCCTCACCACCCGGCTGGGATACTGTTCACTCGTCTCTCCACTCCGCGGCTGCTCTCGCACACTCTCTCGCCCTCTTGCCCTCGTGCTCTCTCGCGCTCAACGGCAGGGTTTCGATCGACGGCGGCGTCTGGGAGCATGAGCGCCTGAACCTGGGCCTAGTAGGCGCGGGCGAGCTCTAGCGCCTCCACCTCGGCGTCGCCGAGCTGCACGCACAGCCGCTCCTCGGCCTCCTCCGCCATCTCGGCGCGCCGCCGCACCGCGCCCAGCTCCAGCCGCAGCGCCTCCACCTCACACTCCAGCTCCGCATTCCTCCGCCGCAGGAGCTCCGCCTCATCCACTACAGCACCGACGCTCTTCTTCTTGTTCACGCCCGCCGCCCAGGACGGCGCCGCGGAGCCGATGGAGATGGACGGTGCCATTGGGATCGATCTCGATTTGGATGGGATGGACTCCGAGCAGGCTTGGCTTGCGAGGGTTGGGAAGGCTTCCAGGTGCAATGCACCGGGGGGTTGTGAGTGTGTGAGGACGGGAGCGCTAGCGCGGGAGGCATCAGGTCATCAGCAGTGACCCGACGTGACCCGACGGACGTTGACCTGTGAGGTGAGAGAAGCGAAGAGGCAGCAAGAGGGAGACGAAAGAGGCTGGGATGGGGTGAGTGGCTGGGGTGAGCGACTGAGGGGGTGGTCTGCGTTTTTATCAGCAAGGGAGACAAGTTGAAGGGACACTAGTGATAAGTCCACCAAAACAAAGAAATGAGTGACTTCAACTAGCATAGTCCTAACAAACCAAACAGATTGGATCTTGGCTACACTAGTACAACCAGAAGTTTATACACCCAACCAAAAAAAATCACACCTAAACCAGGCTAGCTATACACTATGAACCAAACAAAGCCCACCTGGCTTGGTACACCCAGGCCAAGTGCAATCTGGCTCTAATTTACTAGCCAGGCTCCAAGAGGCTGGCAACCAAACACACCTTTATGACCGAAGCGAAGCTAGAGTGCTAGATCCGATCGCCAGGCTTGAGTACCCAGCGTCGAGCCGCTCATTGTCTTCCAGCAACAGCGGCCGTGCCCGTGTGTAATGGCCACCGCCGACGCCGAGGGCGCCTCTCCTCTGAAAGTGCAGCAATTGCATTCTTTCCAAACCGTCCAGCAGACGAGCAGAACCGAGGTGTCGAAGCCCGGCCGTCGGCCTTTCCGATCCCAAGCATGCTTCTGCAGCGCAACCACCACCGACCGAGCTCATCTTCCAAATCAGGTAGCATGGCTGATAGGCCGAGCAGATGCAAGACACGGAACCAGATCTCCCTGCTGATAACACAGCCAAGCAGCAGATTGATGGCTGGTGGTTTCCGGGCACTGGTCACATAGGGTGCAGACATCACTCACCTGGAGAATTGTCCTTGCTTCGAAAGCTCAAGGAGCTGCGGTCAATCATGTCTAGCTAAATGCTTTGCTTCAAATAAATCAACCTTTGTTTTTGAAAACATCGTATATCATCATTGGGTTTGACCGAGTGCACAAGAGCACCTTGTTTCAGACTACTATTGCAGGCACAATTGCCAAATAAGATCTTTTTTTTTACATTATTACAATTGCCAAACTTGCTCACTGTGTATCCTAGTCCTAAAGTACTCGCGGGACTAGTACTCGCGGATAAAATAACCACCAGTGGTAACCCTTTGGTTATTTGACCCCTACACTAGAAGGCTGGAAGTCTGAAGCATGCTTCTCTTGCTGTCTCCACTCTCCACCCACCCTCCCTCGGTCCTCATTGAGCTATGCTTTCTTCAAAATTACCGACCATCCAACCTATATTATTTTGTTATTGTTACTACCAAATGTATTTACACGTATTGCACGAAACCCAATACATATTGAAATTAGATGTTGTATCATCGCATGAGCACGAGTTGTTCCAACTTGTATGCATACACGTTATGAATCTGAGGCCTTGTTTAGTTATGAAAACTTTTCAGTTTTCGGAACTATAGCACTTTCGTTTTTATTTGACAAATATTGTCCAACCATGGAGTAACTAGGCTTAAAAGATTCATCTCCTGATTTATAGGTAAACTGTGTAATTAGTTTTTATTTTCGTCTATATTTAATGCTCCATGCATGTGCCGCAAGATTCGATGTGACGGAAAATCTTGAAATTTTTTTGGTTTTTTGGATGAACTAAACAAGGCCTGAATCACATACGAGATATGATGTATGTGAGTACAATTTGGAAAGTAAAAAAAGGTAGGAGAAAAAACAAGTTAGAAGAAACAATATGCTCCTCAACATTAGCTATAAATTATTAATGAATGTCAAAACTGTTTGCATTGTAAAACCGGGGGGAGGGTTGCGATGGTATATTGGCAAGTTCTTATATGTGACCAAATACTATTGATCAATGAAAAACGACGAAATACACTAGAGAATTAGGTTAAATTAGAACTGGATCTATATTTATGTTAACTAACAACCAGATGTATAATTTGCTATGTGGTGCTCTTGATAATGATAATGTGTTGTTATAGCTTGTTGCGAATTTAACAAAGATAAACTATCTAAGTAGACTTGGTCTAATCCCAAATCAAATAAATTGTATGGTCTATAATAAATGCTAGTGTAATAAAGAAATAATACATATTGACTCAACTAGGCTAGCCTGTTCGTTTAGCTGAAAGTATTGTTCACTGATTTGTTGTGACTTGTGAGAAAAAAACACTGTTGAATAATTAACAGATTCAGTAGATAAACTCAAATGGACAGGCTCAGTGCCCACCTGATCTAATTCTAAGAAAGGTGAATAGAGAGCCACACGTACGTCACAACACGAACAAGCTTGAGTAGACCGCAGACAAGTCATGACATGAGTGGTTTTGCAGCTCCAAATTTTAAGCAAGAAGGATGAAAGAGAAAATAGACCATGGGATGAAAGAGGGGAGTGCGAAAGAAAAAAAACTCACTCTTTTGCTCTTCAATACTAGATCTTAGATCCATTAGCTAAGCAGTATAGTTAATAGCTAATATTAGCTAGTTTAAAAATTTGACCTAACTATAAGATAGTTGTTATAGCTAATTTGTATGTCTTTCACAGAGCTAATGAATAGCAGCTAATTTTAGTTATATGGATTCAAATTCAAAAAAGGGCCATACTAAGAAAAAATTATTTCTAAGAGCATGTCACACCCATATTTTAAGAACAAAATAGGATGCATAAAAGACTCATATGTGCCCCAGGAATAGTCGCACAAATAAGTAGACAAATCTCAAATGTACCATTGCAGTGTTTATTACATAGC